>OQVT01001994.1_pt1 | contig 13118 bp, 16 predicted proteins | sample 1691561 | NCBI WGS metagenome assembly OQVT01 (sample SAMN03418260, study PRJEB22391) | human gut metagenome | biome: human-gut; feature: organic feature; material: feces | host: Homo sapiens | place: Tanzania | collected 2013-01 | reverse complement strand
GCCATTGAAAGACTATCGTTAAAACGATATAATTTAATCAAGAAATCAAATCGTTGTAATAGTAGCATAATATATAGGAGGAATACGATGTCGAAATTAACTGTTTATCACGGTTCAAGTAAAATCATAAAAACACCTATATTCGGTGTTGGCAACAAGAATAACGATTACGGGCTTGGATTTTTTTGCACCGAAAGTGAAGAGCTGGCAAAGGAATGGGCGTGTACTTTTGAACTTGATGGATATGCAAATAAATATACTTTAGATATGAAAAACCTTACAGTAATTTCTTTAACAAGTGGTGAGTACAACATCATCAATTGGTTATATGTGCTGTTACAAAACCGAAAATTCCGTATGGACGGAGATATTGCTCTGCAGGCAAAGGAATATATTGATGAGCACTTTGCGGTTGATTACAAAGGATATGATGTTATAAAAGGATACCGAGCAGATGATTCTTATTTTTCGTTTGCAAGTGCATTCCTTAATAACACTATTTCAATTTCGCAGTTAGAAAAAGCAATGGTTTTGGGTAAACTAGGAGAACAGATTGTTGCGATGAGTGAAAAGGCATTTTCAGCTTTAACTTTTGTAGACTCAATACCTGCACAAAAGAAAATTTATTATCCTAAAAAACTTGCCCGTGATACCGCCGCACGAAATGAATTTAGGATAGAGAAAAAGAAAGGTAATGTAATTACCGAAAAATACATTCTTGATATTATGAGGGAAGGTTGGGAGAACAATGATGAAAGGTTACAGCGAGTTATACTTAAATGATGCAATGAAAAATCTCGGCGATATGGTTGAGTATGCTGTTCTTGATTTGGGATTTGACCCTGATGAATTCTTTGGATATTTTATATCTTCAGGCATTGCTGAAATGTTTGGCGGTGGCAATCCTAAATATATTGTGGGGATGTCGGGAGTCGAACTCGCAGAAACAGTTTTAAGAACTTTAAATATTCCTTTTGAAAGTGTTTTCGTATCACATGCCGATTATAAAGGCGTAGAATATTGGGCGGGTTGGATTTTTGCCTACTACCAATGGGAGACCGGTAGGCGGTTTGAAGACATCGTTGATGACGGACTTACATTATCAACTGTATTTTCAATGTATATCCTCCACGAAGCAGATGTAAGCAAATTCGTAGAAACTGCAAATAGAATAATTGTACGAAACAAACAAAACAGTAAATCCAAACTTTCGCAAATACGAAAAGCAAGAGGGTTTACGCAAAAAGAGCTTGCCGATGCTTCAGGCATCACACTCAGAATGGTGCAGCTCTATGAGCAAAAGCAGAATGATATAGGTAAAGCACAAGCCGACACTGCTATTGCACTCTCACGTGCGTTAGGTTGTGATGTACAAGATATATTGGAATAAAACAAAATAAGTCATGAGGCTTAATTATAAATGAAAAACCGTATCATAATGTGTGATGTTGCTGTTGATTATAACAAATATCATGATGCCAATATTTCTAAGAACAAGTATAGAAAACTTAGTAAGATTAGAAACTATGAACCATCAGGTTTTGCCTATTATTGAACGTCAAATTGTTTAAAGACTCTTTAGTTAAAATAATTGGTGATGTTTTCGAATGTTACGATTCGATAATCAATTTATTTGGTGGTCAATGTCAGATTATTTAAAGATTTAATAATTATTGTTAAATAAAAAACTCCACATAATTTTTATATGCGGAGTCTCTTTCTTAAAATGGTAGTTTAATAACAGGCTTAACTAGTGCTTTATTAATGTACTTACTTATTAAATCTTCAGGAATAGGTATATCATTCTCAATAAGTAATAATAGAAACCTTTTAATATCACTTCTTTGATGTTTAACTTCAAACTCAGCTATATCTAATTCACTTTCAAGATAATCTATCTTTTCATATAATTCATGAATTCTTTGCTTATTCATATTGTCTCCTTATAGTAAGTAGAAATACCTTTAACTATTGTTTTAGAGATTATTTCATCTTGAGTATGATGATATAAGTTTTCATAGTTCCAGAATTCATCATCAGGATAGCTTAAACTAATCGATAATGTTTGACTTGGTATAGCTAACCAAAAGTTACTGTTACTATGCCATAAGAATATTTCTAGGTCTTTAAATTTACTTTCTATTTTAAGTATCGAATACTTATCACATTTTTCAATTATCTTATATGAGGCATTCCATTTCTCATCATTGTAGGTACATATATAATTTGTCATGTGTTTATATACCAACCTCGTTTATTGCCATAAGTGCTACATCTTCATCAATGATGTTTTTATTGAGTTTATTACCAATCATTAAGGAAATATCACATACTCTTGAGATAACTCTTGGAATACCAGAACTATAGGAAGCTATGGCTCTAATGGCTTGTTCTGTAAATATTTGTTCACTAGCTCCTGCTTCTTTAATTTTTGAAGTGATATATTTGATCGATTCTTCAATTGTCATTGTCTCAACGTTATATGAAGTTATTACTCTTTGTCTTACTGCTTCATTAGACTTTAAGTTTAATGTATTAACGATTACAGGTTGGCCAACAAGTAATACTACAGCTAAATCTTTTGAGTCCATGTCAAAGTTAAACAATATCTTTAAATCATTTAGAAATGATGAAGGCATATAGTTAGCTTCATCAAAGATGATAATTGGTGTTATCTTCTTTTCAATGTTTAATCTTCTAATAGCTGATTGTATTTCTATGAAGTTTTGGTATTTCTTATACTTTGGTTCAAGGTTTAAACCTATGGCCAGTTGTCTATATGATTCCATAACAGTAAGTGTTGATAGTGGAAGATATATTACCTTGTAGGCTGCGTTATTTAAATCTTTAGACCAGTTTCTTACAATTGTAGTCTTACCACATCCTGGTTCTCCTGTAATTAAACCAAGTCCCTTAGTCTGTAATAGATAGTCAAGTCTAATCTTAGCTTCTTCATAGTTCTTATTAACTACCAATAGTTCTTTTGAGTTTTTAATAAAGGGATTAAACTCTAATCCATATCTTGATGTATAGTTCATTGACCAATCTCAGAAAGACTAATCTTTTCTCTTTTAACGCCACTATTTGATATCTTATCTAATAACTTGATTTCTTTTAATGAATCATCACTTTTATCAACCACATATACTTTAGATAAGTCTGGAGAATATCTTAATAATATCTTTTGGTTCTGATAATGATAATCTACTTCATATTCTATGTTGTCTATTTTTATAACACTATCAGGTGTTACAGTTCTTTCAAGTTCTAGAAGGAATGATTTTTCTATCTTTTCTTGGCTCATTTCAATGATGATATTACTTTCTTTATAGAATCTATCATTAGGACTCATATTATCTTCTAAAGAAGAATGAGGTGTTGTATTGTACTTTTGGATATAAGCTCTTAAATCCTTATTAAATGTATCTAAATCATGATAATCATTAGGCTTAATAAGACATAAGTATTGATTCTTTAAGGTTAAAAAGAAGCGCTCCACCTTAGCCTTACTAGTCGGTGTATAAGCAGGACAATAATTAATCGCTACTCCAATCCTAGCACCAAGTAGTGTCATTTGATTACTTCTATAGTTAGCTCCATTGTCAAAGCTAAATAACTTTGGTTTACCACACGTTGATATACCACTTTTAATAACCTTCATAAGGTTTATATAGTTATCTTCTAAGAAAGCTTCACATGCCGTTATCTTTCTTGAGGCATCATCAATTAAAGCTATTATATATACTCTACGTTTCTTACCATCTATTGTGATATATGGGCCATATGTTGTATCTCCATACCACACTTCATTAATATGTTCCTTCTCATATCTTTTATATTCAGTAATAGGCTTTAAACCCTTAGATTTCTTAATAGTGGTTACAAATCTTGTAACAGTTGATAATGATAATTCTTTTGAAGTAATCTCATTAGTATTTATTAGTTTCTCATATATTTGAGTAGCAGGTAATCTTGGATATTCCTCTACATAATAAGTTATCTTCTTACTTAACTCATCATCAATCTTTCTTTGTTTACCAACATCTGATCTTCCTAGTGGCTTTAAACCATCAAAGCCTTTCTCATTATAACTTTTAAGCCACCTTTCTATAGATGAGGGTGAAACACTTCTAAAGGTGCCATCAATATATTGATATTTCTTATCTGCGGCATCTTTAAAAAATGTCCAAGGTACTTTTGTGTCTACCTGGCGTTGAATATATGGTGCTAATATGCCATATCTGAATAATGCGATTTGATTTCTTAAGTTTTCTTCCATTTTTTCTTAAGTCCTTTCTTTATAAATTAAGAATAGAACTTAAGAATATTACTTAAGAAATCACCCTATGTGGAATCACTTATTAGATTATAAGGGCCTTTTCTTACCTGCAAAAAATTTGACTTAAAATCAATAAAAGATTTAAGCACTATATCATCATCAAATGTTAATCTAGATAAAGACATCCACTTTTTATATCTTTCATTAAAGACTTTTCTAATACGATATATTAATTGTTCATCTATCTCAATATTATCAATCATCAAAGAATCTATATTATCTTTCTTAATAATTCTTATGGAAGTATTTAAACAAACACTCTTATAAGGAATAATCAATGATATAAGAACCGCATGGGTTTTACCACAACATTTACATTTAACTCGAACAACTCTAATTTCTATATTACTATTATCTGTTCTTACTTTTCTTTTATAGTAACCATGAATAACGTTATCATGATTTCCACATGTACAAGTAAGAGAATGAACATCAATAAGATTTATATAGTCATCGTATAACTGTTGATTTAATTCACCTTTTAAATTATCTACTTTAAGTGATATCATTGATTTGCCTATCTAGGGTTGAGAGTTATGGTGGTTTGCGAGACTTTTAATAACTCTCATTTTTTATTTATCTACCCAAGAACATTATAAAACCCATCATTAATTATTTTGACTAGAATATAGTCATCATAGTGCAGATGGGTTTTAATTTATTTTGATTAACTTGAATAGATTATTAGTAAATAAGTTGGTGTTCAACAGCAAATGCACTTTCTCTGGAAATCACTTACTTACCGCAATTTCGTGAGACTAATAACGGATTATTGGCTGGAATGCTTAAAACATAAGCTATAGAAAAAAATATCCAGGAGCATATTGGAAGGCGCTTGATTGGACAGAAACATGGCCAGAGGGTGAAAGTCCTGAGCAATTCTTTCATCGTATTCAAAGCGCATGGTATGAATTCAAAAAAACAAGTGGGAAAAAGAAATGTATTACTGGTATCTCATGGCGGAGTAATGAACATTATATTGTGTTTGGAAAACGGAATATCGTATACGAATAAAGAAACACACTATCAAATTAGGGATGCAGAAATCGTACAGTTAGATATATAAATCAATCCTAATATGTTCACATGAATGGAGACGAAATGCTGCGCAGCTCTTTTATGGAGTACCTAAAGGTATTGAAAAATGGATGAGCTTTGCAGATGTACTGGAGAAAGAACTAATACAAGCAAAGATTAGGTAATGATTGCTCTTGTAGAACCCTGTGAAAAGTATTTGCAATCATATATTGAAGCTTACGATGAGTATAAGCTGAATGATGTGCAAACGTATGCTTTTAATGATGCCAGAGCTTATAACATCTTTGAAAAATACGATAACTATAGGCATGAACGGAATTTTGAAAGCAAACAGAATTGGTTCTGATTACTACTGGTTGGTTGACGAAGAGCGAAACTGCTTTATTGGAGAAATAAGTATCCGTCGTAAACTAACCGACAATCTTAAATGCTACGGTGGTCATTAAAAATATAACATTGATTTGGAAAACATTTTGTATAAAGCTAATAACAATCAAAGCGATTCCAATAAGCGCAAACAGAACATAAACACCGTTTGCTTATCTCCGTTTAAGCAAGCGCTGCTTAAAAGCTCTTATTCTGTTACCATATCTGCTCTAATCATATCTGTTTCTCCTATCTTCTCCACCTGCCATCAGCGGCAGTCCTTTTTTCTTCAAATTCTTTATTTTCAACCACCGCTATAAACGGCTCTTTCAAAAACTCTCATAATACTCACTGCCTATACCTCAGAAATTAAATTAATTATATCAAAACTTCATGCTATAAGTCAACACACGATAAGCAGCTGGCATAGTCTTTATAAAATCCACAAACGTCCTTTATCTAAATACCAAATCGTCGGAATACTACTTCAAAAAAATCGAATGCTGTATTTAAGAATTTATGAAGTTTAGCAAACCTTAAATGTTACTGTAACTACAGCATAATACTTACACAAAAAGAGCTATCAGATTTTGAAAATCTGATAGCTCTTTTGCTTTTTATAATATTCTATTTTATATTTGGTATATCATTAAATTAGGAATCGACAAGTGCAAAAAAATCTTTCTATGTTTATATGTTCTTTTAATCATAAATCCCACTTAAAACAGCTCGTCAAGCAAAATATAATACTTATATTTTTGTTCATCAAAATTTATATTCAGCTCATCTAAAAGCATTTGAGGGTTAAAATCAAAAATTTTATCTCCGCCGGTATATTTGCCGTCGAAATTATGCTTTAGGCTTCTTATTGCGATTGCGATATCCTGCCATCTGTCAGCAGGGCCCATTTTTCCGATATCGATAAATCCGCTTATTTCATTTTCTTTTACAAATATGTTCGGCAAGCAATAATCTCCGTGAGTAAGAACAATATCTTCTTTGGGTCGATTGTTTTTCAGCCAATTAAGAAGCTCCTTTGGATTGGAGAAGCCGTTTTTTCCGAAGGTTTCAGGCTCTGCGCTGCTCAAATCCACCAAATTATTATGCACATTATATTCTGCGATTTTCAAGCGTTCGTTGAGTCTGCTCATTTGATAAGGACAAGCCTTTACGTCGATTTTCCACAGCCTTTTTATGCCCTGTGTGACAAGCTTTATCAGCCTTTTAGGTTGCTCAAGGTACTCGACAGAGCAGAGCATTTTTCCGTCGATTTTTGTCATAAGCGTATATGAAATACTGTTCACAACACAATATTCAATTATCGTGGGAATCGGGATTTTATTGCCGACCCACCTTGCAATTTCAACCTCGTTGCCTGTTTCTGTGCTTTGCGGTTGTATTTTCAGGACAAATTCATCATAAATACGCACTTGCGAGTCCGACATTCCGACATTATCCACCGAATACGCCTTTGTGCCGACGATTGACTGAATTTTTTCGGGAATACAAAGCTGATCCATTTGTCCACCTCTCTCGGTATCGCCTGTTATAAGGCTTCTATACTCTTCCCTGCCCTATCATTTCAACAGCGGTATTATTTTTTCCGCAACGACCTTAAAGCCCTGTGCGTTGAGGTGCAAGCCGTCATAGCAATACTCCTTTGCGAGCCTGCCCTTTTTGTCTGAAAGGTATTTTGTAAGGTCGAGCCAATGCACCTTGTTTTCGACTGCGATATTATGTAATTCCTCGTTAAAAGCCAATATTTTCTTGTTACTGCGTTTACCGACCATCTGCCTTGCCGTGAGCGACATTCGTGAGTTCACAGGGTAAATCGCCTGCAAAATAACATTCGTATTCGGGCATACTTCGTGCGTTAATGATAAAATATCCTGTATGTTTTTCAAGGTGTATTCACTCGGAATATCCTTGCCTATATCGTTTGTTCCGATTAAAATTACAAGATTTTTAGGCGTAATGTTCAAAGCGTTGCATTTGAGCCTCTCCAAAAGTCTGTCGCTCGTGTCCCCGCTTATTCCACGGTTATAAACAGCCTGCCCCGTAACCTTTGAAAAGGTGTAGAACAGCTCGTAGCTGTTAAAAATTTCCGTGATTGAGTCGCCGAACAGTACGGTTTGACCGTGATATGCATAATTTTCGTTTAAGAACAAATAGTTTTCTTTTTTAGTCTGCTTTACAAGGTCGTAAGCAGTCTTTTTTTGAATATCCTTACCCATTTCACTTCTCCGTGTGTAAATTTATTTTACACTTATAGTTTAAGCTATTTTTCGACTGTTTTCAAGACGGTTTTACACTTTTCAAAAGACGAAAAGCTCAACCTGAGGCTGAGCTTTCATCTTTGATTTAATATTTTTTATTTAGCGTTTATTTCTTTTCCCAGCCCGAATACAGCGTCATACTGTCGCTGACCTTATCGGTGGTAATATCGAACGGCTTTTGACAGTCCTTGTCCGTGTACCAGCCTGTAAAGGTGTAGCCCTCTTTTACGGGATTTTCCTCAACGCTGACGAGCTGACCGTACATAACCTTTTGATTTTCTATCTGCGAGCCGCCGTCGGTATTGAACGAGACAGTGAAGCCTGCATGATTTACTGCGAAAATCAGACAGGCGATGAGCACGATAACGCCTATTACAATCAACCTGTCTGCCGTTTTGACCGACATCTTTATATTTCTGTAAAGACCGCCCGGCTTTCTTTCGGTATTGAGATTTATTGTGTTATTATCGTTCATTTTTTTCACTGCCTTTCAAGAGGGAAATGAGGAGGGGTGATGAATAATTCTTTTATTATCTGCGAGCGAGATATTTACGCATATCGATAGCGCATGCAACAAGGATAATTACGCCCTTGATGATGTAAAGCATATTTGCCGATACGGAAAGGAAGTTAAGACCTGCGAAGATAATCTGCAAAAGGAGAACGCCGATTACTATACCGCTGATTTTACCTGTACCGCCGACAAATGATACGCCGCCGATTACGCAGGCTGCGATAGCGTCGCACTCGTAGTTAAGACCTGTGTTTGCCGAGCAGGAAGCGATACGTGCGCCCTCGATAAAGCCTGTGATACCGTACATAACGCCTGCAAGAACGAACACCATAAGTATTGTCATAAATACGTTAACGCCCGAAACTCTTGCCGCCTCTTCGTTTGAGCCGACTGCGAACATATTTTTACCGAACTTTGTCTTGTTCCAGATAACCCACATAATCGCTGTGAGGATTACCGAATAAAGAACATATCTCGGAACTGTAACGCCGCCGATTGTGAAGAGCTTGCCTGTGATGAAGTCTGTGTAAGACGGGTCAAGACCCGAAAGAGTCTGACCGTTGTTGCCGCCTATCATAAGATACATAAGAACAGTACCGAATACGATAAGCTGTGTAGAAAGGGTAACGATAAACGGATGAAGCTTAAACTTTGCAACGAAGAAGCCGTTTACAACGCCGACAACTGCACCGATTGCGATAACTGCAAGGAATACAACGATAAGGGGCATTGTCTTGAGGTCGGGGAACATCTTGTTTGCATAGTTTGTCATCTGCAAAAGCGAGGCTGCAACGCAGGCGGTAAGACCGACGCAGCGACCTGCCGAAATATCGGTACCCGTAAGTACGATACAGCCTGCGATACCGAGTGCTATCGGCAACTTTGCTGCCGTAAGGGATACGATATTTACGATTGACGATACGCTCAAGAACGCAGGTACCTTAATTGCGATAAAGATAACCGCTATTGCGATGATAATGTACATTGCGTTGTTGAACAACAAATCGGTTATAAGTCTTCTTTTTTCGTCACGGTTTGCTTCTTTGTAATTGTTCATCCAAAGGGCAACCTTTGACGGCTTTTTCATTTTTTTAACATTTTCCGAAGCCATAGAGAAATCCTCCTCATACATATTTTGCCGCAAGGGTCATAATTTCTTCCTGCGTGGTTGTCTTTGCATCAACCTCGCCCGAAAGTCTGCCGCCCGACATAACAAGAATTTTGTCGCATACGCCGAGAAGCTCGGGCATTTCGGACGATACCATAATTACTGTTTTTCCCTTTTTGGCAAGTTCGAGAATAAGCTGATAAATCTCGTACTTTGCGCCTACGTCGATACCTCTTGTCGGCTCGTCCAAAAGAAGTACGGTAGGATCGGTAAGCAACCATCTTGCAAGGATAACCTTCTGCTGATTACCGCCCGACAAAGAACTGATTTTTGTTTCCTGAGTGGGTGTTTTTACCCTCAAGGACTTGATATATTCTTCTGTGGTGTCCTTCATCTTTTTCTTGTTGAGGAACGGACCCGTCTGATATTTTTTCAAGCTTGAAATTGTGGTATTTTCTCTGATATTAAGTATTCCGAAAATACCGTTTGCACGTCTTTCCTCTGTCAAAAGAGCAAAGCCGTTCTTAATCGATTCGTGAGGAGTTTTATTTTTAACCTCTTTACCGTCAAGATAAATCTTTCCGGTGCTTCTGGTAGTAATACCGAATATCTGCTCCAAAAGCTCTGTTCTGCCCGAGCCGTCAAGTCCTGCTACGCCGAGGATTTCACCTCTGTTTGCTTCAAAGGATACATCCGTGAGGTTTGTGTATTCGCCTCCGAGATTTTCAACCTTCAGAAGAACATCGCCGATTTCGTTATCTTTTTCGGGATAGCGGTTTGTAAGCTCTCTGCCTACCATAAGCTTGATTATCTCGTTCATCGTAAGCTCGTTTGCGGGCTTGGTTGCTATCCATTTGCCGTCACGCATAATCGTAACTTCGTCGGATATACGGAGGATTTCCTCCATCTTGTGAGAAATATATACAATTCCGCAGCCTCTGTCACGAAGCATATTGATAATGCGGAACAAATGCTCAACCTCTTCCTCTGTAAGTGATGAGGTCGGCTCGTCAAAAACGATAATTTTCGAATTGTAGGAAACCGCCTTTGCGATTTCAACCATCTGTCTTTGTGATACGGACATTGTGCTCATTACGGTCTTGGGGTCAACGGGAATTTCAAGGTCCTTAAAGACTTTCATTGTTTCGTCGTACATCTTTTTTTCGCTTGTAAACGGAATGAACTTAGAAACCTGCGGAAATCTTCCGAGCCACATATTATCCATAACATTGCGCTTGAGTGCCTGATTTAATTCCTGATGCACCATTGCAACGCCGTTTTCAAGGGCTTCCTTGGAGTTTTTGTAGTTAACCTCCTCGCCGTCAACGTAAATGTGACCGCCGTCCTTGCTGTAAACACCGAAAAGGCATTTCATAAGTGTCGATTTACCTGCGCCATTTTCTCCCATAAGAGCGTGAACCGTGCCTCGCTTTACCGTGAGCTGTGCGTGATCAAGAGCCTTGACACCGGGGAATGACTTTTCTATATCAACCATTTTTAACAATACGTCTTTGTCAGCAGCATCGGATATATTTACGTTTTTTTGCATAGCTTTCTCTCCTATCTGCATTGATTTACGGTTGGGGCACGAAGCCCCAACCGTTGAGTTTGCTTTACGCCGTGAATTGATTATTCGGCGCTGTCTGCTGTGAATGCAGAGTAAGGAATGTTAACTCTCCATGTGCCGACTACGTTGTTGCTATCGATACCGTCAAAGGTTGATGTACCGTTAAGCAAGTTCTTCATAATTGTTGTGATTGCGGTTGCCATACCCTCTGCATCCTGCTTGATTGTACCAACCATTGTGCCTGCCTTGATAGCCGATTTAGCTGCATCGGTTGCGTCAACACCGAATACCGGAATGAATGTGCCGCCCTCTTTGTTATAGCCTGCTGTCTGAAGAGCCGAGATTGCGCCGAGAGCCATTTCGTCGTTGTTAGCGATAACAAGCTCAATCATATTCTTATTAGCTTCTGTGTACTGCGCAAGAGCTGTGCTCATATAGTTTGTAGCTGCTGCCGATGACCAAAGTCCGTCCTGATCAACAAGATACTTGTTCTTGTTTGCTGCGTCGTAGAACTCGATTTCGGGCTTGCCTGCTTCTTTAAGAACTGCGTTTGCGTCCTCAACACCGTACTGTGTACGAGCGATAGCTTCCATATTGCCCTCTTGTCCCTTGAACATTACATAGCTGATTTTGCCGTCTTTGTTAAGGTCGAGCTTGTCGTAATTCTTAACAAGGTATTCGCCGACCATCTTACCCTGCATATGACCTGCCTGCTCATAGTCTGTTCCTACGAATACGCACTTGTCATAGCTTTCGATAACTGACTGGTCAACCGAACGGTTGAAGAAAATAACCGGAACATTCTTTGCCTTAGCAAGATTGATAATGTTCTGTGCTGCGTCGTTTGAGCCTGTGTCAACAACGTTTACGATAAGCAATGATGAACCTTTTGCAAGAGCTGTCTGAACCTGCTCTGTCTGTGTTGTCTGATTGCCGTTAGCGTCATAGTTGTTGTAGGTGTAGCCTGACTCCTTTAAGATTTTGTCCATTGAAGAACGAACTGTTGAAATATACGCATCACTGAATGTGTAATAGAATACAGATATTTCGCCTTTGTTCTTCGGACCTTCTTTGTCCTTATCGGATGCACAAGCTGCAAAGCCGACAACCATTACTACTGCTAAAAGCAGCGCCAATACTTTTTTAACCTTTTTCATAAAGATAACCTCCTTAAAATTATCGTTTAGTCATTCAGCATCTTCATTATATAATCGGTCAACAAAAAAGAAAATGTAAAATCTTATTCAAAATGTATAAAATTTTATGATTATCCTGAACAAATATGGTAAAAATTTAACCCCGAGATATTGTTGTCAATATCTCGGGGCTTTATTCATATATAAATTGCTTGTAGATACGTTATTCAAAGCTGAAAAGCACCTTTTGCACGTCCTTGTTAAACATATTGCTGCGGTCAACAACATAGACGGAGGTTTCAATCGACGGCTCTATGCTCTTGCCCGACATAAGCGTTGCGGCATTAGACACCGCAAGATACCCTATCGCAAACGGATTTTGAACAATAAGAGTGTCAATTTCGCCCGTTTCGAGCATACCGACGCATTTAACGTTGCTGTCAAAGCCGACGCCGCAGACCTTATCGGCAAGATTTAGTTCCGATATTGCCATTCCCACGCCGAGAGTCGCCCACTCGTTAAAGCCGATAACCGCATTGATTTCGGGGTGCTCGGTCAAAAGCCTTTTAGCCTCAGCCGTCGCATTGTCCTGATCGGACGACACATAAACCGTTTTGACGATTTCGGCATTTTCAAGCGTTCCGATATAATCCGCAAAGCCCTGCTGACGTTCGTTGTTGTTTTCGGTATTTTCGCCCGAGCTTACTACACCTATGTATATTTTTTCCTTGTCCTTACAGAGCTTTTCAACCGCTTCGCCTGCCTTTTTACCTG
>OQVT01001993.1_pt1 | contig 13119 bp, 9 predicted proteins | sample 1691561 | NCBI WGS metagenome assembly OQVT01 (sample SAMN03418260, study PRJEB22391) | human gut metagenome | biome: human-gut; feature: organic feature; material: feces | host: Homo sapiens | place: Tanzania | collected 2013-01 | reverse complement strand
TTGTTGCCCTTTTGAGTGCGGCTCAATGCACGAGCAAGGTCGCTGTAAGGTTCCTCAAAGCCAAAACGATTGTCATCCTTGGCCTCAAGAATAATATCCTTAATCGACAATATCTCCTTCGCCGGAATAAATATGCTATTCGACAGGCGAGGCGCAAATGTGTTTTTGTCGATATTCACCTGTTTTGTGGTAGATGGCCCAAAAGAATAAGCAAACACCTCATTGGCATCAGAAACCATTGAGAAATTCAAGCTACTCTCGCCTTTGCGAACGATACTTCCCAGCTCAGTAGCTTGAAATGTCCAATATAGTTTGTCCGACAAGATTTCCCTGTCGGTTCGGTTCTCCTTGCCACGCTTGTAGGTTTCCACAGTTTTGAGTGCAGAAAAGAGAGCCTTTAGGATAAACGTTTTGCCCGACTGATTTGGTCCGATGACAAGGTTGATGCCACCCAGGTTATCAGCCTGAACACGTTTTATCGCTCCAAGGTTTGATATGTCGATTGTTTTTATCATGAGATGAACAAAAAATAAACAAAATAACCCAGCTCTCTAATTTCTGAAAACCATAAACCTACAGCCCACAATTTTCAAGTAGGCAACTCCTATACGTCAGGGGGATTAGAAGGGGAGGTCGTCAGCGTTAGAGGGTTCGTTCATGAAGTCGGGGGCAGGGACTGCTGGTGCGGCGGGAGCTGCTGCTGGCTGTACGGGGGCGCCACCTACTGCTGGAGCGGCGGTTGGTGCGCCAGCGTAAACTGGAGCCTGTGCGTCGGCTGGTTCTGCCTTCCAACCACGAATGCTGGTGTACCAGCGGCCGTTATACTCGCGGCTTTCGATGTCGAAACTCAACTTCACCATCTGGCCTTCCTGAAGGTCGTATTGGGTGGCACGGTCGCCGAAGAAGTCGAAGTGCACCTTCTTTGGGAAGTTTTCTTGAGTTTCAAGCACATATTCTTGCTTCGACCAGTTGTTACCTGCCTTGGAAACGCCAGTTTGCAGAGGCAATTTCAGTATGATTTTACCAATAATTTCCATTAAAATCTGATTTTATAGTGTTGTTCAATAATGTTTTTTCAAAACACAAAGTTACACATATAAATTCATTCAAGCACCATTTGTGGCTGAATTTATTTTCAAAATATTCCTCACCTCCCACAGAAAAAGAGCCACCTTGAAATCACATCAAAGTAGCCCTTCGAAAAGCTGATGTATATCTTTTAGCCTCTACTAACTAAACTTTCAAATTATTCCATTTCTTTAATGGCATTGAGGAAGTATGCCTCACTCTTAATCATGTTGCGAGCCTGGAGCACCATGGTCTTGGTTTCACTAAGGATGTTAAGAAACAGTGCGCTTGCACGAGAACTTGATGTGGAATCGTTGCGCACACGCTTAATGTGATTCTTAATAATTTCGGCTATGGTATCGAACAAATCGTCGCGTTTAACCATCACATCATCGAGTTGGCTGAAATCCTTCTTAGCCAGCATTTCGGAGATTTGGCGGAAGATTTCGTCCACCTTGTCGTTGATCAACTTCAGGTCTTGAATCTGCTCGGCTGATAAGCCACGGTGATTATTGTTGATGTGGTCGTATGCTGGGCGAGTGCTGTGGAGCAGTGCCTTCGACACTTCCGACACATAGTCAACAATCTGCACATAATAGTGCGCCGTTTCGATGTGTTGCTCTTGGAGTTTTTTCACTGTAGAGCAAATCTCGTATTTGCGCTTATTGGCTTCCTCATACATTTTCTCACTCATTGCCACAGTGTCTTTCAGACCCTTGCGGTTTTCGGTGAACAGCGATACCAACATTCGATTGTAGATATTTGAAGTTTGGTTCATCACATCCACCACCATTTGGGTGCAGTTGTAAAGCACATCTTCAGGAGCATCGCCATCATCGATGAGGTGTTCTTCTTCGGTTTCGGTTGCGTCGGCGCTCTTAATCACGAAGCGCTTCAGCAAAATGTAGGCGGCGATAAGAACCAGTGCGGCAAGTGCATAGCCACCGCCAAACATCAGCAGCGAGGTGATGATGAACGACATGCCGAATGCCACGAATGCTGTAACGAACCAGCCCATAATCACTACCATCACACCGGAGATACGGTAAACGGCACTGTCTCTGCCCCAAACTCTATCAGCCAACGATGACCCCATCGAAACCATAAACACTACATAGGTGGTAGAGAGTGGCAACTTCAACGAAGTACCGATACAAATCAGAATTGAGGCGGCTGCGAGGTTGACCACGGCGCGAATACGGTCGTAGATGATGTCGCCTTTCTCATCGCTGCTCAATGGTTGGAAGCGAGTGTTGATATATTTCACCCAGCCTGCAGGAAGCACGCGGTTGTACCATTCGTTGAGTTTCACAGAGTAGCGAACAAGTGCTCTTGAGAATGGGGTGGAATTGAAGCGCTCGTCTTCTTCCTGCTGTGATGCAAGGTTAAGCTCGGTTTGCGACACCTTCTTGGCATCTTTTGAGAAAAACAGGGTAAGCGCCATCACCACACCTGCGATTGCCAGAAATTCGATGTTCACCATCTTTGGATCGTTGAGCCCACCCATCATCATTGATGAGCCACCGTCTTGTGCCAAGGTGTAAGCGTCTAAACCAGCCAAAGGCACACCCACGAAGTTCACCAAGTCGTTGCCGGCGAAAGCGAGTGCCAAGGCGAATGTACCGCTAAGGATGGTAATCTTCAGAATGTTCACACCAAGTTTTTGGAGAATGAAGAACAGGAGCGAAGAAGCAAGCCACACGCCGCCGAGCACCATGAGCAAGTTATCGGAAATGAATCTGGAAATCTCTTCGGTAATCAGTCCAGAACTCTTCAAACCCTTGAACATGGCGAAGTAGATAATGCCAACAATGGCGACACCGCACCACACTGCGCCAAATCTGCCAAACTGCTTAGCATAGCGGAAGGTGAACAGAATGCGTGAGAAGTACATCACTACCGAACCAACGATAAAGGACAGAACCACCGAAACGAGAATGGCTGAAATCATGCCTAATGCCTTGCCTCCGTTTACAAATTCGCCGATTCCGGCATCAAGGTCGCCACCGTAAATCTTAAACACAGTCACTGCCATCGACGCGCCCAGGAGTTCGAAAATCATCGACACGGTGGTAGATGTTGGCAACCCAAGTTTGTTGAAGCCGTCAAGCAGTATCACATCGGTGAGCATTACGCCCACATAGAGGAACATAATCTCGGAGAATGTGAACATTTCGGGGTGGAACACGCCATTACGTGCCACCTCCATCATTCCGTGAGAGGTGAGGACACCAACCAAGATGCCCACAGCAGCCACGCTGATAATAGTCTTGTAAGATGCGATTTTTGATCCAAGTGATGAATTCAAAAAGTTAATTGCATCGTTCGAAACTCCCACTATCAAATCGACAATCGCGAGGATAGCAAGAATTACTACAATTACAGTGAATACTGGACTCATAAATTTATTCTTTTAAAAAATTAATACTTTCTTTGTCGTTTAGCCCAAATCGGTCGTTAGGGTACGCTTGATCTGTTTTTTGGGGTTGAGAAAAGGTGTAACTATGGCTATTAAGGGAATTTACGCCCTTAACAGACAAGATATAACTTCTTAATGATTAACTATTTACTTTGCTAACGAGAATTCAAATTCCAAGCCACCGCCTTCACGATTGCGAACTGTGATCTCGCCCTGGTGGAAACTTACGGCATTCTTCACAATCGCCAGTCCCAATCCGGTGCCACCCATAGTGCGGCTGCGGCCGGCGTCGATTCTGTAGAATCGCTCAAACAAGCGTGGCAAATGCTCTGGTGCTACCCCTACCCCATTGTCGCTGAAGGTGAACACATAGTAGTCGGGGGTGGTGTCTTTCAGCTTCACAGTCACATCACGGCCACCGCTGTAGTTGAACGAATTGACCATCAAGTTGCGGAAGATGGATTCCACGAGCGATTCGTTGCCACGGATTTTCACATTCTCTGGCACATCGATGTGAATGCGGAGTTGCTTTTCAGGAGGGAACACCTTCATTTCGTCGGCCACCTTGTGGATAATGTCGGTCACATTCACCTCGCTGCTCTCAATTTTCTCTGGAGCATCGGAAATGCGGGTAATCACCGAAAGGTCGGCAAGCAGAGCCGAAAGGCGTTTCACATTGTCGTAGGCAGTGCTCAGCAGTTGCTTTTGGGTGTCGAGTGGCAGCGCTTCGCCATTGTTTTCGAGTGTTTCCAGACACGCCTGAATCACATGCACAGGTGTTTTGATTTCGTGGTTGATATTGTTGGTGAGTTGGTGCTTGATTCGGTTCTTTTCGCCCTGCTCAAACAACACATCGCGCATATTTTGGTCGCGCTGCTCTGAAGTCACTTTCAAGTTTTTGTACAGATTCACCACATGGGCAGAGATTTCGCCAAGTTCATCGTTGGGAAACTGCTTGGTGTCGTAGTCGTCGATGTCGTCGTATTCAGCAGCCTCCACAAACTTGCGCAGATTCTTCACACTTCGGCTCACCCTGTAGGCTGTGAACCATGCCAGCACCGTCATCAGCAGTGCAATAAAGATAATCAGATTGCTATTCACAGGGTCAGCCTTGAGGGTATCGACCAATGTGTGGTTGTAAGGCAATGCCGTGCGCACCACCAAGCCGTCGCCACGAGTGGCTGAGTAGAAATATTGGCGTGAATCTGTCGAGGAGATGCGGCGGCGCTGGAAGCCGTGCCCATTGGCGATAGCCTCTTTCACCTCTTTGCGGTTGAGGTGGTTTTCTTTCACATTACGGGAGTTGGTATCAAAAATCACGCTGCCCGAAAGGGTGATGACCGACACACGCGTAGAATCGCCTATACCAATCTCTTTCAGCACTTGAGGACTGAGCTTCTTGCCTTCGCTGATGCAGTCGAGAATACGCATATTCTCCATTTGCAGGCGGCTGTCCAGCACCTCGGTCTTGAAATCCACCTCGCGGGAATACTGCAAAGCGAAAAACACCAGCGTCAGCGACCATGTGAAAAACATGATCAGCAAGAAAATGCGCGTGTGCACACTAATCTTTGGTTTTGAAGCCATAACCAAATCCTTGTTTGGTGAAAATTCTGTTTCCATATCTGCCTATTTTTTTGCGCAATCGCGCAACATTCACATCTACTGTGCGATCTACCACGCACACATCTGCGCTCCACACTCTGTTGAGGATTTCTGAACGTGAGAACGCTGTGTCGGGGTTTTTGAGGAAGAATGCCAGCAAGTCGAACTCGGTGGTGGTGAGCGTGACGGACTCATCGTCCACGAAGCATTCTTTTTGCGGTGTGCGGAGTGTGAGCGTCTGGAATTTGAGCACTTCCTTCTCGTTGGAGTAGCGTCCGCTACGGTGAAGCACGCTCTTCACTCTTGCCACCAGTTCACGCATTGAAAAAGGTTTGCGAATGTAGTCGTCAGCGCCGTTGTTGAATCCTTCCAGCAGGTCCTCCTCCGAGTCCTTGGCTGTGCAGAAAATGATAGGAATCGCATTCAATTCCTCACGGCTGCGAATCACTTTCGCAAGGTCGAAACCCGACATGTGTTCCATCATCACATCAAGAAGAAACAGATCGTAGCGTTCGAGGCGCTTGGCGAGTGCTTCTTCGGCAGAGAAGGCTGTATCGACGCTGAATCCCTCAAGTTCGAGGTTCACCTTCAACACGTAGCAGATTGACTGCTCATCGTCAACTATAAGTATTTTTGGAACATCGGTCATTGTGCTTCTTTTTTCTTTGCAATGCAAAATTATAATAAATGATAGACGTGAATATAACAAAGATGTTACAATTCGTGTTACAATGCCTCAACAGGTGAATTGTAACATCTTTGTAACATTTTATAGGTCAGTATTGGGCATAAATAAATGGGGTCACATCTGATGTGGCGAACTGGAGCACCAGTTGCACCACTATCACAAACACTACCAATTTCACCAGCCAGAAGCTCTCCACAAACCAGTTTTTCACTGCCGCATAGATGCTGCATGGCACAAAATGAACCACCAGCAAGAGCACGAGCATGATGCACCACACATAGCGCACACTCACAAACGGTGGCAGATATGCGAGGTCGAAATTGGTGAAAATTCCACCGATGATGGTGGTGGCTTCAGCAACCGACTCGGCACGGAAGAAAACGAACGCAAGCATCACGGTGGTGAATGTCAGCAAGCCCGAAAGCAGCTTCACTGCCCAGTTGTCGGGGATTCGCTTGAGCCACGGCATACACATTTTGTGAATCATCAACGCCACTCCATGAATCGCACCCCATATCACATAGGTGAAGCCGGCTCCGTGCCAAAGGCCGCCTATCAGCATGGTGAGAAACAGGTTCACATATTGGCGAATCTTGCCTTTGCGGTTGCCGCCAAGCGGAATATACACATAGTCGCGAAGCCAAAACGAGAGCGAAATGTGCCAGCGGCGCCAAAATTCGGTGATGTTGAGCGAGCGGAATGGGTGGTCGAAGTTCACACCGAGGTCAAATCCCATAATGGCACCCAAACCAATCGCCATATCGCTATAGCCGGAGAAGTCGGCATAGAGTTGCACGGTGAAGCCAATCCCCGCCATGAGCAGTTCAAAGCCGCTGTAGCCTTGAAGCGTTTCGGGACTACCGAAAATAATAGATGAGTATTGCGCCAGATAGTCGGCTATCACGGCTTTCTTCACCACGCCCACCATCACCAGCCAAAAGCCACCGTAGATTTCGGCTTTGGTCACGTCGGTGGTGCGCTCAAGTTGTGGCATGAAGTCTTTGGCTCGCACCACAGGACCTGCCACCAGGCATGGGAAGAACGAGAGATAGAACAAATACTGGAGATAACTCTCCACAGGCGGCATCTTGCCCTTATACACATCCACCACATAACTGATGGTGCGGAAGGTGTAGAACGATATGCCTATCGGGGCAATAATCGCCAACGGGTGGAAATTGCCGCCCACTATCTCGTGCCACGACAGCATGAAGAAGTTGGTGTATTTAAATACCATCAGTATGCCCACCGAGCACAGCAGCGATGCGCACAGCATCAACTGGCGAGCCCGCTTCGCTTCAGTTCGGGAGATGCGGAGTGCCAAATGCCAGTCGATAACCGAGGTGGCCACCATCAGCAAGAATATCCACCCACACGACTTGAAGGCGAAAAATAGGCTGAACGCCACAACAAAGAGCATCATTTGCGTCTTGCGATGACGAATGCACGCAAAAATGGGCAGAAACACCAAAAACATCAGCCAAAACGCTCCGCTCGAAAACACCAGTGGCACCGATGGGTCGGGGGTGAAAAACGATGCGATATTCTGTAGCGCAACCGAGAGGTTGCCCGATATGAGTTGCAATGTTGTCATAGCGTTTCGGTGTTAGGATTCGACGCTTCGGGTTGTGGCTCCACAGGCTCTGCCACAGGTTGGACGGTGGGCTTTGGAGCAGGCTCGGCTTTTGGCTTTGCCTTCACTTCGTTATCGGTCATGCTGAATGTTTCGGTATGGCAATACGCACGCGCTTTCTGAGGGAGATTGAGCACGATGGGATTGTTGCTTTCCTCCACTATCCACTTGCAGATACGGTCGGCCCACTTCGCCGCCGATGCCGGTGTGGGGTGCGCACCGTCTTTGGCTCGCTCGTAGTGCTGGTCGGGGGTATAGCTGAGGTAAAAATTGCCTTTTGGCACCACGCTTTGAATCATCTTGTTGATACCAGTGTCTTTCTTCCAGTTGGGCGGTCCAATCCACACATACGGAATGTCGGCAAACTCTGCCACTATCTGCTTCACATATTTGGTGCGACGCGCGATAATATCGTTGACAAACAGTTCGTTGCCACCGAGGCTAATAATGATGTAGTCGGGGCGATACTTTTGAATACATTCCTTCACTCTGCCACTTGTGGCCCACACTTCGGTAGATGAGCCGTACCAAATCACGGTGTTCATCTGATGCTCATTCTCTTCGGCATACGCCGCTATGCGTGGGCTCAGTCGCTCAAGCATGGAGTCGCCTATGAAAAGAATGTTTTTTTTGGTGGTGTCGAGTGGGGCTCGCTCCACAGTGGCAATGGCTTTGCCCGAAACCGAATCGGTGGTCACCACATCGGCAAGTTCGAGTTCATCGTCGGGTGTCGAGAGCAAATCGGATGCGAAGGTCGCGGTGTTGATGCCAAACGATTCCTCTATGCCGTCTTTGAAAAACGACAAGCCGGCAAATAGCATAAAAGCCACAAGAAGAAGTGCAAAAAAACTAAAATATGTACGTTTCATTCAATGGAGATGGTTTTTTGGTGGAAGAAAAGGTTTATGTACCAAAAAGTTGAAAGAGGCTGCGTCAAATTTGCGGTTCCAAATGCTTTTGGAAATTTTGACACAGCCTCTTTATATCACATGAGGCAAAGCCCCGTGTTATTTCAGAAGTTTCACGCCAATACCTGGACGGTCGGCAGGCACGGTCACCTGACCGTTCACAATCTTGATGCCGTCGAATCGGTCGTTGGCGATGAGCCAGTTGCCATCGAGGTCAGCCCAGTCGCAGAGTGGCGAAAGTTGAGCCGCAGCGGTCACAGCGCATGAAGTTTCGGTCATACAGCCAACCATAATCTTCATGTCGAGTGCGCGCGCCAAGGTCACCATCTTGTAGGCCTCGTTCATACCGGTGCTCTTCATCAACTTGATGTTGATACCTGAATACACACCGTGGAAGCGGCGAATGTCGGGCAGGCGTTGGAATGCCTCATCTGCCACGATAGGCAGTGGAGAGCGCTCGGTGAGCCATGCGGTGTCGTCGAGTGGCTTTTCCTTTTCCAGTGGTTGCTCCACAAATAAGCAATCCTTGTCGGCAAGCCATTCAGCCATTTCAAGAGCCTCTTCCTTGGTTTTCCAACCCTGGTTGGCATCCACATAGAGCTTGATGTCGGGGCGAATGCTGCGCACCAGTTCATAGAGGTGCTTGTCTTTTTCAATGCCGCCCAAACCCATTTTCACCTTAATCAACTTGAAGTCGTAGGTTTCGGTCATTTTCTGGCGAACCACCTCATCGGTGTCGATACCGATGGTGCAAGTGGTGAGAGGTGCCTTTTCTGGATTCAAACCCCAGATTTTGTACCAAGGCTGTCCCATGAGCTTACCGAGAAGGTCGTGCAAGGCAATGTCGACACCAGCCTTTGCGGCACGGTTGTTGGGTGCCACGCTTTCCACATACGCCAAGATGTCTTCTTTGCGGAATGGGTCGGTGAACTGCTCCAGATTGAGGCTACCGAGGAATTTGCATACGCTTTCCACGCTTTCGCCGAGGTATGGAGGCATAGAGCATTCGCCATAGCCCACCACGCCGTCGTATTCCAGTTCCACCTGCACATCAGGTGTGGTGGTGCGACTGTATTTAGCAAGATTGAAGGCGTGCTTCAACTTCAATTCGTAAGGGAAGAATTTCAGTTTCAGTCGTCCGCTTCGTTTGATTTGTGCAGGAGCGTCGTTCTTACCAAAGAGCGAGATTGGAGATGCAGCAGCAGCGATTCCAAGACCTGCGCCCAAAATGAATTTTCTACGGTCAATTGACATATCAATGTAGTTTTATTGATTTATGGTTTCGGTTGATTTTCTCTCTATTTGATGTTAAAAATACCAAGGGTGATTGCGCACATAGGTGATGTAGGGTGTGCCAATCTCGCCTGCGATTCTACTTGCTGAAAGTGGCGAGTAGAGGTAGGTGGGGTCCTTGGGGTCGAGGCTGTTGATTTTCACCTGACCGGAGCAGTGGATATACTTGCCGTCTTGCATGTAGATGCCCACGTGGGTCACACGGCCCGACTTGGTGCCGAAGAAGAGCAAGTCGCCGAACTGGCATTTCTGCCATTCCGAGCCTTTAATCTTCAAGCCGTAGAGTGCTTGCTGTGATGCGTCGCGCGCCAAAATCACACCGCTGCTGAAATAACTCACTTTCACCAGCCCGGAGCAGTCGGTGAGTTTGGTTGATGTGCCGCCCCACAGGTAGCCTGAGCCCAACATGCGGTGAGCGGTTTTCAACACGAGGTTGAGGTCGAGGTCTCTTTTTGCCCATTCCTGAAATTCGTCAACTTCGCTTTTTGGCAACCAGCCAAGGCGACCGTCGGGGGTGGCGAGTTGAATCCATTCGCCGTTCTCTACCTTGTATTCGAGAATGTTGCCCATCACGAGGTCGGTAACGGTTTCGTCGCCAGCAGGCTCGGTCACGAGGCGTGTGCAGTAGGTGTTCACGATATAGCGCTTAGCCGCACGCCAGTCTTTCATCTGCGCCTCTGTTTTGCAGAAGAGCGAAGATTCTGGCACATACGAGATATAGTTGTCGGGCGTTTGCACGCGATACCAGTCGGAAGTGCAGTCGAGCACTCTCACAGGCTGTCCCATGATGCCTTGAGTGGCCATTTCGCCAGCGTGCTTGCCTTCGCAGCGCATACTTGCCACCGAGAGTTTCACCAAAGCCCACTTCTTGCCTTCGGGCACGGCATTGTAAAGCACATTCACCTTGTTTTGCACATTGATGAAACCGTTGTCGGCAAGTTCTTTGCTGATGGCGTCTTTCTGCTCTTGAAATCCCACGGTGCCGGTCACAGTCACCTGCTTGCCAGCGGTGGTGGATTTCACATCAAAAATGGCTGTACGCTTATCGGGAGCGATACGGCTCTTGAGTTTGCTCAATACGCCGGCAGCATCTGCCGCCATGGCGCTGACGCTGATGGCCGACATCAGCACAACGCTTAAAATCTGGAAAACCTTTTTCATATATGATTGCTAATTTTTTGTTTGCTAATTAAAATAATTGCCGAACCGCATTATTTGACTGGCTCTATGCTATTGAGTTTAAACGATGAATCCCACTTGTCGTAGTAGAGGTTGCCGTTTTTCCATTCCACCTCGCCCATTTGGAAATCCACGGTTTCGCTGCGAATGTACTTCTTTTCTGGGCTCAACTTATCGCCCACACCCTCGTTTGATGCCATACGGTAGATGTCGATGCCAGTGGCATAATAGTCGCGCATCTGCTCGCTGCGCTCGGTGGTTCGGCCAAACGACGCATCGGTTGGCACCCAGCCCACGCCCTCGAAGTAGGTTTCACCCCAGTCGTGGAAGTTCACTTCGCCTGGGTGGAGCATATAGCCGCTTTCCCAACGTGCAGGAATACCGGCGGCACGGCACAGGGTGATGTAGAGCAAGCCCACCTGACCGCAGTCGCCATGCTTGTTTTCCAGCACATATTCAGGGATGTTCTTGATGGTGCTGTATTCACGCGCGCCTGCCCATGGAAAGCGTGATGCAATCCAATGGTAGATGTGGCTGGCGGCAAGCACAGGATTTTCTTCGGGTGTGCCCACAATCTGCTCTGCCAACTCACGCATGGCATCGGTGATCACGATGTGGGGATATTCGCTGCTGGTGTATTTCACATATTCGGGAGTGTTTTTGTAAGGCTCCACCAACGCCAAGAGATCTTGCTGCGCAATGTGGCGTTCGCCCACATCGTAACTGAAAGTGTATTCAAAGTGGGTGGGTTTGCCCTTCTCTGCCACAGCCTCCATATACACGGTGTGGTGCTTGCTGCCCTCGCTCCAAGTGACGGGGCGATTGCTGCTTTCGAGCTTGATATTCTTTTGACGCAAATTCTCGTAAGGGATAGGCATCCACACACGCAGCGTTTCGCCAGCGGGAATGGCATCGGCATCCACATTGAGCGTGAAGGTCACATTCACATGGTGCCAGTCGCGCACGCCGTTGGCATCGGGCACGGTGCGCATGGCGCGCACCACATACTTGCGCAGCTTCTCGCTGCCCTCGGTGTTGTCGGCTTGATTGACTTCGGCAAATTCCTCGCCCAAAAGCCAGAGGTTGCGCACAGCCTTGCGGAACCACAGTTCTTTGCCGTCGATATTCATCACCTCGATGGCTTTCACCTTCTTCCAGTTGTCGATTTGCTCATCGGTGGCATCGGGCATCTTCTCCCGAATCTGCTTCACGCCATCTTCGGGCAAAAGGGTGAAATCTTTGCGAATGCGCCCCATAATCTGGTTGAGCGAGTCGATGGTCACAGCATTTGCTTTTCGCACTTTTGATGGCAACTTCCTCATCAGTTGCGAGGCTTGGGTAAATTCGCCCTTGTTCATCAGTTGGTCAACACTGGCGCGCCAATTGGTGGCATCGGTGGCCGCTTGCGCGCTCATCAATCCTGCAAACGCAACGAAGGCGATTATAGTTTTCTTCAACATTGTAACTTTAGGTTTGTTTTTGTATTCAAAAAATTAATTCAACCCCAAATTTAATCATTTTCCCCGAAATATCACCAACTTCCACCCCCTCAATCTTCCCCAAAATTAAATTTTTCCGGAAGTTTTCAGGACATCACTTAGTCAAAACCACTTGCCAAATGTTAAATCTTTGCACTCACCCAAACTTTTTGCCGTAATTATTTTACGGAATAGTGAAAATATCCTATTTTTGTAGCAAATATAAGTAACAACCAAAAGCCCTGTAACTATGCTGACAAAATTTGCCGTAAAAAACTACCGCGGATTCAATGACAGAATTGAGTGGAACTTATCAAATCCGAGCAACTATTCTTTCAATAGCAACGCCGTGAAAAACGGTGCTGTGAAAAATGGTATCATCTATGGTCCTAACGGTTCTGGTAAATCAAATTTTGGATTAGCGATTTTCGACATTGCCAACCATCTTTCACACAAATGGAAGAAGCCGGATTACTATCTGAACTACGCTTGCGCTATTGGGTATGAACAACCTGTAGAGTTTGAATATACTTTCAACTTTAAAGGCTGCATCGTAAACTACAACTACAGCAAAGTGGCATCCGAACTAAAGGGCTTGATCATTACGGAATTGCTGAATATCGACGGAAATGAGGTGTTACGAAAAGACGGCGACTCGCTGTTCGTGGCTCCGGAATTTGGGTTGACCGATGCTGCTATCAGCAATTTAAAGGACAGCGCAAACAATATCTCCATCGTGAATTATTTGCTTAGCGCAGTGCCACTTGCCAAAGACCACCCGTTAATCTCTCTCAGAGATTTTGTGGAAAATATGCTTTTCTTCAGAAGTTTGGATAACCGTGAGTTTA
>OQVT01001985.1_pt1 | contig 13147 bp, 13 predicted proteins | sample 1691561 | NCBI WGS metagenome assembly OQVT01 (sample SAMN03418260, study PRJEB22391) | human gut metagenome | biome: human-gut; feature: organic feature; material: feces | host: Homo sapiens | place: Tanzania | collected 2013-01 | reverse complement strand
GCCGGAGCGGACAGCCTCAGTGACGATGGCGATCTCGCCGGCCTGAGTGGTGAAGCCGTACTGATCCTTGAGGGATTCCGCAACGTCCATACCGGTCGTGCCGTTGCCCGCGCAGACAACGCCGTCCTTGAGGTCCTCCATGGTGTCAACGCCGTACTTGGTGGAGGTGAAGCAGGCCTGTGCGGAGGTCATGTAGGTATTGGAGAAGAGGACGCTCTTTGCGCGCTCCTCGTTGTAGGAGAAGCAGGAGATGCCCATGTCGACCGTGCCGGCGGCGACGGCGGATTATACTTGCGCTCGTTATGATGCTTTCTCTCGCCGCCTGCGGTTCGAGCCAGAGCGCCGAAAAGACCTGGGAAGATGAACTCGGCACTGCAGGTCTCCTGCGTGTCGGCATCGCTACCGACTATCCCCCCTATGAGAGCTATGACGCTGACGGCAACGTCGTCGGCCTTGACGCCGATATCGCCCAGCTCATCGCCGACAAGCTCGGTGTAAAGCTCGAGATCGTCCCCATGTCCTTTGACACGTGCTGCATATATTCGCAGCCGGGAACGTCCCCGCGCTCGATCGCGCTGAACGCCTCGGCCATCTCCGCGAGCGCCGCGCCCTCGGGGCGTGAAGACGGTCGGCCTGACGGGCGAGGGGGGCGGACGCTTCCGCGAACTCTGCGACGTCGCGATCTGCGTCCCCGCGCGCGAGACGTACCGCGTCCAGGAATTCCACCTGCCCGTCTACCACGCGCTCTGCGCGATGCTGGAAAGCGAGCTCTTCTAGGAAAAACTGCGATTGGAGAAATTCGCTACCGCCCGGAAGATGAAAGACAGGGACTTTGCCGGAGCGGACATCGCCGGCCTCACCGCCGACGAGATCGCCAGGCTCTGACACCAATCTCGGCTCGTGGAAACTGAAAAAATGAAAGAGCGCAGCGATTGACTCTCGCCGTGTTTTTTGTTAGCATACGGTCGTTTTCCTTTCGGGATATTATGTCCTTGAACGGAAAGTAAGGTGTAAAATGGTACGATCGAGTATAACGGCGAACTTCCACACTGACGACCCCAAGGCCGCCAATGCGACAGTTCATGCCCTCTTTTCGTTTTAGGCGATAGGTAACAATCTCAAATCGTGGAAGCTGAAGATGAAAGGACAAAGCCAATAGACAGTTAAAACGATAAGGCGGGTTAAGATCCGTCAAAGACAATTTGCGCTGCAAGCAGTCGTCGAGAGAAATGTTAGGAAGTTTCGAAACGGACGACACATGCAGAGGAAAACGCAATGGCGTTTACCTCTCTTCGTGTTTCCGTTTAGGCTTTCCTAACAGCCTCTCTCGAAACGCGAAGAGAGGTTTTCTATTTCTTCTTTTTGCTCCGATTGCAAGTGGCAGAATACCTAACCGGGAAAGGAACAAAAAGAAAATGAAAAACACGTGTTGGTTGGTAATGATGGGCGCTGTCCTAATAGGGGTGTTCTTCTGTGGTTGCTCTGCCGATGTCGAAGTGGACAACTCCAAATCGATAGGAAAACGGAAACCCGTCGAAGAGGAAAAGACCGACGAGAAACCGAAAAAGCCGACGGCGGAGGAACTGCTTGAGGCCAGGCGTGACAAGGAGGAAGCGAGCTATTCCAAGACGAATGCCGCACCGCTCTATGTCGAAAAGCCAATGGCGTGGTTTAAGGAGACTAACGAACAGATGGTCTTCACGCGCAAAAAGCTCCTTGAAGCACAGGCACGTATCAGCATAATCTACGGCAAGTACGACCGACAGATAAAAATGGGCGTCGATAACTCTAAAGGGTACCTCGAATTACTTGACAAGGCGGAAAAAGTGCGGGCAGAAGGCAGGTCGAATGGATGGCCGGTTGCATTTGACCAGTGGGTCATTGACGACGAGGTGGCATTGGATGCCAAGATAGCCGAGATCAATGTGGCCATGGGCAAGAATCGTATGCTGAGTGTCGAAGACATGGCCATGTACAACGCGGCCAAAAAAGGATTAAAGACTTCCCGCGAGACACTTGTCCGCTTTGACGACGCCTATCAGGCTTTCACGCGCACTTGGGACAAGGTGAAGCTCGGGCAGTTGGGCGGAATCCCAATTGAATTGGAAAAGGATGTCAATACCGCTCTTGACATCACGCAGATATTCATCAACGAATGGAACAAGGTAAAGTGAGGCTATGAAGTCTTCATTTGGCAGCAGGCGTGGCGGGTCGTGCCTCGTGGTCTTGATTATCCTCACACTTGTCGGCGTGTTGACTCTTGTCTTAGCACGACTGGTTGCCGTTGAAAAGGAGCGTGAGGAAGAACGGCGGGCGGCGGAGTCTAAGCCTGTCGAGAAAACGCCGGATCAATTGAAACGCGACCGCATCAATGAAATGCTTTCCGACAAGATCCCCGGTCTCGGTCCTGATCCATCCAAGGATCTTGTGGACGGCAACGTCAAAACGATGAAGTCTGTGCGCGACCAGACCATCGGACAGCAGGCTACAATCAAATCCCGATTGAAGAACGCCGAAGAATCGTTTGAACGTCTGCGCGGAGAACGAAAGCAGCTGGAGCGGAAACTTGAAAAACTCAAGGACGAGTTCAACAGGTTCCCCGACGATGAAAAAGTCGGTGATGACCTTGCACAATGCGACGAAGATCTCGAAGGCAAGAAACGCGAAATCCTTCAAGTCCAGGCGGACGTGAAGCTTCTCAAGGACTACGACTATCGAATGGAACGAGAGGTCACAGCACTGTCGACGGCCATCCGCCGTTGCGAGACGGACGGGCGTACCATCACCACGGTCTCGGAGTATGAATCGTTGAAAAAGGATCTTGCCACCGCTCGTGGCGTTGTGGTCGAGATGGGCGAATTACGCCGAAACATGGATGGAAAGACGATGGATGTTTCTACAGGCGTCGCGGGAGAGAAAGCAAGAAAGCGTGAACGACTGGAGAAATACCGCCGCAAACAATCACAGGAATAGAAAGAAATGAAAAAGACCATTGCCGCTGTGAGTTTCATCTGTCTTGCCGTCATAGCCGGATGTGGTGATTCGGGTTCTCGGAATCATCAACCGTCCATGCGAAATCGGCCAGCGCAGAAGCCGAAGCGTCCTCCCACTCCTGAAGAGGTACTTGGAATTGAGGTGCCTGGCAAGTTGGCGGCGTCCGTCGAGGCATGGGCTGGTTCAAACGACCTCGGCGACTACTACAGGCAATCCCGTGAACGGTTGTCGCGTCTCCACGCGCAACTGATAGAGGACTACAATGTGCGAAAGGAGTCCGAACTGGAGGCAACTGATTTCACGCGAGAAACATTGCGGAAGTACCGCGAGGCATTCAACGCGGATTCCACGCTGCGCAGATTCATGGTGGAGTGCTATTCACGCAAGGAGGTATGCCCGCTTCCGCAGACGATTTCGCGATGCTTCACAACGGCAAGCGAGAATCGGGCTGAAATGCGCAAACATATCAGGAACGCCCCGGCTGAAATCGAACGGCTTAATGCGGAATTGTCCGTGCTTAGATCCGAAATGGACGATGCGGGGAACTTTACATGGTCACAGGAGAAAGAACTGCGAATCTGGCGTGACCTGCAGATTCGCGTGGGGAACATTTCGGCGCGGGCGAACAGGGCAAGTGCTAGTGCATCGGCACTTTCCGTGGACATGGCGAGAGCTGCACGATCGAGCGGAGGGGCAGAGGATGTCGATGCGTTGAACGACAAGGCGGAACAGTTGAAGGCGGATTTCGCGTCATTTTCCGCAAGCGCCGCGCAACAACTTGAAATCATAAACGGGCAGATGCTCATTACAGAATTTGCTGCTAATTGCAAGGATATGGCAAAGGGCATGATTGCCGTTCCGGTAGCACTTGCCAAGAAAAAGGCGCGGCAAGCCGAAATCAAGGAACTTATCGTCCGCATCACTTCCGCACGAACACGCGGTTATTCCGACTTGAACATGCTTGCACAACAGACAGCCACAATCAAGTCACGTTCAAGGAACGAGGGAGCGCAAGAGACGACACTTGGTAAGCGAGTACAGAAGCTTGCTGGAAACCATGAGCGTGTGTTTGGTCCTTCGGCGATTTACCGACTCAAGCGGGCATTGCCAGTACCATCAGCACAGGTGCGGATCGACGCCGAATTGCAGTCTTTCAAACGGGCGGTCAATCTTCCACAAGGAACGGACCCTGCGGGAGCGTTCGCCGGAATCGAATCCAAGGCGTACCAGCTTGCCGACCGTATGGAGGAGGAATCAATGCTAAAGCAACTTGACGATACGTTGCTCACTGTTCAACGACTTGCCGCCAGACGGCGGTGACGTAAACCAACCGAAAGGAAAACTAGAAATGAACGCAATGAAACTGATGGCCGCCGTGCTGTGCGCCAGCGGCTGCATCTCTACCACCGCGTTTGCTGAGGACGACTTTGGCATTGAAGCGGCTTCGCCGGAAATGGCGAGCGACCCTGTAAACCCGCAGCCAGGCATGAAGGCCGACGCATACAATTTTAAGTATATCAGCCCTAAACAGTATCGTCAGATGACATCATCGCTGGATGCGCTGAGAAAGATGTCTGCCGTTAGAACATATGTTGACAAGAGCGAGAACTTTTCACGGGCAGGCGTCCAGGGGAACATTGGTCTCCACACCATAAAATGGGAAGGCTTTATCAAATGCAAGCGTAGCGCAACTTATACTTTTTCGTTTGGAAACCGCGACTCCTATTCATTCTATGTGAATGGCAGGAAGCATGTTGATTCCTGTTTCAGGCAGACATCACGGGACATTGATTTGAAGGCGGGATGGAATCATGTCGTCATAATTGCCCACATGGGATTGCATGGCCGTAATAATCTGGTGGTCACTTATCGTCCCAAAGGGTCTCTTTCCGATCCTCGCCCGATTGCGCCAAAGGACCTGTTCCACGACCAGAAGCCGGAAGAGGACTGGTAATCAAGCGGGATGGAGAGAGTTCTCCATTACATCACGACGGCAGTTGTGCGGACGGGCGCGCAGCTGCTTGTCGTGTTCGGTGTCGTCTTCGTACTTGCGATTGTCCTCTGGTTTGTGAGTCAGGGAATTCGCAGCATGGTATCTGCACGGATAGGGATGTTGTACTACTATCTTGTTGCTCTGGGTGTGGCATGCCATGAGACTGGTCATGCACTGGGATGCATTTTGACCGGCACAAAGATCGTCGAGTTTGTGCCGTTCAAACCGTCATCCGATGGGACATTGGGCTATGTTTCGCATGAACTGCCGGACGGCGGTAGTTCCCTCGGTAACGTTGCGCAGTTTGTGATTTCCACCGGGCCGATCTGGTTCGGCTCTGCCGTGATACTGATCTTGTCGTATCTTGTTGGCGGAGCGGGACTTCTGCCAGACGTGTGGTCGTATTTCCCAGAAGGAACGCCACCCGCGACTTTGGAATACGTCTCGAATGTGTTTTTTGCCGCATTTCAGATGTTGCGCAACACCGCATGCGTCTGGAACTGGCGTTCACCGTGGATTGCGCTTTATCTGTATGCCGTCTTTTGTATCGCTTCTGAAATCACATTGAGCGGGCCGGACTTGAAGGGAATGTGGAAAGGTTGCGCGGCGATAGTTTTCGTGTTGTTCGGTATCAATTTGTTTCCGTATGTAGGCGGATGGCTTAACACAGGCATCGCTTTGGCGAAGCCGTATCTGTTCCTCGTCCAGACCGTACTGGCGTTTGTCTTGCTTATGGATTTTGTGTTTTGGAGTGTCGCATTCATATTCGCGAAAGTGTTTCGGATAGGGAGGCAGTAATGGCAAGTGATCGATATGGTAGTGCCCGTTGGGCGGAGGCGAAAGACCTAAATTCAGAGGGAGTCATGGCGATTCCCGCCGCAAGGGTGGCCAAAGGCGATGGCGACACGGAAGGAAACTGCGCTTTTCTTCTTGGATGTGATGCCGACCCGATGGAACTGACGAAGAACATGCGTCAAGGCTACAGCGAAGTATTCGGCGCGATTTCCGATGGCGCGGCGAACATTGTCCGCAAGGTGGCAGGGGAACATCATGGCCGCACTTTTCTTGGATGGGCGGGGGACGGACATATCCTTACCGTTGCGCCAACGCGGTCGGGCAAAGGCGTGGGGCTTGTCGTTCCGAACCTCTTACATTATCCTGGTTCAATTATTGTAATTGACCCTAAGGGCGAGAACTATGCCGTAACACACCGTTGGCGTGAGGAACGGCTTGGACAACGCATCGTCTGTATTGATCCGTTTCATGTGGCTACGGCCACGACGGTAAAGGCGGATAGCATCAATCCACTTGACGGAATCGTTGACTATTCCAAGCCGCCAGAAACGTATCTGAAACAGAATCCCGAACTTTTGGATGAGGTCGGAATGATTGCCGATTCGCTGGTGGTACGTCCGGCGGATGAGAAAGACCCGCACTGGAACGACAAGTGCAGAACACTTCTCAAGGGACTGATTCTTGCAACTGTCTACGGTCTCGGTCCGAAGGGCCGTCGGCACTTGTCATGTGTTCGTGCCATGCTTACGGCTGGGCTGGAGAAGCTTTTAGGATTCCTTCCAGTCACGGAAGCGTTTAAGGGTGATGTTGATGGTGTGCTGGGGCGTGCCGCACGAGAGATAAGGACGATGGGACGAGAGGAGTTTAAGAATGTCATATCGTTTGCGTTAAAGCATACGGAATTCATGGATTCTCCTCTTGTCGGTGAGTGCCTTGGCGGACAAGGTCTGGCCTTGACGGGAAGTTATAACCTTCGAGACCTAAAGACGAGAGGTGGCGTGACGATCTATCTCATTTTGCCACCACACTATCTTGCGCAATACGGTCGCCTGTTCAGACTGTGGATAACAATGGCGATGGCATCAATGACGCGAACAACCGGTAAGCCAAAGGATGGGTGTCCCGTGCTGTTCATCCTTGATGAAATGGCACAACTGGGTACGATGGACATGATGCGCAAGGCCGTCAGTCTCCTTGCAGGCTATGGGATGTCGGTATGGATGATATGGCAGGATCTTTCGCAATTGAAATCGCTCTATAAAGATGATTGGCCGAGTTTCATCGCCAACGCGAAGATACAACAATTCTTTGGAATCAATGACCATGAGACGGCAAAATACATATCCGAGATGCTTGGTGAAGAGACAATAAAAATTGAGACGAAAAGCGTTAGTTCTTCAATTTCAAAAGAACGGTTCGCGCTCATCAAGGCGACTAAAACCAAGAATAAATCGAAGTCGAATGCGGAGAAGGAACGCTCGCTGCTGAATCCAGACGAGGTACGGAGGCTTAACCGCGAGACGATGTTGATGTTCGTGCAGGGAGTACCCCCGATTGCCGCCGAACGAATCACCTATTATTCCGACCCGGTGTTCGCCGGACGGTATGACAAGAATCCATATGTGTAAGGAGATTAAGAATGGAACAAAACGAGAGCAAGAGTGTTGATCACGGCAGAATCATCGCTGATTACAGACATTCAATCATCCAAAGTGTTGAACATGATGAGATGAAGCATGGCGACACGGCGGTTGAGCGGGAACGATACAACGAACGTTCGTACCAGTTGGACGAAAACGAGGAAACAGCAAAAGAGCAGTATAACAACAACCATTGCGAGGAAGTGACAGGACTTTCTTCAGATGGCTACAGACATCAAGTGATCGAAGACTACACACACGAACAGATGGCTGGAAATCAAATCGAATCAAGCCAAAGTAACGATTTCTGGGATATGTCAGACAAAGACTGTGGCGAGGGTGAAACGGCAGACAATCAAAACTCGACACAGAATGAGCAGACGGACTATTGGGAAACGGGCAACGCAAACGAAGGTTCGACAAATGAAATTGAAAATGAAAACGAGAAAGTAAATGAAGCCTGTTGTTGACGCATTGCGCGCTGGTGGTGGGGGGACTGATTTCTACGGTAGTTCAAGCTCTGGATTGCTAGTCACGAATGACGGGGGGTAAGACCGTTCCCACGACAAGTTGTAATGTGATAAGCTGGCGGCGCGGGAATATGGTATAAAGACATTGTTTTCGCATGTGCATGATGGACGAAAGAGTTACGAAGCGTGATGCGATTCATGCTCTTGTAAATGTATACAAGGCTGAAAAGCTTTGGCTCTTCGGTTCGTGTGCCCGCAGAGAGGAACGCCCCGACAGCGATGTGGATTTCCTCGTCAAGTTTGGTTCCAGTGTCGGTCATCGCGACCACACGGCAATCGGACAGGGGCTTTCCTCTCTTCTCGGACGCGCCGCCGGCATCGTTTCAACGCGGATTCTGCGTAGTTCCCCTCGGTTCGCGAGCAGGGTTTGCAGGGAGGCAGTTGCGATATGAGAAGCGGAGGTGCCAACTATCGCGGCGAAGACAAGTTTGTACACATGATGCGTGCAATAGGCCACATCAAGGAACACCTAGATGGTTTGGAACGTTTTCATGTAAGATTTCAATCGTGGAATCTGAAGAAGAAAGGATACAGTCCATAGGCAGTTAAAACGATAAGGCGGAGGGACATCCACCGACAGAAATTTGCAACCGCTGCAAAGGCAGTTGTCTTGGGAACCGTGAGAAGTTCAAATCTTCGTGTTTCGGATTTAGGCACTCTCACGGCCTCCCAAGAGACGCGAAGAGAGGTTTTTCATATACTCGATTCGTGTCAGCGGCTTCCGTGCAAGCGGAGCGACACGGAACGAGGGCTGGCCCGGCTCTCTGACTGTTAATGAACGAGGGCAAAGGAAGGATGACAACAATGATCAAGGAAGCAAAGACACAGGTTGGGAAGGTTGTGACTCCCACTGAATTGGCGACAAACCTAGTACCGATCCCATTGGATAAATTACACCTAGCGGTCTCAGGAGGAACGACAGGCTCTTGGACGGGAAACTGGTGGGACGGTGATACATGGGATGATTGAGCCAGATAGTTAAACGAACAGCATACGATGGCATCAACTTGTCCATCGTATGCTATACATTTTGCATTCTACTTCTCTTCTACCTCTTTATGATACTTGTACTAACTGCTTCGTATTGTTGGACGGCAAATGTTCTAGGGGAAATCTTCAAACACTTGTCGGTTCCATTTTTCCGGCTTGATTTTGATAGATACTGGGATTACAAATTTCTGTTCTCCGACAATCGATTTGAAATAATTAACTCGAAAAGCGAAATACTGCGTTCGTGTGATGTCGATTGTGTTATATCATACAAAGCTAAATTGCCTATAGATGAACCATTTCACGCCGATTTAAAATTGACTGATATAAAATGGGTTCGGGCAAATTTGAATTATGTTATTCTTTCTCTTACAAGGTGGGCGATACAACATTCATGTTTGAAACTATGGACACCATACGAGTATATGTATCCTAAAACATATCAGATGGATGTTGCAAAGAAATACTTTGCTGTGCCGTCCTACAACATCCACTGGGGCTTCGCCATGGAATCCAAGAGTGTTATTGTTAAACCGCTGGTTGGCCGTCCATTGGAAAACAAAGGCTTCTTGTATGCTAGTGTTCGGAACGTCAATTCTCTTGCGTCGATGTATCCATGGTTTACACAAGAACTTGCACCAGGAAATCGTGATGCCACAGTTTTATACATAAACGGTAAAGTCCATAGCTATCAGTTTGCTTCGGAGCGAAAAAATTTGACCGATTGGCGAGTCACACAGGGTACAGAGTTGAATCGGTGGGAACAATGGGATGCCGGCGAAGTGTTTGAGGGCAAGGTAAGGGTTTTTATGCAGGAGATGGGACTGAAGTTTGGCAGATTGGATTTTATCATCGGAGGGAAGGTGCCTCAATTCCTTGAAGTCAATCCGTGCGGGCAGTTTGGTTGGCTGGATGATGAAGACCGAAAGTTGCATAAAGAGGTCGCTGACGCCATTCAAGAACCGTCATCAACGATAACACTTTAGGAGGAGGTGGATATTCTATTGCTCCGAAAATAAAAGGTGTCGGTTAACTTCGATTCATTGCTCGGCCCCTACGGCTACCTTCCGAAGCAGGCTTCTGCGGCGTATTCCCGCTCCGCAGGTTACATCTGGTTTCTCAGAAGCCAGCCACAGACAATCACTTCCGGGATCGTGAAGTGTGAATGAGGTTGCCTTTGGCAAAAGTATTCTGCGGAGCGGTAGCGAGAGCTTCACGAATCGGAGTTGTTTTCATATCAAGGAGTTTCCTTTTACATTTTTTTGAAACTAACCTGCTTTGTTGCCGCATCTAAAATGATAAGTTCCATTCGCCCACTCTCGCGTCGGCGGGGATTTTTTGATATCATTTGCGTCTATGAAATTTCAGACCCTCATTACGGCCGGCCTCGTCCTTGCCGGGGCGGCGCTCTTCGCGGACGTGCCGAAGATCATCTTCGACACCGACATGTACACGGACTTCGATGACGTGGGCGCGCTCGCCGTGCTGCACACGCTCGCGGATGCGGGGGAGTGCGAGATTCTCGGCACCGTCGTCTCGACACGCAAATCGCCCGCGACGGGCATGGTCGAGCTGATCAACGGCTTCTACGGGCGCGCGGATCTGCCCATCGGCGCGCCGCGCGGACTGGGTCTCGGGCCCGACGTCGATCCCGATGCCCTGAAGAACGCCTCCTACAAAATCTACGCGGAGACGGTGGCCGCCCATCCGAAGCTGCGCTTTCCGACGGGCGACGCGGTGCCGGACGCGAACGAGGTCTACCGCCGCCTCCTGGCCGCCGCGCCGGACGGGAGCGTGACGATCGTCACGGTCGGCTTCACCACGAACCTCCGCCGTCTCCTGGAGACGAAGGCGGACGCCCTGTCGCCGCTGGACGGTCCGGCCCTCGTCGCGAAGAAGGTCAAGGCCTGGTACGCGATGGCGTGCAGGTATCCGGACGGCTTCGAGTACAATTCGGGTGCGGACGGCGCGTCCTCGAAGATCGCCTTCGCCGAATGGCCCACGCCCGTCTACTTCCTCGACTTCACCTACGGCGTCACCGTGAAATGCGGCGTGCCCGTCTCGAGGCTCGGCGGGGCCGTCAACCCGGTGCGCGACCTCTTCCGGCGCGCGCTGCGCGACTACAAGGAGGCGGAGACGGGCCACCCGTCGTGGGACGAGATCACCGTGCTCGCCGCCGTGCGCGAAAGGCAGAACCTCTTTGGCGTGGAGCGCGGCACCTTCGAGATCGTCGACGGGAAGGGGCGCAACCGCTGGACGAAGAACGCGAACGGCAACCACCGCGTCCTCACCGAGAAGACGCCCAAGGCCGAGATCGCGCGCCTTGTGGACGAACTCATGGCGCGCGGTCCGAAGGGCCGGTAACGGTTTCAAGACTGGAAACGAAAATCTAAAAGGACGGAAAGACGATGACGTACGAACAGGCGACGGCGCTCCTGAAGAAGAACGGACAGGAGCAGGTGCTGCGGTTCTGGAAGAAGCTCTCGGCGAAGGAGCGCAAGGCGCTACTCGCGCAGATCGAGTCCATCGACTTCAAGGAGGTCGCGCGCTGCCAGGCGATGCTGCCCGGTTCGGGCGTGGCGGCCGAGACGGTGAAGAAGGGCCGGCCGACGGCGCCGAAGGTGGCGGAGCTCAAGGGCGCGGCCCTGAAGAAGGCCGTCGCGGCGGGCGAAAGGGAACTCTCCGCCGGGCACGTGGGCGTGCTGCTCGTCGCCGGCGGGCAAGGCTCGCGCCTCGGCTTCGACGGCCCGAAGGGCGCCTATTCGATCGGCCCCGTCACGGGGGCGTCGCTCTTCTACTTCCACGCCCGCAAGGTCCTTGCCATGTCCATCCGCTACGCGACGCGCATCCCGTTCTACGTGATGACGAGCGCGGCGAACTACGATGCGACGGTGCAGCACTTCGAGGAGAACGAATATTTCGGGCTCAACGCGGACGATGTCGTCTTCTTCCGGCAGGGCATGTGGCCGGGCATGACGGCGGACGGCAAGATCATCCTCGATGCGCCCGGACACGTGTTCATGAGCCCCGACGGGCACGGCGGCATGATCAGCGCCCTCAAGGCCAACGGCTGCTTCGCGGACATGGAGGCGCGCGGCGTGACGACGCTCTTCTACTTCCAGGTTGACAACCCGATGGTCGAGGTCGCCGATCCCGCCTTTATCGGCCTCCATGCGCTGGAGGAGAGCGACTATTCGCTCAAGCTCTGCGCGAAGCGCGACCCGAACGAGGGGCTGGGCATGGTCGTGAAGCGCGACGGGCACTTCGACATGATCGAATACACCGAGATGACGGACGAGATGAACAACCGCCGCACGAAGTCCGGCGACCTCTACTTCAAGTTCGGCTCGCCCGCCATCCACGTCTTCTCGCGCGTGTTCCTCGAACGCCTCGCCGCCAAGGACATGCCGCTCCACCTCGCGCACAAGAAGATCGCGACGGTGGACGAGAAGGGGACCGTCGTCAAGGCCTCGGAGCCGAACGGCTACAAGTTCGAGAAGTTCATCTTCGACGCGCTTCCCGAGGCGAAGGGTGTGACCTGCTTCGCGTTCGACCGCCACGAGGAGTTCTCGCCCGTGAAGAACGCGGAGGGCAAGGACTCGCCCGCGACGTGCAAGGCGGATCTCCAGGCCAAGTGGCGCCGCCAGCTCGCGAAGGCGGGCGTCGCCGTCTCCGAGTCGGTTGCCGTGGAACTCGATCCTGTCTACGCGCTCGACGCGGCCGAAATCGCGAAGACCGGCCTCCTCCTCCAGGCGGAGTGAGGCGGTAGAAACGGATATGCGGCCTAGAACAGCGCTTCGACGGCGGCGTCGATGCCGTCCACGTCGACGACCTGCGTCTGGGTGACGGGGGCCTTCTCCAGCGCGGCAAAGGCGGGCGGCGGATTGTCGAGCACGTCCGCGCCGAACGCGCACCGGCAGGTCTCCGGGAACTTGTAGGGCGTTGCGGTGGCGGCGACGACGCAGGGCGTGCCGTCCTGCGGATAGCCGAGCCTGCGGGCGACAGCCGTGGCGACGGCCGTGTGCGGATCCAGCACGTAGCCGCAGCGGTCGTGCATGAGGCGCATTTCCGCCTCCGTCTCCTCGGGCGTCGCGAAGGCGCCGGCGAAGTCGGCCTGCAGACGCGCGCGGGCGTCGTCGTTCAGCGTATACTTCCCCGTCGCGGCGAAGGCGTCCATGAGGCGCTTCGTCTCGGCGCTCCTCGGC
>OQVT01001975.1_pt1 | contig 13190 bp, 11 predicted proteins | sample 1691561 | NCBI WGS metagenome assembly OQVT01 (sample SAMN03418260, study PRJEB22391) | human gut metagenome | biome: human-gut; feature: organic feature; material: feces | host: Homo sapiens | place: Tanzania | collected 2013-01 | reverse complement strand
TTCAGGCCCAAAACGACAATGCAGAAATCAACGAAGCATTCGACAAAGACGCTAAGGTTCTTAGCAACGAAGAATTGCTTTACGCTGCTACTTTGACTAGCGACAACGCTCGTAAGGAAGCTATCTACAAGAAAACTACTGAACTTTATCCTTCTGACGCTCGTGCTTACAACAACTTGGGTAAGATGGCTTACGCTGCTGGTGACCAGGCTAAGGCTGAAGGTTTCTTCAAACAGGCTTTGAGCAAGAACGCTAACTCTGCAGAAGCTAACACTAACCTCGGTTTGATCGAGTTGAACAAGGGTAACGTTGCTAACGCTGAAAACTACTTGAGCAAGTCTACAGGTGCTGATGCTGCTAACGAAGCATTGGGTAACTTGTACATCAAGCAGGGTCAGTACGACCGCGCTGTAAACGCATTCGGCGATGTTAAGACTAACTCAGCTGCTTTGGCTCAAATCTTGGCTAAGGATTACAACAAGGCTAAAAACACTTTGGCTGCTGTTAAGAATCCGGATGCTTACACTGACTATTTGATGGCTATCGTTGGTGCTAGAACTAACAACGCTGACTTGGTTAAGTCAAGCATGGCTAAGGTTGCTCAGAAAGACGCTGCTTTGGCTGCTAAAGCTCAGATCGACCGTGAATTTGCTAAATATGCAAACGAAATCAAGTAATTTTTGATAGATTACATTTGAGCATATAAAAAGAGCTTCGGAATAATATTCCGGGGCTCTTTTCGTATAGATACGCATATGGTTTTGGTGATGCGGTAAAGTTGGTAAATAAGAAATCGGCTATAAAAACATGGAAAAAGAATGCGAGTAGTCAGTCGGCCACTCGCATATTGCATACCTGCAATTCGCATATTGCAAGTAAACCACTCGCATAGTTTAAATGCCTAATAGCTTCGCTAACTTCTGCGCATAGTGTGTCCAGTCGTTCTCCTCCAAGAACTTACGGTAGTTGGCTAACGATACGCTGTCGTGCTTGTGTTGCTGTACTATACCGGCTATATCGTCGAAACTCTTGAAGGTGTACACGTTGAGCAGTGAGTTGCCGGCGTAGTCTTTAAACGAGCCTACCTCGGGACCTATTACTTTGGCTCCAAACGATAGTGAGTCCATCAGCATACCCGAACTTAAGATGGTTTCGGGAGCGTATGGGCATAAAACGAACTCCGACTGATTGATATAATCCGCCAACTCATCGAACGAAGGACGTTGGTTTATGAGGGTGACATTATCCGGACAGATAGCTTTCAGGTCATTGAATACCGCTTCCGATGCTCCTCCTACTATGCAGATGCGCAGATTGTCTATCTTATTGGTCTGTATATAATTTACAAACTCAAATATGCCTTTATAGCGGGCTATGGTACCCCATATCAGCAGGTCGTACTTCTTCTCGGCGGTAGAGACCGTAGCAAGCTGAAGTCGGCATTTGGTAGGGTGGTCTATATAATGCACCTTTCGGGCGGCATACGGAAAATCATCGTGTACCAGCTGCACTCCTTCTTCCGAGTGGGTAATGATGAGCGATGAATTCTTTGCTATGAGGCGTGCCAAGAAGGTTTTCATGCCATCACGCCCTTGTGCATGCGGCTTTTTGTTGTGCAGCATCCACACTATCTTTTTTCCTCTGATGCGCTGAAGCAGCAAGAAAGCCGTAGCGGTGACAGCTTGAAGCGGTCCGTATTTAAAGTCGGGAATACTCTCAAACCAGTTAAAGATGAACACGTCTCCCCAACGCGAAGGCGGAAGCAAGCTAAGCAGCGGATTCTTATGCGCCGGGTTTATTACTCGCACATCGGGCAGACGGTTAAGAGCCTCTATATAGTCTTGTATATATGGGTTAGGCCGTTGAGCCGGACTTACGGTAAGGTTTGGGAATACAACGAATCGTTTCATCTTAATCTTAGTGTTTCATTTTAAGCAGAATGGCAGTAATGAAGTCTTTCGCTTTCTTACGCCATCCTATAGTAGGTATGCCATTATAGAAACCAGCCTTCTTCCAGAATTCGGCTTCGTTTGTAATGGTCATGTCTTTCTCAAGCATTTGATACAGATAATACAGTCCACGCTTCTTTTCGTAAGGCATATGCCAAACGGGATAGTTCTCGTCGCCCATGCGCACGTTGTTGTACTGAGGGTTTGTCCACATACGTTTTACGTACTGATTGGCAGTACGGTTTCTTAATTGCAGACGCTCGGCCAAGATACTCATTACATGCGCCTCTTCGTTCAGTTTAGGCTGTCCGGTCTGTGCGTATTTCAGGTTGAAGTTCCACATAACGGGGAACTCAGCGTTTATTTTCTTGATGGCATCTTGCCGTAGGGTGATGAATTCACCTCCGTAATATGTGATAGGTTTCTGTGGCTCTTGGTTGTAGCAGGCCTTATAGAACTTGTTCATCTGAGGCAGTGTAATGCCGTTTATAACATAATCCTTGTCGGTTATGAACTCGTATAATGCGCTTCCGTCTCGGCGTGTCTGCTCGAATAGAGAGTCCAACGGGGTACGGCAAAGGCAGTCGGCGTCGCTTATCAGCAGACAGTCGTCGGTCTGCATACGGTTCTCCATTTCCTTAAGAATATCGTATACGTAGAACTGGTTTTGCCATGCGGCGTACCATCCTTTAGGCGGACGCGATGTGTAGGGCTTCGATATGACCTCTACGTTCAGCTTCTTAAAGAGTCGCTGCAGATACGGAGGCAAGTCGCCTGCCTGTAAGTTCGTGAAAAACAAGAAATGCGCCTTCGGATTATAATGGTGGAACGTGATGAAAAACGGTATCTGAATCTGCATGTAGATGGAGTGCACCAATGCTGAATTACCCTTTTCTCCCATTTGCGGATAGAAGCTTGCCTCTTGGTCGGATTCTTTATAGAACCATGTGGCAATATAATCGACAGGCTGTTTCATATAAGTATATAAAGTAGAGTGATAAGTTATTTAGGCAGATAATTCTGAATCCAACTGTTTATATCGTATTTCAACCGGATGGATTGAGGTATTTCTACAAACGGACTTCTCACGAAATCCTTCAGTCTTGATTCGCTATCTTTGCCAAAGATAAAAATATTTTCTTTATTATAGAAATCATAGTTTGCCAAGTCGGGGTTATTGGTGATTAGTTTCTTTCCGTAGAAAAGGGCTTCTAACGGACGGCGTGTCAACCCTAATTGTCCGCCTTGGGCTATGTCTATGATGCAGCGTGAGCGGTCGGCACGCTTCAGATATTCGGGATAAGTAACCTTTTCTTGTGGCGTACGGGGGATGATGAAGTCGCAAGTCAGTCCGTTCTGCTCCAACAAACGGCGTAATGCCTCCAGTTCGTCGGCTCTGTCTTTGGGAAGTCCGCAGAAAAAGCAGTCGCACGTTATCGGCTCTCTGCTCTGCGGCGGCTGGCAGAAGTACTGTCCCGTGTAATTAAGGCCATACTTTTCGGCATCGTAAGCGTCGAACGAGCTAAGCTTGTATCCCAATTCCTTAATCTTCTGCATACGTATCTCTCCATCGCTGCAGATGGTTCTCATCGGGTTACAGTAATATACGTGGCAGTCTACGCCTTTAGGTAGCAGGGGCTTTATGCTCTTCAATACGTTTACGTTGCAGCACTCGTAAATAAGGATGCTGTCGCCCGGTTTGGCGTTGCATATCAGGTCGAGATATCGCTTTGAGAACCACAGGTAAAGCACGGTTTTAGGCAGAGGGATGCGACCCAACAGTAAGCTGCGGGTAATCTGACGGAACTTGCCTTTAGGATAGCGCAAGAAGTCGGGCAGACATTCTATCCGGCTCTTTATTTGTGGCTCTATTCTACTGAATATATCAAGCGGTGGACTTACTACATATAGTTTGCTCATGATTTCTTCTTTTTAAGCAGATAGTTCAGACACTCTTTCATTATTTCGGCATTACTTATTTTCATGATGATGAAGTAAGTAATGGCTGCCACTATCACTTTTGTAGCGAACGATATCAGAAAATGACCTCCTATCAGTGTTGATACCATCCACGCACATCCGCACGCCAGTATCGCCGAGCCGATAAAAGGCAATAGGTCTTGCGATAACTGCCATACCGACAAGCGGATAAAGCGGCAGGCAAAGTGTTGCCATATCAGCATCCATACTATATTGATGCAGGCGTAGGCTATTACCATAACCATGCTGCTGCCTCCTAATACTATGGTAACGATGACGGTAACCGACTGTATGAGTACTTGTGAAATGATATTCCACATGTATATATTCGATTTGCCTTGGCTGATAATCAGGTTAGAGAACAATGCGTTTAGCGGAACGAACGCTCCACCTACACACAGTATCTGCATAAGCGGAATACTGTCTATCCACTTGGCGCCCACGGTAGTAAGTATCAATTCGCGGGTCACGATAGATAAGCCGAACATACACGGAAACGCTATGAAGGCAGTAAAGCGCAGCATCTTACGGAAGATGCGCGACTGCCGCTCCACATCATCGCGAACGCTCGCCAGTATGGGCTGGGTTACACCATTCAGCATTCCGGTGATAAACTGATGTCCGGTGCTGTTCCACTTGTTGGCTTGGTTATAGTTGCCCACAACACGAGGGTCGGCATATCTACCTAAAATAAGCGTTAGTAGATTGTTGTTAAGTTGGTTGGCTATATTTGTAATCAGCAATTTGCTGCTAAAGGCAAATAGCGGTTTGATTGGTCGGAAGTCAATGTGAAAAGTCGGTCTCCATGGAGAGAAATACCACGTGCAGACTGTTACTACCACCAGATACATAAGGCTTTGGGTAGCGATACCCCAGTACGAAAAGCCGTTGAACGCAAGTGTTACTCCTATGCATCCGGAGATGATATGGGCAAGAATGCCCGATAAAGCCTGTTGCTTAACCTTCAGGTTACGAAACAGATAAGCCCCTTGTGCAGTGCCAAGGCTGGCTATTGGGATGGCAAGAAAACAATATCGAGCCAAAGGGATAAGTTGCTCGTTAAGCTCGGGTTTATTGTAAAATTTAGCTATGAGCGGTGCGCATAAAAACAGAATGGCATATGCGGTGCATCCTATGCAGAGACTACACCAGAATACGGCGTTATAGTCTTCGTGGCGGATGTCTTTAAGATTGGCAAGTGCCGCCCTGAACCCGCTTTCCTGTAGCGAGTTGCCTATCAGTGTAAAGATTGTCAGCATCCCTACTATACCATATTCAGAGGGAGAGAGCAATCGTCCTAATATAATTCCGAAAGTCAGCACAAGGACCTGCTGGGCGCCATTGTTTATGGCGCCCCAGAAGAGTCCCTTTGCTGTTTTTTCTTTCAGTGACTGTTCGGTCATGTGCAGTACGACGAATTATTTTACTTCGCTACCCGGTTTTACTTCTTTCAGTACAGAAGTTACAGCCAGCGATCCGTCATAATTTTCAGCCGAAAGAATCATACCTTCGCTCACCAATCCGTTCTTGAATTGACGGGGTGCGAGGTTGGCGATGAACAATACTTGTTTGCCCACCAGTTCTTCCGGTTTGTAATGTTGTGCAATACCGCTCACGATGGTACGGTTCTCAAGTCCGTCTGCTATTTTGAACTTAAGAAGTTTCTTCATCTTAGGCACGGTTTCGCATTCCAATACAGTACCTACACGTATATCGAGTTTGTCGAAATCTTCAATGCTTACTACCGGCTTGATAGGGTTAGCCTTGTAGTTTGCCGCTTCGTTAGCCTTCTTGGTAGCGAGCAACTTGTCTACTTGTGCCTGAATGGTTTCGTCTTCTATCTTTTCGAACAGAAGTTCTGCCTTGTTAAGCTGATGTCCTGCTTCGAGCAAGTCTGTATGACCCAACTGATCCCAGTCGAAATCCGGCATATTCAGCATCTGGCGAAGCTTTTCGCTGCTGAACGGCAAGAACGGTTCGAAAGCGATGGCAAGGTTGGCCACCAACTGCAATGCGATATTCAAGATAGTAGCTACACGGTCCAAGTCGGTCTTAGCCAACTTCCAAGGTTCTGTATCTGCCAAGTACTTGTTACCGATACGCGCCAAGTTCATAGCTTCCTTCTGTGCGTCGCGGAACTTGAATACATCGAGCAACTTTTCTACCTCTGCTTTTACATCGGCAAATTCCTTCAGAGTTTCACGGTCGTAATCGTTCAGTTCACCGCAAGCGGGAACTTTTCCGTCGAAGTATTTGTTGGTAAGCACCAACGCACGGTTTACGAAGTTACCGTATACGGCAACCAACTCGTTATTGTTGCGTGCCTGGAAGTCTTTCCAAGTAAAGTCGTTGTCCTTAGTTTCAGGAGCGTTGGCAGTGAGGACGTAGCGCAAAACATCTTGCTTGCCAGGGAAGTCCTGCAAATACTCGTGCAACCATACAGCCCAGTTGCGCGAAGTAGAAATCTTATCGCCTTCCAAGTTCAAGAACTCGTTAGACGGAACATTGTCGGGCAAGATATAGCTACCCTCAGCCTTCAGCATAGCCGGGAATACGATGCAGTGGAATACGATATTGTCTTTACCGATAAAGTGGATAAGGCGAGTCTCTGGGTCTTTCCACCATTTCTCCCATGAATCGGGCAGTAATTCCTTAGTGTTTGAGATATAGCCGATAGGCGCATCGAACCAAACATAAAGAACTTTACCTTCGGCACCTTCTACAGGTACAGGGATACCCCAGTCGAGGTCGCGGCTTACGGCACGAGGCTGCAATCCCATATCCAACCAACTCTTGCACTGGCCGTATACGTTAGGACGCCATTCCTTATGGTCTTCCAGAATCCATTTGCGCAACCAACCTTCGTGCTTATCGAGCGGCAGATACCAGTGCTTGGTTTCCTTCATTACCGGTTCGCTTCCGCTGATGGCACTCTTAGGGTTAATAAGTTCTGTAGGTGAAAGTGTGCTACCGCATTTTTCGCACTGGTCACCGTAAGCACCCTGTGCGTGGCAGCGAGGGCATTCGCCGGTGATATAACGGTCGGCCAAGAAGGTATGAGCTTCTTCGTCGTAATATTGCATAGATGTTTTTTCTATGAATTCACCCTTATCGTATAATTTGCGGAAGAAATCAGAAGCAGTCTGATGATGTACGGCCGATGTAGTGCGTCCGTATACATCGAAAGAGATGCCGAACTCCTTGAATGAGTCCTTGATAAGTGTGTGATAGCGGTCTACCACATCTTGAGGTGTAACACCTTCTTTCTTGGCGCGGATAGTGATGGGCACTCCGTGTTCGTCAGATCCGCCGATGAAGAGAACGTCTTCTTTCTTAAGGCGTAAGTAGCGTACATAGATGTCGGCAGGCACGTATACTCCAGCCAAGTGACCTATGTGAACAGGACCGTTGGCGTATGGCAAAGCCGATGTTACGGTGGTTCTTTTAAATTTCTTTTCCATATATGTTATATGAGATTATGTTGTTTGTTTTTTGTAGTTGTATTCTACTGTATACAAAATCTTTGCAAAGATAATGAATTTATGTAATAGCACTTTAACAGGAGTAAAAAAGAAAAAAGCAGAACGTCCTATATATGGGGCATTCTGCTTCTGCTGTAGCTTTATATTTGGTAGCTTATTGTGTTAGCTTAACCGAGCCAATCATTGTCTATGGGCGGCAGCTCTTTCTTGCAGTACCATTTCATCCAGGCAAATCTTTTGCGAACTATGAAATAGGTTGTCTCCATGCAGTTGGCTTTCGCCTCATAGTCGAAAGCGGAGTGATGGTACAATGCCTTTTCAAACCAATAGAATATGTAGTATGATAGGAACGGCAATACTATAAAAACACACGAAACAAAAATACATAACAATATTGCAGGAATAACGGCCAGCGAAAAACACTCATAATATTGGCGGCGATGTATGCTCATTTCTACACCTTCCCATATACTGATGAAATATCCTTTCCTTGTAAGGCTGAAGCCAAATAGTGTAATGTAGTCGTCTTTACTATCATTAGGCAACAGCATTTTTGCTAATTTGCTTTTATAGATTACCATAATTTTTTTAGTTGTTTTGTTTTTTTTAATCTCGGTTCTTTTATTTAATTAGTCTCCGTTTTAGTCAACAAAACATTGTGTCTTTTAACTATCTTAAAAATTTTGCGTTCCGTTTTGTTGTCTTGACCTGACTTTATTGATTTTGCTTTATATAGACCTCAATCGGTAACTAAAGTAAAATGTGCTATTGATTTTTTATAAGGTAGCCATAATGTTGTTGACTTGATGCACAAAGATAGTGAATATATATTATATAAAAAGTAAACGGGGGGGGTAATTTTTAGCATTAAGTGTTGAAAAACACGAAAAAAGTAGATGCAATAAGGGAAAATGGCTATGTTTTGTGAAAATATGTCTGAAAATCCATAATCGCTCATGTGGATTACTCTTTTATAGATTAGTGCGATAGACTAACTCTTTCGTCAAATGGATGTCTCGAATTACGAATATAAATAGAGATTGCACCTAAAAACCGAACCTGTGTTAATCGTGGTGAAGCGGTCTGGTATTAACAGCCTAAGTATAACTTGTTTGCAAGTCTCTGAGTAAAAACGATAAACATTGAAACAGATTTAAAAACCTCGAACTAAACAATGCGATGGTTAACTTGAATCATCGCAGTGATTAAGTTGAACCATAGCATTGTTTAGTTTGAACCATCACATTGTTTTTCTTATAACTCGCATTCTTCTTTTATCACCTTCAGAAGGTGTTATGGAGCTGATATTTTAAAATATTATACAGATGAGGCTTGGCTGATAAGAAATAAGTGCTCTGACGATTTTAGTAAAAGCATTACACAGACCTCTTGCAGAAGATTACAATCGTTAAGATTTGTCTCCGTTAAAAAAGTAGAAACGTTGTAATATCGATGCCTAAATATGTATATTTGGGGTAACACAAATAATAACTTTAACTCTACACGAATATGAATGCAAATCCTGTTTTTAGTTTGCACATCCCTACAAGGATACTTTTCGGATGTGGTGAAATAAAGAAATTAGCGACTGAAATATTACCGGGTAAGAAAGCCATGATTGTTATTTCTGCCGGAACATCGATGAGGAAATATGGCTATCTGGATAAAGTAGAAGCTCTTCTTACCGAAAATGGCGTGAGCGCAGTGGTTTACGATAAGATACTTCCTAACCCCGTGAAGCGACATGTAATGGAAGCCGCCGCCATCTGCCGCGAGCTTGGATGCGACTTTGTCATCGGACTGGGTGGAGGAAGTTCTATCGACTCTGCAAAGGCCATTGCCGTAATGGCGGTAAACGACGGTGATTATTGGGATTATATAAATGGAGGAAGCGGCAAAGGAAACTTGGTGAAGAAAGCTCTTCCTATAGTAGCCATACCTACTACGGCTGGCACCGGAACGGAAGCCGACCCTTGGACAGTGATTACCAACGAAGATAAGAACGAGAAAATCGGCTTCGGATGCCGATTCACTTTCCCGACTCTTTCTATTGTAGACCCTGAAATGATGCTTTCTCTGCCTCCTCATCTTACCGCTTATCAAGGATTCGACGCGTTCTTCCACGCTGCCGAAGGCTTCATAGCCAATTGCGCTACTCCTATCAGCGACCTGTATGCGTTAGAGGCTATACGCTTGCTGTATAAATATTTGCCTGTAGCCGTAGCCGACGGTAAGAACCTGAAAGCTCGTGCCAAAGTAGCTTGGGCAAGTACCCTTGCAGGCTTGGTAGAGTCTACTTCAAGTTGCATCTCTGAACACTCTATGGAGCATGCCATGAGTGCCTACTATCCGCAATTGCCTCACGGAGCCGGATTGATTGCCATCAGCGTTCCTTATTTCGAAACATTCAGAAACGACTGCATGAAGCGTTACATGAAGATGGCAGAGGTGATGACTCAGCAGAAGAGTAATCGCCCCAGCGACTTTATTGAAGCTTTAGAGCGCATGAAGAAAGAATGCCACGTAGACAATATCATGTTAAGCGATTACGGCATAAAGACTGACGACCTGCCTAAGATGGTGCAGAACGCACGCGATACGATGGGAGGCTTGTTCACGCTCGACCCTCGTCCGCTGCTCGACGAGGAAGTACTTTCTATTTATCAGCAGGCTTATAAGTAAGACTTGTTAGAATTGACTCGATAAAAAGACCTTGCTTTTGGATGTATTCTGTCTAAAAGCAAGGTCTTTTTGTTTATATTGTTTTATTTTTTTCTTGGAATCCATCGGTTATGCTTACATTTTTAATAATATTCTTTTTGATTATCTGCTGATAGTTTATCTCTTAATGCTTGCATTTTAAAACTACTTAGCATATTTTTGCAGAAAAATGCAACCAAAACTGAGTTAATATGAGCAAAATTCAAATTTTTGTGGTGGCTCTGTTTTTAACTATTATTACGCCATTAGGTATGTATGCACAGAACAGTGTTATTTCTGGCGTAGTTGTAGACCGAAGCGGAGCTCCTTTAGTAGGTGTTTCTGTGCGCTATAAGGATAATACCCGGATAGGCACTGTGACTAATGTAGAAGGAAAGTTCTCTATTCAGAAGACGGGACAAGGCAAAACGCTTCTGTTTTCTTACGTCGGAATGAATAATACAACTTACTTGCTGAAAGATAACACTAAATTCCCTATCAGAATTGTGATGGACGAGTCTGCTAGTGAGTTAGACCAAGTGGTTGTTACAGGATACGCTCAGACAACTTATAAAAAGCTGACAGGTTCTGTAGGTATCATAAAGGCAGATCAGTTGAAAGACCAGCCCGCTCCTACAATCGATGCATTGATGCAAGGTAAATTGGCGGGTGTAGCGGTATCTGCCACTTCGGGTCAGCCTGGTACTACCCAGAAGATTCGCATCCGTGGTACAAACACGTTGACTGGCGATGGAGAGCCTCTATGGGTTATTGATGGAGTGCCCATTCAGGGTAGCTCGGTAGATATGCCAAGCAGTTCGGAAATCAAATCAGGCTCGTTCGATAACCTGTTCCTTAATGGAGTAGCAGGTATAAACCCTAACGATATAGAGAGCATTACAGTGCTGAAAGACGCTTCGGCAACCGCTATTTACGGTTCGCGTGCGGCTGGTGGCGTTATCGTGGTTACTACTAAAAAAGGGAAACAAGGTAAGGCTCGTATCAATTACTCTGGCAATGTGTCGATGACATTGGCTCCGCAGCACAGCTATTCTTTGATGAACTCGTCAGAAAAGATTGCTTATGAACAAGGATTGTGGGATGAGTTCTCTGCCAGCGACTTTGCGGCAGGAAAGACAAACTATCCGGTGGTGGGTATAGTCGGTATGGTTCGTTCTGGTAAAGGCAGATTTGAAGGTTGGACTTCTCAGCAGCAAGATGAATACCTTAATCAGCTGGCAGGGGTAAATACCGATTGGTATAAAGAATTATTCCGCAATGGCGTTTCTACTAGTCACACGCTTTCTATAAGCGGTGGTGGCGAACGATACACCTATTATACTTCTATCGCCTATACGCGTAATGCCGGTTTGCTGAAACGTAATGATTATGACCGTTATAACATTACAAGCAACTTGACTATGCAGCCCAACAAAAAAATCACTCTCGATTTTAAGGCGATGATGTCTTATCAGAATTCAAAATCGCCGGCACTGAATAGTATCGACCCGTTTGAATATGCTTATTTCGCCAATCCTTATGAAAGTCCTTATAATGAAGACGGCAGTTATCGTGCCGATGAAACCCGTTTCGCTTTAGGAGAATATAATAACAAACGAGATAATCAGAAGGTGATTCCGGATTCCGGATTCAACATACTGCGTGAGATGAACGAAACATCATCGCGCACAAAAAATACCAATGTGTTTGTAAAGGCGGGCATTAATTATAATATCTGGGGACCGTTAAGCTTTAACGGACAGGCATCGTATACTTTTGCAACTAACCGTGTGAAAGACATTTACGGCAACGGAACGAAGGCGGCGCTCGATAATCGTCTGTCTGTAGATTCACAGAGCAATAAAGAATATGCCTCAATCTTGGAGAGAAATACCGATAATGACAGCTATACAGTACGTGGACATTTTGTTTACGACGGAAAGATTGGTACAGATCATAGCATAAACATTCTGGCAGGTGCCGAATTGAGAGGAAGTAAGTCTAATAGCTTATACAGCAAAAGATATGGTTACGATTATGTAACCGGCAACACCATAACCCCGTTGCCTAACGATCCTACAGGAGTAGGTTATGAAAAGCTGAAAGCATATCTGGCAGCTATTGATGCTTCTAACGGTGATACTTGGTCTGAGCAACGTTTCGCTTCGTTCTATGCTTCGGCCGATTATCTCTTTCAGAACCGTTATGTATTGAACGCTTCATTCAGAACCGACGGAAGCTCTAACTTTGGTAGCGACAAGCAGTTTAATCCTAACTGGTCGGCTGGTGCCGCTTGGAATATCAGCGAAGAGAGTTTTATGGAACCGCTTAGAAAGGTGGTAGACCAATTGACACTGCGTTTCGCTACTGGTTTTACGGGAAACATAAACCGACTGCGCCAAGCGCTGTAGTTCCCACTTCAGGGATTCTGGCGATATAGATTCTGTCTACAATATTATATAAAAGACTCAAAATTTGCGCTACAAGCATTGGAAGAGCCGCACCAAGAATATTTCCCGTCACAGTTCCATTTTCAAAATCAATTCTCTTCATTTTTTACTCATTCCTTTTCTTTTTTAGGATAAAGTTTCATCATAGAAAACTCCGTCACCCTTGGCTATGATTATCTCCGTTTGCGGAGTACCTTTCGAATAAAGAAAATCAATAACAGAACAATCAAAACTGTCACAGTAACGATTCCAATCATTAACATAAAAAACTTGTTTGGATTTTTCAACAATTGAAAAAGGTTTCTGCTATTTTCTACTACTTTACGTCCATGTGTGGTTGCATAATACTCAGATACATTTGCAATCCCATCGCCGTCTGTATCATCAAAGGACTGCATATACCTTGCAATTGCAACCCATGCTTTTAGTTCCTGATTTTCTTCCATAATTGCGTATTCTTCCAAATTCTCAATTGGATTTCCCTCTTTGTCTTTCGGAATGATTGATAATAAACCATAAGAGATATCCATCACAGAACCTAACATCTGTCCTGTGTAAAGGTCTGTTACTACATGATAGAGTTTATCATCCTGAATTTCTTCTCGTTTTCATCTAATTATGATGATTGC
>OQVT01001972.1_pt1 | contig 13195 bp, 9 predicted proteins | sample 1691561 | NCBI WGS metagenome assembly OQVT01 (sample SAMN03418260, study PRJEB22391) | human gut metagenome | biome: human-gut; feature: organic feature; material: feces | host: Homo sapiens | place: Tanzania | collected 2013-01 | reverse complement strand
GCCGTATCGTGTTTTGCGGGCCGCCAAAAACCGTTTTGGGTCCACAAACGAAATCGGTATGTTTGATATGACGGGTACCGGCTTGGCTGAAATTCAGAATCCCTCGCAGCTTCTTTTGGAAGGGCGCCCGCTGGGGATCAGCGGCACTTGCGTGGCCTGTACCATGGAGGGAACACGCCCCATATTAAGTGAGGTACAGGCGCTTGCAACCAAGAGTGCACTCAACAACCCCCGGCGTACCAGCAGCGGATTTGATTATAACCGCGCCAATCTTTTAATGGCCGTGCTGGAAAAGCGGCTGGGTTATTTTTTGGGAAATCTGGATATCTACATCAACATCGTTGGCGGTTTGCGTTTGGATGAAACCGCCTGCGATCTGCCGGTATGCCTGGCGCTTGCCAGCAGCGTGATGGATACTCCCATTGGCGATAAAACCATCGTGATCGGTGAAGTTGGCCTTGGCGGTGAGGTTCGCGGTGTGACGCATCTGGAAACTCGCTTGCGTGAAGCACAGAGAATCGGATTTGATCGTGCGATCATTCCGCAGCAAAATCTGAAAAATATCAATCCAAAGGATTATAGCACCCTGCAGATTATTGGTGTGCGTTATCTGAAAGATGCGATTGCCGCCATTCGTCAAGCCGGGTGTTGAACAGCGCCGCCATAAGGAGAAAAGCCTGTGAAACTGTCCCTTAAAAAAATCGGCATATATGGATTATCGGCAGCCATACTGCTTTCGACGGCTGCGATAGGATATGGCGTTTTTGCGAAAAGGCCAATTTACATTGGCAGCGATCGGCAATTTGTTTGGAACGCTGCTTTGATAGACAGCAGCAAAACCACGGCTGAATTCACATTGCATTCACCGGAAAAACAAGAAACGGCGAGGACGTTCCCGCTATCTGCTTTCTGTCGAGGTAGAGATCATAAAAGATGGAAACGTAATTCCCGCAAAAGTGGTTTATGTCCGCAATCGGAACAACCGCAAAGATTATCTTTGCTTGCTGTCCACCGATTTAAGTTTAGAGGAAAATGAAATCATTCGCCTCTATGGGAAACGTTGGGACATTGAAGTTTTCTTCAAGGTTTGCAAGAAATTGAACGCCGACTTTTTGGAAAAGCGTGCGCCTGTCCTTTTTTGGATCACAGCCCAGGATGCTGACACTGCCGCTGTCTGCGGTTTTGGTTCCGAGCATGCATTCGATGATTGTACTTTTTCCTGCTCCGTTTGCGCCGAGCATTCCGAAGACCTTCCCCTTTCCAGCCTTAATGCTCAAATCATCTACAGCCTTACCGTCTTTTGTGCCAAAGCGGAAATTCATCCAAGAGTTTTCATCGGTCTTTCTGCTGAAAGCACTCTGCTCGGTGGCGGAAGCCTTGCCATACTTAGCGGCATTATGCTTCTTCTGATTAAAGCCGGAGCGACCTATGCCAACTTGGTCTACTACATATACCGGACATCCATTGCGTACTAAGTATTCGTCCCATCCCATACGTCCGTCGGGGGTAGTCTCCCAGCACTTGCCGGTTAGGTGCATGCCATGTATCAAAACGAAAGAGGCGTTGCCTGCTACTGATTGCGGCACCATATATCTTACGTACATCTGATTTACTGTGACGTGTCCTTCGGGACAGATGCCACCAAGTTCTTCGCGAGTCTGTTGTTCACTTTCGCCTCCCACGTAGAAACTTCCCTGTGCCTGCAAAACAAGTGGAGACGATTGGCGTTGAACATCCGGCAAGTTTTGTGCCTGCATACAGCAAGACATGCACAGCATTAATAATGAAATTGCATTTCTTCTCATATCGGTATATTAAATTGCATTATCAATCAATGATTCTGCCGACAAAATTATAGTAATCTACGCTTTAGGTTGTTATACAATTTACCTAATGGCTTTCATGTATTTCAGTACTTCTATATCAGACAGAAATATTTGATAGACTAAAAGTAAAATATGAAATACGGAATTGCGTTATTTGTAATATTTTTGCATCGGAAGAAGAAAAAACAAGTATAATATGAAAGAGCCTGCAGATATAAGCCTACAGATATATAATACGGTAGAGAGTCATAAGTTGCCATCCGAATATCTCGGACAGTATCATATTCACATACTGTGTCATGCTGGGAAAGCGCAGTTCTCGTTCATGGCGGACACTTACACTATAGAAAAAGGAGATTGGGTAATATGGCAGATGTCTTCACAGATAAGCGATGCTCTGTATTCTTCTGATTTCAATGCTGATTTTCTGCTTGTTTCTAAAGACTTCTTATTGGAGTATAATCCTGAGAAGGCGTGGGCATCGAAAGCTTTCGTGTTCATCAAGCAAAATCCTGTATTTCATTTGGATGAACGTGGATTTGCGATGATAGAATATAACTTTATACAATTCAAGCGGCGGATTGCCGAACCTCATCTGTTTCAAAAAGACATTATTGGCAGGCAGTTGCAAATCTTTCTTCTCGACTTATGGGAAATATATAAAAATGCCATCGAGAATATTCACCAAACAGACAATAGTACGGCATTGCTATTTACCCGATTCATGAATATGCTATCTCTTTATTCAAAGACCGAGCGCGAAGTGGCCTTTTATGCGGATAAGTTGTGCGTTTCGTCAAAGTATTTATCAGAAGTAGTGAAGAAAAGTAGCGGGCATCCTGCTTCTTATTGGGCAAACGGTTATTCCATGCAGGAAATATTGTCTCTGTTGAAACGTCCTGACCTAACATTGGCTGAGATTTCTAATCAAATGAATTTCTACAACCCTGCACATTTTACTCGTTTCGTAAAGAAGCAGACGGGGAAGTCGCCTTCTGAGTTAAGATTGGAACAAGAGGCCGAGAATAAATGATTGTCAGCTGATTTGATTTAATGGATGAAAAAAGGGATGTATCGTTTTAAAAATAAGAACGATACATCCCTTTCTGATTTATGAATGAAGGATTCAATCACTTACCATCCACCGCCCAAAGCCTTGTACATCTTAACCATGGTGATTTGTTTATCGCGGATGGCGTTGCTCAGACCAATCTGGGCATCGAAATAGCTACGTTGTGCATCGAGCACATCAAGATAACCTATTACGCCGTTTATGTACTGCAACTGAGCCAGCTCCATGGCGGCTTTTGATGAGCGTTCCAACTCGCGGCGCGATTCGTAGATTTCCTTTATCTTATTGAATTCAACAATGGCGTTGCGGGCATCCTTGAATGCGCTGAGTACAGCCTTTTCGTAACCATAGCAAGCTTGCTCGTAGGCTGCTTTCTGCGCTTTCAGCATAGCACGGTTCTTGCCCATAGCGAAAAGCGGACCGAGCAGGTTGGCGTTGAGGTAATGAATAGGCGACTTGAAGAAGTCGGATATTTCCTTGCTTTCCAAACCGTAGTTGGCTGTCAGCGTGATGCGCGGAAAGAGGTTGGTAAATGCCATACCCACAGCAGCGTTGGCGGCTATGAGGCGTTGCTCGGCTTCGCGCACGTCTGGACGGCGTTCCAAAAGCGTAGAGGGGAGACCCACAGGCAGCGACTCGGGCAACTTCACTTCTTCGGGAAGGATGGAACGGCGTATCACTTGCGGATATTCGCCTGCCAAGTAAGCTATGTCGTTCTCCTTGACAGAAATCTTACGCTCTAACTCGGGCACCAAGGTGGCGGTACGTGCGTATTCCACCTTTGCCTGCTGATACGAGGTTTCCGAAGTAAGACCGCCTTCAAAGCGGAGCTTCGCCAAACGAACGCCTTCTTCGCGAGCCTTCAGAGTTTGGCGCACAATTTTCAGTTCGTTATCTAAGGCAACCAACTCGAAGTATGCCTGCGCCACTTCTGATATTACGCTCATCTTCAGGGCACGCTGCGCTTCTATGCTTCCTAAGAACTGAGCCATGCTTTTATCCTTAGCCCAACGGAGGTTGCCCCACAGGTCGAGTTCCCACGTAGCTACAAACTTGGCACCCTGTTCGGTACTGTTCTTATAGCTATTGCCGCCGTAGTTGCTGGCTTCTTTTTCCATGTAAGCCTTTGCGTCGATGCGCGGGAAGAGGTTAGCCCAGTCGATGCGCTTCAGTGCCGCCAATTCTTTAACGCGGGCAGCTGAAATCAGCAAGTCCTTGTTATGATCAAGGGTTTTACTGATGAGTTGCTGCAAGGTGGTATCGGTGTAGATTTCCCACCACTGCATATCGGCAATGGTCAGCGTATCGCTTTGGTGAACCTTAGAGAGCCTTTCGGGCAGATTAAGCTCGGGGCGTGTATAGTGTTTGCCCAGTTGGCAAGAAGCCATACCGAGGCTTCCGGCCAAAACGAGCAGATAGAATTGTATCTTTTTCATTGCGTTATCTTTTAATAATGAACAATATTACGCTTGCTTGCGGAGGGCTTTGGCTTTCGCCTTGTTCTTCATCTTATATATAAGTACGAAGAAGAATGGCACCAAAAGGATTCCTACGGTTACGGCTACTATCATTCCGAAGAATACACCTGTACCGATGGCTTGACGGCTGGCAGAACTCGGACCGCTGGCGATAACCATAGGTAGCATACCAAGGATGAATGCCAACGAGGTCATCAGGATAGGGCGGAAACGCAGTTGCGAAGCGTGAAGTGCCGCTTGTACCACGTCGACACCACGGTCAACTTGTTCTTTGGCGAATTCTACAATCAAGATGGCGTTCTTGGCAGCCAAGCCGACCAACATTACAAGACCAATCTGGAAGTAGACATCGTTCTCTAGTCCGCATGCCCATACGCCGAGGTAAGCACCGAGGGCTGCTACCGGCAACGAGAGGAGGACTGCAATGGGCACCGTCCAGCTTTCATAGAGGGCTGACAGGAAGAGGAATACGAAGAGGAATACCAACGCCAGCACCATAGCGGTTTGTCCGCCGGCTTGCTTTTCCTGATATGAGAGTCCGCTCCATTCTACACCGATGTTTTCGGGAAGATGCTTGCGGGCTATCTCTTCTATTACCTGCATGGCTTGACCGGAACTGTATCCTTCGGCAGCTGCGCCTCTAATCACGGTGCTGTTAAACATGTTGAAGCGTTTAATGCTACCGGGACCTGTGGTGTATCTAGTTGTACCGAGCGAGGTAAGCGGAATCATCGCGTTATCGTTTCCGCGTACAAAGAAGAGATTGATGTTGTCTTTGTGCTCGCGGTAGTTGGCTTCTGCCTGAATGTATACGCGGTAGATGCGGTTGAACATATTGAAGTCGTTTACATACACAGATCCGGTATATGCTTTCATTGTAGAGAACACATCTGCCATCGGAACTCCGGCAAATTTCACCTTATCACGGTCTACATCGAAGTAAAGCTGCGGAATTTCTGCTTGGAGCGATGATGACAATCCGGAAAGCTCTTTGCGCTGCTGTGCGTAGTACATCAAGGTATCTGTAGCTGCTGCCAACTGTTCGAAAGTAGCGTCGCCACGGGCTTCAAGCTGCATTTCGAAACCGCCCGAGCTACCCAAACCGGGAATAACGGGAGGAGTAGAGAGATATACCTTGCATTCGGGATAAGTAGAAAGCTCCTTCTTAACCTGCGCCATGATGGCATCGATGGTCTGTTCGCCTCGTTTCTCCCACGGCTTCAAGATAACGGTAAGGTCGGTACGTGCCTGACTAGTTCCTACACGCGGACTGCTACCTACTACGCTTTGCACATAGTCAACCGACGGCAGTGACATCAGATACTCTACAGCCTTTGCGCTCACAATGCGGCTACGTTCAAGTGTAGCACCTTCGGGCAATTCAAGTTCCACACGGAAGTATCCTTGGTCTTCGGTGGGGAGGAAGCTGGTAGGAATGATGCGGTGTAACAGCAAGATGGCGATAAGCACTACTCCGAATGTACTCAGCACACGGCGCGGATTACCCAAAATACGTTTGATAAGGAGCACATATTTATTAGTACCCAAGCCAAGCCATTCGTTGATGCGGCGGAATACTACGTTCTTACGCTTGTTGGGGTCTTCTTTCTTCAGAATGAGAGAACACATTACGGGGCTAAGTGTAAGTGCCACAACTGTAGAAAGCAACACCGAAACCACGATGGTGATGGTGAACTGACGGTAGAGCTGTCCGGTGATGCCTGGCAAGAAACTTACGGGCACAAATACGGCGGCCAATACCAATGAGGTGGCAATGATGGCGCCTACCAGTCCTTCCATCGCTTTCTTGGTTGCCTCATAAGGCGAAAGGTTCTCTTCGTCCATGATGCGCTCTACGTTTTCTACCACCACGATGGCATCATCTACCACAATACCTATGGCGAGTACCAATCCGAGCAGTGTAAGCATATTCAGCGAGAAGCCGAAGATAAGCATGAATCCGAATGTACCGATAAGCGAGATAGGCACGGCCACCAACGGGATAAGTGTAGCACGCCAACTCTGCAATGACAGGTAAACCACGATGATAACGAGAATAAGTGCCTCGAACAGGGTTTTATATACTTCGTGAATAGATTCAGAAATATAAGTTGTCATGTCGAAAGGAATTTCGTAGCTAAGTCCTTCGGGGAAGTTGGCGCTGATTTCTTTCATGGCTTCTTTTACCTTGCCGGCTACTTCCATAGCGTTGGCTCCCGGAAGCATGTAGATACCAAGTACGGCGGCGTTACCTCCGTTTATTCCACTCTCGGTGCTGTAGGATGAAGCTTCGAGCGAGATGCGTGCTACATCGCGCAGGCGGATGATAGATCCGTCGGGATTGGCGCGTACTACAATTTCTTCAAACTGACTTACTGTAGAAAGACGGCCTTGTGTGCTGATAGGAATGGTAATATCAAGCCCTTTCATAGGTTGCTGACCCAATACTCCGGCAGCCGATTCACGGTTCTGGTCTTTCAGTGCCGCCTGAAGGTCGGCTACGGTAAGTCCGAAGTTAGCCATCTTGTCGGGTTGCACCCAGATTTGCATAGCATAGTATCGGCTACCGATGTTTGACACACGTCCTACGCCTGGAATGCGTCGCAAAAGGTCGAGCACGTTAAGTGTAGCGAAGTTACTCAGATAGATTTCGTCGAACTTAGGGTCGCTCGAAGTCAAGCAGATAGTAAGCAACTGGCTGGGAGCCTGCTTCTCTACAGAGATACCGTTCTGCACCACTTCGGCTGGCAAACGCGACTCTGCCAACTTTATACGGTTCTGAATTTCTACTGCCGCCAAATCGGGGTCGGTATTGATATCGAAGGTAACAGTGGCAGAGAAGCCTCCGGTATTAGTACTATTCGATTCCATGTAAAGCATACCCGGAGTACCGTTAAGTTCCTGTTCGATAGGAGTAGCAATAGCCTGCGAAACCGTCAATGCGCTGGCACCGGGGTATGAAGCTCCGATTTTCACAACGGGAGGCGTGATTTGCGGATATTGGTCAATAGGCAACATGGTAAGACCGATGATGCCGACAATGACAATTAATATGGAGATGACAGCCGAGAATATTGGTCTGTCAATGAAAAAACTTACTTTCATATTTGCACGTTTTTGTTTGCGTTCAATGAATAGGGGAATAGTGATGCCTGATTATTTGGCCTTTGCTGTTCCGGCTGTTTCGGTAGCTTCTGCTGCAGGCATTGCTGTAGGCGCAACGGGTTTTACCTTCATGCCCGGTGTAAGCTTGTGGAAACCTTCGGATACAATGTTTTCATTTGGTGCCAAACCTCGTTCTACTACTACCTGATTTTGGAATTCGGGACCGAGTTCTATGAAGCGTCGTTCTACGGTAGAGTCGCGGCGCATCACAAAGATGTAGGCTCCACCTTTTTCAATGATAACCGATTTCATGGGGACTACGGTAGAATGTTCGCGTACGTCGAGCAGCAGTTTTACTTTAGTGAACTGACCGGGCAACAATACGCGGTTAGGATTAGGCATCTCGGCACGTACCGAGAAAGTACCTGTGCGCGGGTCTACCTGAGGTTCGGCAAAGTCTACCAATCCTTTATGCGGATACACGGTATTATCAGCTAAAGTAATAGTTACGTTGGGCTGCCAAGAGCGGGTAGAATCTTTCTGGCCGAGCAATACATTACGCTCTTTACTCTTCAGGTAATCGAGCGCCGTCATGCTGAAGTCAACCAATACGGTGTCGCTCTTTACTACGGTAGCGAGCAACGACTTCGCGCCTGGTCCTACAAGTGTTCCTAAGTCTACAAGGCGTTCGCTGATATGTCCTGCGATAGGAGAGCGTACGATGGTGCGACCCAATTCAAGTTCCGCTTGGTCGAGGTCGGCTCTACTCATGCCCACCGAAGCCTCGGCTGTTTCGTAAGCCGCGATAGCGTTATCGAGGTCGAGCTGGCTGGCAGCGTTTTGCTGATAAAGCGGACGGATACGCTCCAAATCGCGTTTGGCCTTCTGCGCCTGCGCCTCATCCTTCTTTAGTTGGGCACGCGCCTTATCCGCCTTAGCTCTATATTGATCTTGATTAATGACAAACAACACTTGGTTCTTATTTACATAAGTACCTTCTGCAAATAGCATCTGCTCCAAGTAACCCTCTACACGGGCTCGCACTTCTACAAACTGCTGAGCGCGTACACGCCCTACATATTCGCCGTAAATTTCTACGTCTTTTTGAGTGGCTGGAGCAATTACCACGGTGGGAAGTCCCGGTTTAGGTTCAGAACGATGGGTTACTATCAGATAAACTCCGATAACCAAGCCGATGCCTATTACTGCAATTGCTGTTCTTTTTTTCTTAAATGCCATTTCTTTCTTTGTAAAAAACAGTCTCATACCTAAGTTTATTATTTGTTATGTTAAAATGCTATATTACATGAGGCAAGTAACGTGCCACACAATTTAATTTTTATCAAATTGCTTGTAGCCAGTGTATTACTATTGTATATTATACTTTTGAATTGTGGAGACTGGTCTACAATGTGTGGAAATAATCCACATTCTATATACCTCATTTAGTATGAAATTGCTTATGAACTTGTCGTTTTGTGTAGTATCCGACGGGGTTTTAGTTAATCTCTAATCATAGTTTTGTATTGTGCTGCAAATGTAACAAAAGGGAACGTAGAAATAAAATATTCATACGTTCCCTTTTGTGGTAAATACTATTATTTCGAAAGTAAGAATGTCTTTATCCCATCACTACATCTAACACCATCATCAGTACGAAACCGATGGCAAAGCCGATGGTACCGAGATTGCTGTGCTGCCCATTTGATGCCTCGGGTATTAGTTCTTCAACTATTACGTAGAACATAGCTCCCGCTGCAAAGGCAAGCATATAAGGAAGTGTTGGCGTAAGAATTGTGGCAAGCAGTAATACGGCTACTGCTCCAATAGGTTCAACTACTCCACTCAGTGTACCGAGTGCAAAAGATTTCCACCGACTGTTGCCTGCAGCTCGCATGGGCATAGAAATAATAGCTCCTTCTGGAATGTTCTGAATGGCAATGCCCAATGAAACAGAAATCGCGCTGGCAAAGGAAATATGAGCCACATCATTATCTGCACCTGCAAACACCACACCTACAGCCATGCCTTCGGGTAAATTGTGAATTGTTACGGCAAGGGCAAGCATTGCCGTCTTTGACAAGTGAGATTTTATACCCTCAGGTTTATCTGTGCCAATATGAAGGTGTGGAGTTAGCTCGTCTATAAGCAATAAAAAGCTTATGCCAATTAAAAATCCTACAGCAGCTGGCACTACCGACCACGCACCACTATCGGTCTTCAGTTCCATAGCTGGAATGAGCAACGACCAAACAGATGCTGCAACCATTACACCTGAAGCAAACCCTAATAATAACTTTTGCAATCGCACAGACATTTCGTCTTTCATAAAGAAGACGAACGCAGAGCCAAGCATCGTGCCCAATAGCGGAAGCAGAATCCCTATAATCAATGTTGTTGTCATTTCCATCATCAGTATATTATTGTCGTATCAATTATGATGCAAATGTACATTAAAAGTCATCTGTTTGACAATACCTAAAAGTGATGTATTTGCATTTATAGCTCTCTCACAAAATGCGGAAAAGCCGCTTCGCCCAACTGATGAGCGTATTCAAAACCTTCGTAGCTGAAGGCTGCCAATTCTTCTGGGGTTATAAGCTTATTGTTCAAGATAAATCTTACCATCGCTCCGCGGCATGATTTGGCCCATACAGCTTGCATCTTCAGCCGACCATCTTTCTGGCGGACATAGAAGAGAGGTTGAATTACTTTTATCTCCTTACAGACTCTTTTCCAGTCGAACAGATGCTCATATTCTTCTGTAGAGAGATGGATTATGATGCCATCGTCCGCTTTCACACTGTCGATGAGTGCATTCGTGAGTTTGTCTTTCCAAAACTGATTGACAGGCTTATCGTTTGTAGCCTCCAATGATACGCAATGCTCCATGCGATATGGCACGATGCCATCCATCGGGCGAAGCAAACCGTAGAGAAAGCACGTAATCCAGAGATGTTTCTGGGCGTAATCTAAAGCTTCTTCGCTTAAACTGTTAGCTCGCAGATGCTTGTATGCCTGTCCATTATATGCAAGTATGGCTGGCATCTTATCCGCAGAAATGAAATTATGATAGCGTTTCCAATTCTCTGCGGCTATCTTATTACTGCAATCAAGCTGTTTGGCCAACTCCTCAACATCCATCATTGCCATTTCTGAAGCCAAAGCATCGGCTACCGACTGAAATAGTGGAGTAGAGAGGGGACGTTTATCAGCCTTATCATACATTATTTTAGCATTCGCTAATAGTATCTGCATAATCTCAATTCATTATTATCCGTAAATAGTAGCTACTATCTTGCGCGGACCGCCGTAGTTGCGGAACTCACAGAGATATATTCCTTGCCACGTGCCTAAGTTCAATCGACCGTTTGTGATAGGGATGGTAATGCTTACGCCGATGAGCGAACTCTTGGCGTGGGCAGGCATATCGTCGGCACCTTCGAGGGTGTGGTCATAGTATGGCTCATTTTTTTTACCATTCTATTAAGAATTTTTTCCATATCGGTACGTACATCTGGGTCAGCATTTTCATTGATGCTTAATGCGCACGATGTATGTTTTACGAAGAGATTCAGCATTCCCATCTTAGGCAATGGCTTGGGCAGATGATCGAGCACCTCATGAGTAACGAGATGACATCCCCTACATTTGGCTGCGAGCGAAAATTCTGTCTGCTGTATCATTGTTTAGAATTTCTTTGTACGTACATGGCAATACGGGTCGCCTCCGGTCTTTTCATAATAACGCTGGTGATACGCTTCGCCTATATAGAAAGGTTCTTCTGGTAAGAGCAGAGTGTTCACTTCGTAACCCTTATCGCGAAGAATCTGGATAACCCGTTCGGCAGTTTCTTTTTGCTGTTCGTTACGGTAGAAGATGCAGCTGCGGTACTGAGGGCCGAGATCGGGACCTACGCCATCGGTTTGTGCCGGATCGTGAATCTCGAAGAACAATTTGCAGAGACTCTCGTACGATACTTGTTTTGGGTCGAACTCCACGATAACCGCTTCTACGTGATGAGTCTTATGGTCGCGCACATCGGCATACGACGGGAAAGCTTCCTGACCGCCGGTATATCCCGCCAAGGTATTAAGCACACCTTTCTGCTTCTGATACTGATGCTGAGTGCCCCAGAAGCATCCGCAAGCAAAGATTCCTACTTCAATTTCAGGATTGGAAGGAGCGTGGTAGAGATCTACTTTAGAGCATTCCTCTATAGCGGCCTTTATCATCTCAAGCGCCTTGCCGTGCTTGGCCTGAAGCTCCGGGTAAGCTTTGTCGCGAGAGTAGTTATGCTGCAAATCATTGTACTTCACCTGCAGGGCGATAGGATTTCCGGAGTCGATGATGCGTTGAACATACTCAAAATAGTCGGTTCCTTTTTCGTGTGTAAGAAGGCGGACGGCGTTCACTATACCCGTAGGTATTCCTTCTTTCAGCAAATCATCGAAAGTTATGTCACTGTCTTCTACTACATCGTGCAGAAAGCCTGCTATCTTTTCTTCGTCAGTATGTCCCATCAAGCCAACTGTGAGAGGGTGAAGTATTACAGGGTAGCCGTCGCGGTCCAGTTGACCGGCATGTGCGGCTGTAGCTATGCGGAGTGCAATATCTATAGGATTCATATTTTATTATTTAGTCGTGATGTTTTTCAATAAGTAATCTAAATTAGTGCTTTTACTTCTTAAACGCCCATGATTTTGGCGTATTTAACATCTGTTTACGTAGATTGTTTGTAGATAGTGGTAAAGTGATGCAATAAAAAAACGTGAGCCCGCATGCATAACGAACCCACGTTAGAATAATCCTTATGTTTTGCTTTAAATTCTGATTCCGTACTTTAAGATACCGTCCAGCAGCATACCTTCGGGCATGAAGGTCTTTAGCGTGTCGGTAATTGTATTCAGCATACGCTCGCGAATATAATCGTCCTTGATGTAGAGCGAGATGCGACGCTGTGACAAGTGATTACCCTCAATCTTATGAACATTCTTTCGTTGTTCTTCCGAGAGGAAAGAAAGATGCATCTCGGGCACAACGGTGAAACCTCCGTTTTCATCTACTATGCGGATAAGCGTCTCAATACTGCCCGCTTCATATATATGGTGTCCTTTACCTCTTATCTTGCGGAAAGAGAAAGCACTGTCGCGCAAACATTGAGCTTCCTTCATTATCCACATGCTTTCGTGTTCCAAGTTCTCCGACTTGAATACCGGAAGCTTGCGCCAGCAACTCTCTGAAAGGTAGACATATAACTTTTCTGTATAGAGTGGAATCTCTAATACTCCTTGCTGCGTGTAGCCTGAGATGGCGATGCCGGCGTCAATCTCGCTTTTAGAGAGGGCGTCGAGCATGAAATCCGCTTTCATTTCACGAATCGATAAATCTACATTAGTGTAGCTATCGCAGTACTGGTGAATGAATTTGGGCAGGATGTACGGTGCGATGGTAGGACCGACCGACAAGACGAATGAGCCTTCTATAGCTTCTTTGCCTTTATTTACTAGTTCCGTAATACGGTCTGTTTCCATCAATGCCTTTTGGGCCTGACGTACAATTTTCTCTCCCGCAGCCGTAGGCATTACCGAACGATTGTTTCGTTCGAAAATACGTACTTCGAGTTCTTCTTCCAACTTCACGAGCATTGCGCTCAGAGTGGGTTGAGAGATTTTACACGCTTCTGCTGCTCTCGCAAAATTTCTGAAGCGGTC
>OQVT01001970.1_pt1 | contig 13205 bp, 10 predicted proteins | sample 1691561 | NCBI WGS metagenome assembly OQVT01 (sample SAMN03418260, study PRJEB22391) | human gut metagenome | biome: human-gut; feature: organic feature; material: feces | host: Homo sapiens | place: Tanzania | collected 2013-01 | reverse complement strand
AAATAGGGAGTTCCCTTCTCATCCTGTAAAAAAACTGGATTACGGATCGAAAGGACGTGTCCTCCCTGCTCCAGCTCGAAAGGACCATGTATGATAAGCACATCATTAGCAATGCTGTAATTTACGGTCTCTCCGCGGTATTTGTCATGGATCAGGTCTATTTTACCTGCTTCGTTGCCTTCGGCGGGATAGATATCTGTTACGATGCCCCCGGGAGCCACTTGGATGCTCCGGACGTAATCTGCCATCATTCTGTCCGCAATGATATCAAATTTGTCGATTCTGCCGTCCGTACTGATCAGAAGCTGCTCCAGTGTATCCGTGATATTGATACCGGCATTCAGATCTGCGATCATGTTATCACCGTAGGTTACAGCATTTAGTTCCGCAAGAGTGCGGATGTGCCTGGAGTCGTTCTGCTGTACCGCATGAGCGATCATATATAAGACAATACTGCCGATAAGAAGTATCCATAACGGCAGCAGCCATTTGGTATGAGAAAATTTAACTTTCTTCCGTGTCATAGTGCTATGCTTCCTTCGTATGTGTTGGCAAAGTGATTTAAATTTAATTATAGCATTTTGACGTTTTTTTGTATAGATACGAGGTGACATCAATCGGTATTTTTAGTATCATAAAAAAGGCTTGTTGGGAATAGCAGCAGGAAAAAGGTCCGGGAATAGCATTATCCCAGATTGATAAAGTATTGTATCGGCTAGACAAGGAGAAGGGCAATAAGGTAATATATTAATGCATGTTGGAATGGAAAAGGCGGATTCCTCCGATGGAAGGAATCGTCTGCGGAATGGAGATTAGTATGGAATATATAACAGATGTACAGGCAAAACAGATGATCTTAGAGGTAGGACGCAGGATGTATCAGGGCGGATTTGTGGCAGCGAACGACGGGAATATCTCCTGTAAAGTGGGGGACAATGAAATCTGGGCGACACCTACGGGAGTTTCTAAAGGATTTATGACAGAGGATATGCTGGTGAAGTTGGATCTGGACGGGAATGTGTTGGAGGGAACGCACAAGCCTTCCAGCGAGATCAAGATGCATCTCAGAGTATTTAAAGAAAATCCGAAGGTACAGGGCGTGGTACATGCACATCCTCTGACAGCGACGGCATTTGCCTGTGCAGGCATCAGTCTGGAGGAACCGGTATTGATGGAAGGTGTGTTGTCACTGGGTTGTGTGCCGTTAGTGCATTTTGCCCTGCCGGGGACGGAGGAAGTACCGGAAGCAGTGGCACCCTATTGCCGGGAATATAATGCTGTACTACTGGCGAACCATGGCGCACTGACCTGGGGTGACAGTCTCATGCAGGCTTATTACCGCATGGAAACCACGGAATATTATGCGAAGATATTGATGATGAATAACTTTATCTTAGGAAAAAAGACCCTGTTATCCCAGGGGCAGATTGACGATATCATAAAGATCCGTGCCGGATGGGGCATTACCACGGGTGGCAGACCCATCGGACCGGAAGGAGCGCAGAATCTGGAGGATATCTGTATCTCTCGCAAAAATAAATAAGCTATAGGGAAAAACAAGTGGCTGTAAAACAGACATTTGTTTTCCTGGGCTCATTAGTGAACGAATTCGCAAACTTATAGATAGATTTATATAATAGAAGGCAGTGTTAGAGTTTTTCCCCAAAGGGAGCTGATAACGCTGTCTTTTTTGCGTTCTGTTGGTGCAGGTGAATAGATGTGTGCGGGGATAAAATCCCTTACAGGACACAGTTTTTTCACAAAATGAACACTTTTTCAATACAAAATTCCCCTATACTTGAGAAAACAATGAATATTGGACGAAATTGCAACCGGAGGTTCACCGTGAAAATCAATGAAATCAAACAACTGATATTTTCTCATAAAAAGGACAGTGCCAGGCAGAAAAATAAGAAAGCCCGGAAAAAAAGGATCATTATAGCGCTGATATTGGTGCTTGCATTGGGCAGCTCCGTTGCAACGGTGATGATATTACATAAGAGCAGCAGCCGGTCAGAATTCACCCTGCCGGATAACCTGTCAGGACTGACCTTCACAGAGGATATGATCGCAGCCTCCGGGGTTACGAATGTGGGCATGACAGAAGAAACCTTCGATGTGGAGAATCTGACCACGGAGCTGGAGATTGAGGAAATTTACGTGGCCTCCGGGGAAACGATAAGTGCCGGGGACAAGGTTCTGAAGCTTTCGGATGACGGTGTAGAGGAAGCCAGAAAAGAGCTGGAGAGAGCGCTGGAGGATGCAGAACTGACATACCGCACCGGTGAGATTGAATACCAACAGAACCTGATCACCGCAGAATATACCAGAGACAGTGCAATCCTTGGCGGACAACAGGCGAAAGAAATCTATGATGAGACTGTGGCAAGCCTGCAGAGCACAGTGACCAAGGCGGAAGAGGAATTGCAGGATGCGGAAGATGACATTGCGGAGTACGAATCTTATGTCAGTGACGGTTCCTATAAGAGCTATTTTAAAGTGGATGAGTATCAGGCTATTTATGATGAAAACCTGAAAGCATTGACAGCAAAGATGGAAGAGTGGGGTGTGGGCTGGTCCCAGGTCACCGGCAGCGGTGGTGGCGGTGGATCGACGCAGATGAGCGTTGATGTTTCCGGAAATAATGCGCAGCCTCAGAGCGGCGGAACTTCCAATGCCAGCATTTTAGCTTCTCTTTACAGTATTCTGGAACAGAATCTGAAGGACTTGGAGGAAGCAGAAGATAAATATGAGGATGCATTAACTAATGCTGCTTTTGAATTACAGACTTTGCAGTTAAAGCTTCCCAGTCTCCAGCAGGCAGTGACGGAAGCTAAAGAAAATTATGAGATCCAGCTGGCACAGGCAAAGCTGACCTATGAGACTTCCCTGTCCAGTGCAGAACGGGCAGAGAGCGATTACAACACCACGGTGGAAAAAGCTAAGTCCGATCTGGCAGCACTGAAAAGTACTTATGAAGATGCCAGAGAGAATCTGGAACTGTTTGAAAGCAGCGTAGGGGATGGATACTTTTATGCGTCTGAGGACGGCACGATCCTGCGGACTATGGTGCGGGCGGAGCAGGCTTTGACTTCCGATGCAGTCGTATTTGTATACAGCAATCCGAAGGAGCTGACTGTCTCCGTATCGGTAGATCAGTCGGATATTGCAAAACTGACCGTAGGCGACAGTGCTTATGTGCAGTCCTCCGCAGGCAGCGGATATACCGGTGTGATCACAGCCATTGATCCGGTATCCTCATCTGACAGCCGTACCAGTGTCACATACAGCGTGACGGTACAGGTCAACGTGGAAGATGAGGAGGACAGCTTAAGTGCCAACGAATCCGTCACCGTAGTCTTCGGTATGACGGAGGAGGACATTGAGCAGTTACAGCAGAGACAGAGCATGCAGGGCAGACCTGACGATGTGTCCGGCGGCGATGCAATGCCCCAGAGTGGCCCAGGCAATAGAGAAAAGCCCCAGGGTGATTCCGGTAACGGTGAGATGCCGGAAGGAGCCCCGGGTAACGGAGAAGTGCCGGAAAACGGTGGCATGCCGGAAGGAGTCCCGGGCAGCGGAGAAGTGCCAGAAAACGGTGGCATGCCGAAAGGCGGCTCCGACAACGGGGAATCTACGGAAAATGCAAATGAACAGCAGGGAGGCCAGTCACAGTCATGAAATTAAAAAGACCACATTTTGAAAAACTGAAATCCCTCACAAAGAAGCAGAAGAAGCTGATTTTGGCGGGCATTGGACTGTTCCTATTGATCCTTGCAGCCTGTTATACGGTATTCATTGCGCCGTTATTGCAGAAGGAAGAGTGGATCTACAAGGAAGAGACCGTAGAGCGAGGTACCTTAAAGGTAGGTGTGACCGAGAGCGGATCGTTGGAGTATAATACCAAATCCATAGAGTATGACCTGGATCTGGATGTCAGCGATGACGACGATGATGACAGCGATGATGATGACGATGATACCGTGCAGAAATATCTGAAGATAGAGGAGATCTACGTCGCCAGCGGCCAGCGTGTCACCGAAGGCGAGAAACTTCTGAAGTTTACAGATGACAGCGTGGAGGCAGTTCGGGCTCTGTTACAGAATGCGGTAGTGGAGGCACAGTCCGACTACGCGGAGGCAGAAAGTACTTATGAACTGTCCCTGCTGGAAGCCCAGACCGATTATGATACACAGAAAATCAGTGCTTCCTATGCAGCATCCATCCGCAATACTTCCGGAACGAGTGTGACGAACAACGTGGCAGCCCTACAGGTGCAGTTAGAGCAGAAGCAGGCAAATACAGCTTCCCTGCAGGAAAAACTGGCGGAAGCACAGGAAGATTATCAGGAAGCACTGGAGGATTACGAAGCAGCAAAGGAAGGTTATGAAGGCACCGGAATGGACAATACGGTGAACTTTATGACGTACCAGACCAGCTATCTCAGCGCCAGATCCAAGTATCAGCAGACGAAATCGGCGCTGACGCAGGCAGAGAACGCTTTATCAGAAAATGAAAGTGCCATCACGGATCTGCAGAATCAGCTGGCAGCAGCACAGGCGAAGCAAAAGATTGATAAGCTGGACACAGAAGAGACGTATCAGGAAGCAGTGATCACCGGAGAAAATGCGCAGACCACATACAATGCTACAGTGGAAGATCTGAAGGAGACGTTACAGGAAGCGGAAGAAACGAAGGAAAAAAGAGAAGAGCAGTTACAGGCCTTTGAAGATTTTGTCGGAAGCGATGGTATTTTATACGCTGCGGAGGACGGTGTGATCACGGAGGTCAGTCAGGAAGAGGGGGACCGCCTGACTGCCACAGGTATCTTATTTTCCTACGCTACATCTGATAATATGCGGATCTCTGTGGATGTGACACAGGAGGATATTGTAGATCTGCAGGTAGGAGATGCGGTGGATATTACATTTACGGCTTATCCGGAGGAATCCTACACCGGAAGCATTCTGTCTATCAATACCACAGCAACTTCCGATTACAGTAACACCGTGAGCTACACCGTGGAGATCAGCGTGGAGGGTGCGCTGGAACAGCTTTACGGTGGGATGACTGCGGATGTGATCTTCGTTACGGATGAAAGAGAAGATGTCCTCTATGTATCCCGTAAAGCCATCGTAGAAGAAAACGGCAAGACCTATGTATATCGCAAGACGGCTTTGGGCGGTAAAGAACTGACAGAGGTAGAGACCGGTACCACCAACGGTGTGGACATTGAGATTCTGTCAGGACTGGAAGAGGGCGATACCATCTATCTGGCAAGTAAAGTCAGCTCTGAGGAGGAAGTCAAGAGTACGGAGGAAGCTTCCGATTCCGGCAGCAGTACTGATACCGCAGCCGGCAGTGATATGGAATTCGAGATGTCGGAGGGTATGCAGATGCCGGGAGGCGGTGACATGCCGCAGGGTGGTCCCGGAGGCAGCGGTTCCGGCAGCTTCGGCGGTGGAATGCCGGGAGCTCCAGGTGGACAATAAATGCGGCAGACGGAACAAAATGTTGAGAAGCAGACAGGAATGATTGGGAACAGCTATGAAGCAGAATGAAAATAGGAAAAAGATCATGGAAACTATTCAGAATCGGATGAACCGGATCGGGTCATGGAAAAGCTGGTCGAAAAAGCGCAAGCTCACCACGGGTATCTGTGGTGTCTGCGTGATTGCTGTGACAGCAGGCACCATCAGCATCTCCGGTGGTTCTGATACAGAAGTCATCTATAAAGAGGCAACGGTAAAATATGGTACGCTGGTCAAGGGTGTGACCGAGAGCGGTTCTGTGGATATCGGTACAGTGGATCAGACCTTCGATCTGGATATGAGTGCTCTGAAACGTACAGATTCTTCCAACAGCAGTTCTTCAGACGGCTCCTCCGGCAGTACTGCCGGCAGCAGTTCCGGTTCCGGTGGATTTGGCGGCATGAGCGCATCCGGCGGTGGAGCCCAGGGAGGCTTAGACATGTTCGGACAAATCTTCAATATGGGCGGCAGCAGTTCTAACAGTAGCAGTGACGATTCCACCTTGACCGTGGCTGAGGTGGTGGTCTCCGTGGGACAGCAGGTGTGCGAGGGTGATCCCCTGTATCTGTTGGAAGAAGACAGTGTCACAGAGTTGGAAGAGGAACTGCAGTCTAACGTGGAGAAAGCAAAAGCGGATCTGGAAGCGGTGGAAGCCGACCAGACCTTGTCCAGACAGCAGGCGAAATACACTTATGACAGCAGTACTGCTTATAGCAGTTATATTGATACGGAATACAGCACGACATTGCAGGAACTTCAGAATACGGCAGATTCTGCAGAGAGTACCCTGGAGCAGGCGAAGAGCAGCCTGGAAGATTATCAGGCACAGTTGACAGAAATAACGGCGGCCTACGAAGATGCGGAACAGCTGCTGGCTAATTGCCAATACAGCTTAAATGGTACAGATCCCGCAGATGACACCTATGGTTATGTCTATTTTGCACAGCTGACGGAGCAGGCGCAGTCCACTGTGGATTCCCTGGAGCAGCAGAAAGAAGAACTCGAGCAGAAAGTAGAGCAGGCGGAGGAAAATGTGACGACTGCCGAGAATGCTTACAATAAGGCAAAGCGGGAGCTGGCGCAGGGAAAGCTGACCGCAACGGAGACAAAACAACTGCGTACACTGGCCTACAATACTGCACAGGAGACCTACGATATTGCACTGGGATATTTGGCGCAGGATCTGGCTGATCAACAGGATACCTATGATGAGACTTTGGAAAAATGGAATGAATTCAGTACCTATATTGACGGCAATGCTGTATGTGCGAAATACAATGGTGTGATCACCAGCGTGGAATTGGAAGCCGGAGACAAGATCAGCACGGGAACCTCGCTGGTCACCTTATATGATATGGATGAAGTGACCATGACCGTGACGGTGGATGAAGATGATATGACGGACATCTCCCTGGGGTCTGCGGCAAATGTCGCATTGACAGCGTACCCGGAGGATCTCTTTACGGCAAAGGTGACAGCCATCGGAGATGCTGCCTCAGATTCCAGTGGAAACATAACATATGACGTGACTGTCACATTGGAAGGAGATGTCTCCGGACTGTTCCAGAGCATGACAGGTGATGTGACCTTTGTTACGGAAGAGACCGCAGACGTACTGTATGTCTCACGCAGAGCCATTATCACAGAGGATGATAAAACCTATGTCAAAGTGAAGACTGCAGATGGCAGTGTCGAGAAAAAAGAAGTAACGACAGGACTGTCAGATGGTTCCAATATAGAGATTTCCGGAGATATTGCGGAAGGAGATACCGTATTGATCGAAAGCAGCATTACGAAATAGAGAAGTGATTTGCGGAAAATCAATGGAAGGGAAGAAGTAAATTATGAGATTATCCGAAATATTGCGTCTGGTGTGGCTGAACCTGTCACAGAATAAATTCAAAGTGATCCTGACTTCCATCGGTATCGTTGTGGGATCCGCTACCATTATGCTGGTGCTGGCGATCGGTACCGGCGGAAAAGAAGAGGTGGCGGAGCAGTTCAAGAACCTGAATGCCGGAGCCATTGATATTTCCTGTGACAGCAGTGATAGTAGTGGATTTAGCTTTGAAATGCCGGGCGGTGGAAGAAGCGTTACCGTCACCAATATGGGAGGAAATCCCGGAGGAGGTTCCGGCGGCGGTATGCAGGGCGGCCCCGGTGGTGGCATGGATTTCGGCGGATTTTTTGGTTTTGGCCAAGAGGAAGAGAGCGAGGCTGTGACATTGACTTCTGAGGACTGTGATGATCTGGCGACCTTTGTCTCCGGAATTTCCGCAACAACGATCTCTTATTCCACCACAGCATCGGTGGAAGGCGGTGATATGACCTCTTCTACCTATTATACAATTGCCGGTGTGGAAGACAATTACGCTGCCATCAGTAATCTGGAAATGGCCATCGGGGATTTCCTCACAGAGGAAAACAACGAGAGCAAGGAAAAGGTATGTGTGCTGGGTGCTGCCGTGGCAAAAGAGGTCTTTGGCAGTGCCTATGATGCCTATGACGGGACCGTGTATATCGATGGACGTCCCTATGTAGTGTCCGGTGTGTTATCCGAGATGGGAACCGTGGCATCCGCAGTCAGCCCGGACGCGGCGATCTATGTGCCTTATGAGACCGGTATCAAATACATCACAGGTACGAGCATCAGTCCCACCATTACTGTGATCGCAGAGGATGTGAATCAGGTGGATGCCGTAATGACAGATGTGGAAAGTGCCTTAAAAGAAAGCTATCCCAACACCACATTCACCATTAGTGATGCCGGAAGCAAGATGGAGGCAGCCTCTGCTTCCAACGAGACACTGACATTACTGTTAATCTCCATGGCGGTGATCGTATTTATTGTCGGCGGTATCGGCATTATGAATGTATTGTTTGTATCCATTAAGGAGCGCACCAACGAGATCGGTATTCTGAAAGCACTGGGCTGCTCCCGAAAGGATATCCTGTTGGAGTTTTTATTGGAGGCAAGCTTTACCAGTCTGGTAGGAGCGGTACTGGGGGTATTGGTGGCGCTTGGAATCACACCGTTAGTGCAGTTGTTCAACGTGAGAGTGTCCCTGTCGGTACAGGGTGCAGTATTGTCGCTGTTGTTTGGTGTCCTCACCGGAAGCATCTTCGGCTTCTATCCGGCATATAAGGCATCAAGACTGATCCCCGTAGAAGCTCTGAATCAGGAATAGTGTGAAAAGTGTGAAAAATAAATTTTTCACACGCAACTTTGTGCCAAAGGCCCAAAGTTTGCAGGTTATTGAAAGACGTAAAGATAGGATGGAAAATGCAATGATCACCATGAAAAGTATAAATAAAGGGTATATGCTGGGGGAGGAACGTCTGCCGATCCTGAAGGACATCAATTTTCAGGTAAATAAGGGAGAATATGTGGCAATCTTAGGCCCTTCTGGTTCCGGTAAGACTACGTTAATGAATATGATCGGTTGTATGGATGTGATGGACAGTGGGGAATATTATCTGGATGGCATGGCAATCCACGAGACCAAAGAGGACGATCTGACCATGGTGCGCAACCAGAAGATCGGGTTCATTTTCCAGAACTATCAGCTGATCCCGACCTATAATGTCATGCAGAATATTATCATGCCCCTGCTGATGCGTGGCATGACTCATGAGGAAGCAGAAGAAAAGTGTAAAAATACTATCAAACTGTTGGGGCTGGATCACCGTATCGGACATAAGCCCAACGAATTGTCCGGCGGTCAGAAACAGAGAGTATCCATTGCCAGAGCACTGGTAGGTCAGCCGGCGATCCTGCTGGCGGATGAGCCTACCGGTGCCCTGGATCAGACCAGCGGCAAAGAAGTATTGAAGCTGTTCCGGGAGTTAAACGACATGGGCAACACGATTGTAATGATCACTCATGATCTGGGAGTGGCACAGTCCGCGAAGCGTATTGTACGCATTGTGGACGGAGAATTACATGAATAAATAAATTAAATACTTTTTGCAACAAGCACAATTCCCGACACAATGAGCAGAATAATCACTATTTTCCGTCCGGTCTTTTCATTTAAGTGGTCGCTGCACTTCATACCCAGAAACAGGGCGAGCAGCATGACGGGCCACAGGCAGACGACCTGCACAAGCGTATCCCAATGAATCAGGCAAAGCGCAATATACAGGCAGATACGGAATGTATTTTCCACGACAAAGACGGCACTGATATTTGCCTTGAAAGTATCGTTGTCGGGACAGACTTTGGTCAGGTAGGCGGCCATCAGCGCACCGACACCGAACATGCCGCATAACAATCCGGCGGACAGACCGATCAGAATCATAAATACAGGGGAGATTTTTTGATTGGGAGAAGTCTCCTTTTTTACTGTTCTCGTTTCCTGTATCCACATCTGAATGCCCATGCCGACGACCACGAGACCGAAGATGATTTTTACAGCATCCGCATTGACATATTTTAATACAAATGCCCCGGGAAGGCTTCCGGCCAGGATGAATAATGCAGGAAGCAGGAAAATTCGAACCTTCAGGAATTTACGTTTTTTGAAGGCAAGAATCAGGTTCGAAGGATAGCCCAGAACGACTTCCACCGGAGAGATGTTGGCGTTTGTAATGCCGAAACTCAGGACGGAACTGAAGACCAGTGAATTGGCGAATCCGCACAGACCCTTGACGAAAAATGCTGTTAAAGTGGCTAAAATCCAGTATATCATGAGAACCCGGCTCCTTAATCGTTCGTTTCAGCTAGAATAAAGTCCCATATGTGCTGCCAGTGCAGGAATCATCCATAGCGGAACTTTCTTCTATAGTAAGATACACGCGTGGTCAGGGCAAGCATTTTGTGAAAAAACTTGTGGGAACTTTAGGAGTGTGGTACATTGACACTAAGCGAAAGGAAAGGCAGGAAGATACGTATGGCAGGATATTTGATCAAAGATACTACAAGAGAAGAACGGGAGCAGATCGTAGCGGAATCCTTAGGATATATGGAAGCAAATTGTGACGGCTGTTCGTCCGGACTGGCAGAGATGTATCAGGCATACATCGATGGCGAGAAGGAGCTTCGGGACATTAATATGGAATTTCATGCAGGATATGTCTCTGGGGAGGAAGTACCTGGGAGAAGATCCTGCCCGATGTAAGGATAATAAGCATAAAGTTTCGTAATCTGCAAAAACTCTTTCTATAAGGGAGAAAACCCGGAAAAGAGGGATGCAGATGCGGAATGATCTTACAATTATAGTAAATCTGGAAAATGGAAAAGCACAGTTGGAATGCAAGCTGCCTGAGGAATTTTTGGCAAAGCAGCGGGAAATCGAGGTGCGGATGGAAATATGGGAGACAGCAGGAGGCGGTCGCCCTATTTTTTATGGAAAGTACCAGAATGTGGATCAGGATCCGATGACAGCGTTATTATTGCGGCCGCACCTGTGGAACGGAAGGAAGGATCCCTATCTATATCAGGTGAGGGCCTGGCTGCGGTGCCCAACCGGGATTGACAGTAACCTTCGCGAGGGGGAGAATTCAGGAAAATTCCGGGATGCAGAAGATTTCGAAAACCGACGCGAAGTCTACTGGCAGCAGGACCTTGCAATTTATGACTTGCGTGTCATAGAGAAAAAAGGTATCTATTTGAACGAAGCCGAATTCCGTCCGCACATCGTGGAATACCGGCTGCCGCCGCAACTTAGTGAGTCTGGCACACAGGAAGAGCAGATGGAAAGAGATCTGGAGCGGCTGGCACGGATGGGAGCCAATGCGATTCTTTTCTATAATGACGGGAAGAAAAGTGAAAGACAGGAAAAAATCGGGCAGGACAAAGAAGGGCTGGAAAATGATGTAAGGCAGAATCCCGGAACAGATAGTTTTTACAGGTTATGCCTGAAACGTGGATTTTTGGTAAAAGACTTGTGGATAACGGAAGAAAAAATTCCCGTATACCGTGGATTACCCGGAGACACTTCGCAGGAAGCACTGCTTGCGACGGACGGCAGGACGCTGACAGAGCGATACTACTATTATCAGGCGAAATGGAGCAGTGAAGCGGTGTTGTATCCTGCACTTTCCACCCTGCGCCGGCAGGAGAACGGGCTGCTCTCCCTGACAGTCTACAGCAACCAGAAAAAAGCAGTGCTTTATGTGAATGGGGTACTTTTCCTGTTCCAGTCGGCGCAGACCGGTGAACCGGAGTTTATTTTTGAAGATATTCCGGCAGAGAGGCTGCCGCTGCATCTGGCGGTGGAAGCCGGTAACTTAAGCACTTCTCTGACGATAAGTAGGATATGAGATAAGTAAAGCCTGAAACAAGTAAAATATAAAGTTGGTGAAAAGTTTTTTGTAGGATTCAAAACCGTTTTCACACAGTTTTCACAAATGTTTCACCTTTTGATGACATTTGCCTCATATACTGATATCAAAATCGAAAGGTTCGAAACGGCATGATTTTGTTCAGAGCCGGCAGGAGACCTTGAAAATTTGGTATCATACAGCGCAAGCAACTGATATGGGAGGCAAATATGATAGAAGTAACCAATCTTACAAAAAAATACGGAGACCATATAGCCGTAGATCATCTTTCTTTCCGCGTGGAAAAGGGACAGATCTACGGTTTTTTAGGTCCTAACGGCGCCGGCAAGTCGACGACCATGAATATCATCACCGGTTATCTGGCTGCCACAGAAGGCACAGTGACCATAGATGGCAAGGATGTGCAGAAGGATCCGGAGGAGGCAAAGCGTGCCATCGGTTATCTGCCAGAGCTCCCACCCCTGTATGTTGACATGACTGTCAGGGAGTATCTGGAATTTGTGGCGGAGCTGAAAAAAGTTCCGAAAAAGGAACGGGAACAGCAGATCTGTGAGGTTATGGAGATGACGCAGATCACGGATATGCAACAGCGTCTGATCAAGAACCTGTCAAAAGGTTACAGACAAAGAGTTGGACTGGCGCAGGCAATCCTTGGCTACCCGGAGGTTATTATTCTGGATGAGCCCACGGTAGGTCTTGATCCGAAACAGATCATCGAGATCCGAGATCTGATCCGCAAGCTGGGGGAGAATCATACTGTGATCCTCAGCTCCCATATTCTGTCGGAGGTCAGCGCAGTCTGCGATCATATTATGATCATTGCCCACGGTAAACTGGTAGCCAGCGATTCCCCGGAGAATCTGCAGAAGCTGATGAGTGGTTCCATGGAACTGGATCTGGAAGTAAAGGGCAATGCCGATGCTGTCAAGGCAGCTCTGTATAAGATTCCGCAGATCAATCAGATGGAGGAGAACACAGAGGTACAAAAAGGCATTACAAAACTGAAAGTCATCTCCAAAGAAAATGCAGATGTCAGAGAGCAGGTATTCTATGCATTGGCAGACGCAAAGCTGCCGATTCTGCAGATGACCCATGCGGAGAAATCGCTGGAAGATATCTTCCTGGAACTGACAGAAGATGTAGCGCCTTCGCAGCCTGAAAAGAAAAAATTGTTTACCAGGCATAAAAAGGCGGCAGCAGTAGATGAAAATACAGACAATAATGCCGAGGCATCCGACGAAGGATCAATAAACACCAATACCTCAGACAATGTTTCCGCTACGACTGGCGTAAATGTGTCCGAGAGTAGCGAGTCAAAGGCAGACGCAGCTGCCACAAAGGAGGCGGAATAATATGCTAGCCATTTATAAGAGAGAATTGAAATCCTAT
>OQVT01001969.1_pt1 | contig 13206 bp, 14 predicted proteins | sample 1691561 | NCBI WGS metagenome assembly OQVT01 (sample SAMN03418260, study PRJEB22391) | human gut metagenome | biome: human-gut; feature: organic feature; material: feces | host: Homo sapiens | place: Tanzania | collected 2013-01 | reverse complement strand
CACGCATCCTCCGTGTCAATCAGCGGAGTGATTGACACGGGAGTGAACAGTAACGAATATTTCACAAGATATCCCTCATCACTTTGCATTTTCTTTTGCCCATTCCAATAAAACAGACCAATAACAACTGCGCATAGTAAGAGGATTATTAAAGCAAACCATCTCTTTTTCGCTTTGTCTTTCATTTCATCAGACCTCCTGAAGTGTTTTTTCTATTATTTGTATTTTTAATAAAAATATACTTTTCATTTTTCACTATCTTGACAATCAGTAAATCCTGCACTAAAATGAATACATAAGCAAAACCGAAACGTTTCGGTTTTAAAAATAAGGAGGACGAATACGATGCCATTAGTTACATCAGAAAAGATGCTTTTAGACGCAAAGAAGGGTGGATACGCTGTAGGCGCATTCAATGTAGAGAATATGGAGATGGTCAAAGCGGTTATCGCAGCAGCAGAGGAGCTGAATGCACCGGTTATGCTTCAGACAACACCTTCTACTGTGAAGTACGGAACATTGGAGACATTTGCAGGGATTGTGAAAGCAGAAGCTGCGAAAACAAAGATTCCGGTATGCCTGCATCTGGATCACGGAAACAGTTTTGAACTTGCAGTCCAGGCAATGAAAGCAGGTTACACATCTGTTATGATCGACGGTTCTCACGAAGATTTTGAGAATAATATCGCAGTGACGAAGAAGGTTGTAGATGTAGCGGATGCATTTGGCATTCCGGTAGAAGCTGAACTTGGTAAAGTTGGCGGAAAGGAAGACGACCTTGAGGCTGATGCTGATACAAACACAGATCCGCAGGAAGCGAAAGAATTCGTAGAGCGCACAGGAGTTTCCTCTCTTGCAGTAGCAATCGGAACAGCGCACGGCTTTTATGTAGGAACACCGGTTCTTGACAAGCCAAGAGTAAGCGCGATCAAAGAAGTTGTAGATGTGCCGCTCGTACTTCACGGAGCTTCCGGACTGAGTGAAGAAGATGTAAGAGAATGTGTAGAGCGTGGCATGTGCAAAGTCAATTTTGCAACTGAACTTCGTGTGGCATACACAGATGCTGTGAAGAAGCTGCTCGCAGAGAAACCGGAGACATTCGATCCGAAGAAACTCGGAGTTGTTGCAATGGAAGCTGTCAAAGAGCAGGTGATTGCACGTATGAAGATGTGCGGATGCGACGGAAAAGCAGAATAAAAGCAAGTAATAGCTTACAAGATACAGAATAAGGAAGTAAGTCTATGGGTGCGACGATGAAAGATATTGCCCGTGAGACAGGTCTGGGGCTTGCAACGATTTCTTCTTATTTGAATGGAGGAAATGTGCGTGAGAAGAACCGGGTCAAGATCGAAGAGGCAATTGAGAAACTTCATTTCGAGGTAAATGAAGTGGCAAGAGGATTAAAAACAAACCGAACGAAGACCATCGGAATCATCCTGCCGGAACTGAACAACATTTTTTTCTCAGAAATCATTACCGCAGCGGAAGACCTGTTAAGAAGTCATGGGTATGCGACAATGATCTGTGACTGCAGATCAGATGTGAAGCGGGAAGAAGAGGCAGCAGAATTCCTTTTGCACAGAAGAGTGGATGGCCTGATCATGATGCCGACCGGAGCAGAGAAGAAAGTGCTTGATAAATTCAGAAAATCCAGAAGACCGGTTGTACTGATCGACCGAAAGATGGAGAACGGAGATTGCGACTGCGTCCTTGTAGATAATGAAGGAGCTGCGCAGAACGCAGTGAAGCGGCTGATGAAAAAAGGTCATAAGAAGATCGGTATGATCACAGGACCGGATAATGTATATACAGCCAGAGAACGTCAGCGCGGATATGAGCTTGCGATACAGGAATCATCAAAAGCTCGATCAGTACAACAATCAGATTTAAAAGGCAAAACAGATAGAAAAGATACAAAACTTCTGGCAAATGGTAACTATACGATTGCCGGTGGAGCGAAAGCGATGCGCAAGCTTTACGAAGACAATCCGGATATGACAGCAGTCTTTATCTCCAACTATGAGATGACAGTCGGAGCAATGATGGAGATTAATGACCTTGGAATCAAAGTTCCGGAACAACTGTCTGTGATTGGCTTCGATAATGTGGATTTCGCAAGAGCTGTAGTTCCAAGATTGACAATCGTGACACAGCCAACGGAAGAGATCGGACAGGCGGCAGCGAATCTGTTATTGAGCCGTCTCGAAGATAAGGATGAAACATTAGATAAAACATCAGACAATAAATCAGATAAAACAGAAACAACAGAAACAACAGAGACGATCTGGCTAAAAACCGGATTCGTAGAAGGAAAATCAGTGGCGGACATTTCATAAAGAGGAGGAGACCATGGGAGAATATTTACTGGGAATAGATATCGGAACCAGTGCCTGCAAGATTGCCGTCTTCGCAAAAGACGGAACAGTCAGGGCAACCGGAACCGGTGATTATCAGGTCTATTACCCACATCCGGGCTGGGCAGAACAGAATCCGGAAGAATGGTGGGAAGCAATCTGCGATGCAATCCCAAGGGTGCTGGCAAAGGGAAAGATTGCCCCGGAAGAGATCAAAGGAATCGGAATTGATGGACAGAGCTGGTCTGCAATCGCAGTAGACAAAGAAGGTAATGTACTTACGAATACCCCAATCTGGATGGATACAAGGGCAACAGATATCTGTGAAGAATTCAATGAAAAGATTGGAAAAGACAAGATCTTCGAGCTTTGCGGAAATTCTTTGCAGCCGTCTTATACAACAGCAAAGATTATCTGGTATCAGAGAAACCTTCCGGAAGTTTATGCAAAGACTTATAAGATCCTTCAGTCCAACAGTTACATAGCATATAAATTGACCGGCGTGATGACACAGGACCTCTCACAGGGGTATGGTCTTCACTGCTTTGATATGAGAACAGGAACATGGAATGAAGAGATGTGTCAGGCATTCGGATTTTCTTCCGATTTATTGCCGGAGATTCATGCCTGTCATGAAGTGATCGGTGAGGTGAATGAAAAAGCTGCGAAAGAAAGCGGACTGGCGGAGGGAACACCGGTTGTTGCCGGAGGACTCGATGCAGCATGCGGGACTCTCGGCGCAGGTGTAATCCACAGCGGAGAGACACAGGAACAAGGCGGACAGGCAGGTGGAATGAGTATCTGTACCGACCAGTATCGTGCTGATGAGCGCCTGATCCTTGGGTTCCATGTCGTGCCGGATTGCTGGCTCTTACAAGGAGGAACAACCGGAGGCGGCGGAGTGATGCGCTGGCTGGAGCGGGAGTTCGGAGCTTACGAAAGAGAAGAAGGAAAACGTCAGGGAAAAAGCTCACTGGATTTGTTTAATGAAGAGGCAGCAGCAGTAAAACCTGGAAGTGACGGAGTGATTTTCCTTCCATACATGTCCGGTGAGAGAACCCCGATCTGGGATCCGAATGCAAAAGGTGTCTACTACGGATTAGACTTCAGTAAGACAAAAGGACATTTCATCCGTGCGGCAATGGAAGGAACAGCATATGCATTGAAGCATAACCTCGATGTTGCAGAAGAGGCCGGAGCGAAAGTAGAAGTCCTGCGTGCAATGGGCGGATCAGCAAACTCCCTGTTGTGGACACAGATCAAGTCTGACATCACAGGAAAACCGATCGTTGTTCCATCCTCTGATACAGCAACAACACTCGGTGCAGTGATCCTTGCCGGAGTCGGAATCGGAATGTACAAAGACTTTGACGAGGCAGTGAAGCTTACCGTAGAAGATAAGCGTTCCCACGAACCGAATGATGAAAATAGAAAAGTTTACGATAGAAATTATGAAACATATATAGAACTTTATAAACAATTAAAGGACGTTATGGCGAAAAACCATGAGTGAGAAACAAAATAATTAACAAAAGATCATAAAAAGGAGGATCTTGAAAATGAAAGCAGCAGTTGTATGCGCCAACGAAGACGTACAGTATCTTGATTACGAAGAACCGACACCGGGACCGGGCGAAGTCAAAGTAAAAGTAAAATGCTCCGGTATCTGCGGATCTGATATTCCGCGAGTACTTCATAACGGAGTTCATTTCTACCCGATCGTACTAGGACATGAATTCTCAGGAGATGTTGTAGAAGTAGGTGAAGGTGTAACAAAGGTTAAGGTTGGAGACCATGTTTCCGGCGCACCGTTGAAACCATGTATGAAATGTGATGACTGTCAGAACGGAAATTTCTCTTTGTGCAAACATTATAGCTTTATTGGTTCCAGAGAGCAGGGATCCAATGCAGATTATGTGGTGATCCCGGAGCAAAATGCAGTCGTATACGATCCAAGCATCCCATATGAGCAGGCAGCAATGTTCGAGCCTGCCACTGTAGCAATCCATGGTGTATTCCAGAATGATTATCAGGGCGGACAGTATGTTGCAGTACTTGGTGGCGGAACGATCGGAATGTTCACAATGCAGTGGTGTAAGATTTTCGGATCAAAAAAAGTTGTAGTTTTTGATATCAGTGACGAAAGACTTGAACTTGCGAAACGTCTTGGAGCTGACGAAGTTGTCAACACAACAAAAGAGAACTTCATGGAAGAGGCAATGGCGATCACAGGCGGTAAAGGATACGGATTCGTATTCGAGACAGCCGGACAGGTTCCGACCATGCACATGGCTTTCGAACTTGCAGGAAACAAATCCCATGTATGCTTTATCGGAACACCACATGTGAACCTTGAGTTCACACCGGCAATGTGGGAGAACATGAACCGTAAAGAATTCAAACTGACAGGATCCTGGATGTCTTACAGTGCACCGTTCCCGGGCAAAGAATGGGATCTGACAGCACATTACTTTGCAACAGGACAGCTGAAATTCGACAAAGGATTTATTTATAAAATGGTTCCGATGAGTCAGGCACAGGAAGCATTCCAGATGTTTAAGACACCGGGACTTGTACAGGGAAAAGTAATGCTTGTAAATGAAGATTGATCAGAGAGGGGGACAGGAGCTTTGATGCGTCAAAGCTCTGTACCGAATATGATACTTACAGTAACATTAAATGCAGCAATCGATAAAAGATACGTTGTGGAAGGCTATCAGGTCGGCGAAGTCAACCGTGTGAAAGAATGTGCGTACACACCGGGCGGAAAAGGATTAAATGTATCCAAGCCGGCGTCCATCGCAGGGGCAGAGGTAGTTGCGACAGGATTTGTCGGAGGCCATGCCGGAAATTATATCGAAGATGCACTGAAGCCTTTTGGAATCAAGAGCGAATTCTATCATTTGGAAGCTGAGAGCAGATCCTGCATCAATATCTGGGATGAAGTCAATCATGTGCAGACAGAATTTCTTGAGCCGGGATTCACAGTATCTGAGGAAGAATTCAAAGGATTCGAAAAACATTTCACAGAGCTGGTGAAGAAAGCAGATGTTGTTGCTATGTCAGGAAGTGTTCCAAAAGGACTTGACGGAACCGCTTATCAGCGTCTTGTAAGAATCTGCAAAGAGGCAGGAAAGAAAGTTATCCTTGATACAAGCGGAAAACTGCTTGAGATGGGAATTGAGGCAAAGCCGACGATGATCAAGCCAAACATTGATGAGATCCGTATGCTGACAGGAAAAAGCTGCGACAACTTCCAGGATATGGTAGACGCGGCAAAACAGATCCATGCAGATGGAGTAGAGATCGTGGCAGTGTCACTTGGTGGAGACGGTTCCTTTGTCGTATGTGACGACGGAATCTTCCGCGCACGCGTGCCGAAGATTGATGCGGTAAATACCGTAGGATGCGGAGATTCCATGATCGCCGGGTTCGCACTTGGACTTAGCGAAGGACTTTCTGTTGAAAAGACATTGAAGAAAGCAAGCGCAATCTCTGCGGCAGCAGCGCTCAGAGAAGAGACAGGCTTCTTCGTAAAAGAAGATATGGAAAAGATCTATCCACAGGTAGAGATCAAGAAGATTGGCTAGTTGAGAGTGGATAGCTGAGATTAGATGAAAATCGAGAAACGAAAATCAGATAAAAAGGAGAGTTATCATGGGTGAATTTATTAATCCGGCAGATGTGCCAAAAGTAAAATTTTACACAGGTGATGAAGCACCATGTATCGGAATGGGAACATTTGGTTCCGACAGATTCACAGCAGATCAGATTGCTGAGGCAGTAGACGGAGCAATCAAAAGCGGATACCGCATGTTTGATTGTGCCGCATGCTACGGAAATGAACCAGAGATCGGTAAAGTATTCAAAAATGCATTCGATGAGGGAATCGTAGAACGTAAAGATCTTTTCATCATGACAAAAGTATGGAATGATATGCATGAGCATGTCGAAGAAGCCTGCAAGAAGAGTATTGCAGATCTCCAGTGCGATTATGTGGATATGTATTACATTCACTGGCCATTCCCAAATTATCATGCACCAAAATGTGATGTAGAGTCAAGAAATCCAGATTCCAAGCCATTTAGTGTGGAAGAATTCATGAATACATACAGACAGTGTGAAAAACTCGTCGAAGACGGACTGACAAGATTCATCGGAATCTCCAACATGACAATTCCGAAACTCGAAGCAGTACTTCCGTTGATGAAGATCAAACCGGTTGCCTGTGAGCTTGAGATCCATCCTTGCTTCCAGCAGCAGGAACTTTACGATTACCTCGTAGCACACGATATCCAGCCGGTAGGTTACATGCCGATCGGTTCTCCGATGAGACCGGAGAGAGATATGTGTCCGGAAGATGTAGCAGATCTGCAGACTCCGGTTATGCAGGAAATCGCGAAGGCTCATAACTGTCATCCGGCAATCATTGCACTGAAATGGGCAAGACAGAGAGGCGAGATCGCAATCCCGTTCTCACTTCACAATTATGTAAGCAACTTAAAGGCAATGACAGAAGATCCGCTGACAGAAGAAGAGATGGAGAAGATCGCAACACTCGAAAAAGGAAACCGCCTTGTAAAAGGACAGGTGTTCTTATGGCATGGAGCAAAAGACTGGCATGATCTCTGGGATGAAGACGGAGAGATTGTAACATTGTAAGGAATGAAATAAAATAATGTTGAAGAGATACAGTTCTTGTAGGAAGGTGAGACTTTTTACAGGAACTGTATTTTGTATAGTAAAAACAGAGTAGAAAAAGGATCGGATTTTCTGCGTGAAATAAAAAAGTTGACATGCACACATTTTTATGATAATATATCGCTCGTAACATTTTTGTAATAAATGTAATAAAAATGAAAATATTGCATAACATTAATAAAGAATAGCAAATAAATGGCAAAATTTATGCAACAAAATTGTTAGGAGGGTATATGAAATTTAATAAAAATAAAAGGATTTTTCTGGCGATGTATACAGCAATGATGAGTACGGTCATGCTGACGGGATTTGCAAGTTCTACAGAAGCACAGGAGCAGAGCACTGTAGAAGTAGAAGTGTCAACGGAGCCATCGAATCAGGAAGAAACTTTAGATGAAACACAGTCAGCAGAGGGTGCAGATACAGACTGGGGTGTATCACAGGAAGTGATCGACGTGCAGTCAGGGATGATCGAGAATGTGAAGATCGCGGCAGTTGAAGCGAAGATTGCTTATGAAGCAAAGCTGGAAGAAGAGAGACGTGCAGCGGAAGAAGCAGAGCGGATCGCCAGAGAGAAGGCGGAGGCAGAAGCGGCAGCAGCGGCACAGGCAGAAGCAGAGGCTGCACAGCAGGCAGAAAAAGAACTGCTGGCATCCCTGATCTTCTGTGAAGCGGGAAACCAGCCGTATGAAGGACAGGTTGCAGTTGGAGCGGTTGTGATGAACCGTATTAATAGCTCCTCTTATCCGGATACAATGGAAGAAGTAATCTACCAGTCCGGTCAGTTCTCACCGGCAATGTCCGGATGGCTTGACCGCGTAAGAGCAAACCAGGGCTATACAGAAGCTGCGATGCAGGCAGCAGAAGATGCACTCGCAGGAAGCAATCCGATTGGAGATTGTCTGTATTTCAGCGTGGGCGGTTACGGAACACGGATCGGAGATCACTTATTTCATTAGAATAATCTATTCACAACATCTGATCAAACAGAGTCGATCAGATACTGTGGAATCCTTTTCCGATAATCTCACTTGTATTAGAGATTAGAATAAATGCCTTTGGATCGGTCATCTTGATAAAATTACGCAGGCGGACAGCCTGGGTACGGTTCAGGGCAGTCAGGACGATCGCTTTGTCCTGACCGGAATAAGCACCCGTTGCGTGAAAGACGCTGGCACTGCGGTTCAGCTCATGAACGATGAAATCACAGATCGGTTCCGGGTCGTCACATACAACATTAAAATATTTGGACAGATTAAAGTTCTCGATAAAGGTGTCTACCATGAAAGAACGAATCGTAAGTCCGAGCAAAGAATATAATCCAGTTTTGATATCGAAGATAAAGAATCCGGCAATCGTGATCAACAGATCAGAAAGCATAAGAGCCGGTCCGATATTGAAGCTGGAATATTTTTTTAAAATCATAGCAATAATATCTGTACCGCCACTGGAACTGCCGATGTTGAACAAAATAGCAGAGCCAAGAGCCGGAAGTGCGATTGCAAAACAAAGCTCCAGCATCGGCTGATCCGTCAAAGGAGCTTTCATCGGACAGACACGCTCCAGAAAAGAAAGCGTTACCGAGAGCAGAATACTGCAATAAGCTGTCTTAGCTGCGAATTTCTTACCAAGAACAATCATTCCGAGCACCAGAAGCGTCATACTGGCAACAAAGTTGAAATCACTGGCTGTCATAAGTCCAGTCTTTGCAATAAGAACAGCAAGACCGGTGATACCGCCAAAGGTAAAGTTATTCGTGAACTTGAAAAAATAGGTACCGATCGCCATGATCAGTGTACTGACTGTCAGTAAAAGAAAATGTTTTCCCTTGTCTAACATAAATAAATTCCTCCCCAAAAGAAATATGATAGCTTTTGTGTGCAACATCCAATCTAAAAAGCTGTCACAAATGTTTGCATATATGATTGTAAGCGTTGAAAAGTGAAAAGTCAACGCATGAAGTTATTCCAAAAAGGAAATACTGAAATTAAGCAAAGTACGAAAAACAGCATACAAAAATAGAAAGAAAAGCAACGAAAAGGAGGTTTTGGAGTGTGGAACCAGAAGTTAGAAATAAGCTGGATCTTGCAATAGAAATCCGTGACGTTTATGCAAGAGAGATCCTTGATTTCGCCGGGAATCCGGCCATTGAAGTGGAAGTGCTGGCAGGAGGAGAAATCATAGGAAAAGCGTCTGTGGCAGGGGAAAATTATAGTAAAAAAGAACAGATAGAAAAACAGACAGAAAAACAGCAGGTGCATATCGAAGAAAAAATCGAATTGCTTAACAGTCAGATTGCACCGGAAATAATTGGTGAAAATGTATTTGAACAAAGAAAGATTGATACAATTCTGAAAGAAAACGGAAATGAACAGACATCCTTTGCAATATCACTTGCAGTGGCGCGGGCAGCAGCGGCTGCAGAAAAGATTCCGCTTTACAGGTATCTTGGAGGCGTACGTGCGGTACATCCAAGTATGCCGCAGCTGATCAGAAAAGAAGAAATTGAGATAGAAAAGATAAAAGAAATTAAGGTAGAAGAGAGTACGGTTCTCACGAAACTGTTTGAAAGAATACTGGAAGAACAGAATGAAGGGAAGAAAATGATTCTCAGTCAGGAAACAGCAGGAACAGAAGACAGCTTTCTGGTAGATCTTGCTGTTGCGGCGAATATTACGATGATTTTGGTTGAAAACAGAGAAAGTGCTTATTATACAGTACTGAACAATCGATTGTTACAACTGGAAGAGAAGATTGGTGGATGAGGAGGAAATAAGCAACAGATTCAGATGCCGGATAACCATAGCGTTATCCGGCACTTTTCACATCAACGTCCATACCCAATATACAATTCCAAGCGCCCAGCTTGTCACAATTCCATACAGGATCACCGGCCCGGCAATCGTGAAGATCTTACAACCAATACCAAAAACCTGCCCTTCCTTCTTATATTCAATTGCAGGTGCAGCAACAGAGTTGGCAAAGCCGGTAATCGGAACAAGCGCGCCGGCGCCGCCCCATTTGGCAAGCAGTGGATAGATTCCGGTACCGGTGAGAAGGATGCTCAGGAGAATGAGCAGAATAGAAGTCCAGCTGCTGCAGTCATTCTGGGAAAGCTTTTTCAGTTCACAGAAATGATAAATACATTGTCCGATCAGGCAGATCGTTCCACCAAGGAAGAATGCCTTTACCATGTTGAACCACACATTGTGCTGTGGCGTTTTCTTCTTGACATAGGCTTCATATTGTTTCTGTTGTTTTAATTGTTCTATTTTGTCCATAAATAAAACTCCTTCTTTTTTGTCTTTAAATTCTACACATAGTTTTTCACAAAAATGAAAATAATATCCTTAGAAATAAATAATGAAACATCAGAAATGAGGAAAAAATATGAATGATACGGGAAACAAGAACCGGTCAGTTGAAGCAGAGTGTGGTCCTTTTCATCTGTCCCAGCTTCGTGGAGCACAGAGCATTGTATTTACAAAAGCACCTTATCTTCTAAGCGCTGCATCTGTGGCAGGAAGCAAAGAAGCGCAGGGACCGCTTGGAAAATGCTTCGATCTGACAAATGAGGATGATCTGTTTGGGGCAGAAACCTGGGAGGAAGCCGAAAGCAACATGCAGAAAGAAGTCTGTGTACTGGCGCTTGGAAAGTCGCATGTAGATCCGAAGTCTGTGCGTTATCTCTTTGGAGGAGATCTTCTCAGACAAGGGATCGCAACTTCTATGGGAGTGGAAGATCTTCAGATTCCCATATTCGGTCTGTATGGTGCATGTTCCACATCAGGAGAGGCACTGGCATTAGCAGCGATGAGTGTGGCAGCAGGATACGGAGATTATATGCTGGCAGTAACTTCAAGCCATTTCGGAAGTGCAGAGAAAGAATTCCGATTTCCGTTAGGATATGCGAACCAGAGACCACTTTCCGCACACTGGACCGTGACAGCCAGCGGGGCATTCCTCGTAGGAAGCCATCTGAATAAAATACATTCCGATAAGCAACGTCAAAGAAAATCCCAGTTCCGGCATATTCGGATCACAGGCGTCACGATAGGGAAGATTGTTGACTTTGGCTTGAAAGATTCGCAGAATATGGGGGCATGTATGGCACCGGCTGCAACCGATACCATCTACCGCAATTTCCAGGATCTTGGACGAACCCAGGAGGATTATGATCAGATCATAACAGGTGATCTTGGATACATTGGTCAGTCCATACTTTTTGACCTGATGAAAAGCAGAGGATATGACATCAGAAAAAAGCATATGGATTGTGGAATGACCATTTTTGACCAGGAGACACAGGATACACATGCCGGAGGAAGTGGCTGTGGATGTGCGGCGTCAACACTGGCTTCTTATATTTTGCCAAAGCTTGAGAACGGAGAATGGAGAAAGATACTCTTCGTGCCGACCGGTGCACTGATGTCAACAGTCAGCTTCAATGAAGGAGCAAGTGTGCCTGGGATTGCGCATGCGATTATGATCGAACACTGTTGAAAAAATCATATTATAATAGGAAGAAGTAAAAAACGCTAAGTATGTGTTAAAAACAGAAAAGGAATAGAAAAATGGATTATATAAAAGCATTTTTAATCGGAGGTCTCATCTGCGCTGCAGTGCAGATTCTTTTGGACAGAACGAAGCTGATGCCGGGACGGGTTATGGTATTACTCGTCTGTACAGGCGCAGTACTTGGATTTATTGGAGCATACGAACCATTTGTAAAATTCGCAGGAGCAGGTGCAAGCGTTCCACTTCTTGGATTCGGAAATGTCCTGTGGAAAGGTGTGAAGGAAGCTGTTGATAAAAATGGATTCCTCGGAATCTTCCTGGGAGGATTCAAGGCAAGTGCCGCCGGAATCAGTGCAGCGCTGATCTTCGGATACCTGGCTTCATTGATTTTTGAACCCAAAATGAAGAAATAAACAAGAAATCACAATAATGTTACAAAGTTTGACAAAATGTACATGAAAAGTACTTGACAGTAAGAGAAAAATGAAATATCCTTAGTTATGTATGAGAGGCAAAGAAGAGACGACGTAAAGGGGCACAATAGATTTCATTCAGCGTGCCTCTTTTAGTTTGTAAAGGATAGACTAAAGATGATTGATATACATAGCCATATCTTGCCGGGAGTTGATGATGGGTCAGCTTCTATGAAGGAAAGTCTTCAGATGCTTTCCTTAGCAAGGAGACAAGGGATTACAGATGTATTTGCTACTTCACATTATTCCAAGGCATTTCCGAACAGAAATCCGGAGAAGCTGAGACAACTCCGGGATGAACTGATGCGCAGGGCTAACCGCCCGGTGAAAGGTCCGGATGGAAAGGTGAAGCATAGACAACCAATTCAGATTTGGACAGGACAGGAGATTTTCTATTCGAATAGTGTGATCCGTCTGCTTGAAGAAGACAAACTGCTTACACTGGCGGACAGCAGTTATGTACTGATTGAGTTTATGCCATCGGTACCTTATTCCGAGATCTGTACCGCGGTACAGAATTTGTCAAGGACCGGATATATTCCTGTGATTGCACATGCAGAGCGGTATCGCTGTCTTAGAAAAGGGAAACGATTAGAAGAACTGATCGGGTTAGAAGCGTTGATTCAGATGAACTACAAATCTGTCGGCGGCAGCTGGCATGATGTAACAGCACACTGGTGCAGAGATAATCTGAAGAAAGGCAATGTCCATCTGATGGGAACAGATATGCATAATACCAGGAATCGGATGCCAGATACAAAAGAGGCGATGAGCTGGATGCGGACACATTTGGACAGAAAATATCTTAAGAAGATAACAAAAGATAATGCGCTTCGCATTACAGAAAATAAAATTATAAGATAAAGGGGAGTAATGATGGGAAAAACACATGATGATGACGAGGTTGAGATTGACCTCAGAGAACTATTCTATGCATTGAAGAAGCACATTCTGATCATTCTTGCAGCATTACTGGCAGGAGCAGTGATTGCCGGTGCGGCTACAAAGATTTTTATAACACCAGTTTACAGCGCAAAATAAAGGCACTGACAGAAAAACCAAGGGTCTTTTTAAAATAAGAAGAGAAATAGGATTTACTGAATCCCACATAAGCCGCAACATCCCCTACCGTGAGATGCTGGTTTGTGCCGGCAACAAGG
>OQVT01001968.1_pt1 | contig 13208 bp, 11 predicted proteins | sample 1691561 | NCBI WGS metagenome assembly OQVT01 (sample SAMN03418260, study PRJEB22391) | human gut metagenome | biome: human-gut; feature: organic feature; material: feces | host: Homo sapiens | place: Tanzania | collected 2013-01 | reverse complement strand
ATGCATGTACGATGAGATCATTGCATTCGATCATTTAGCGAATAAAGCTGTGATCATCCAGAACATCCACAAAGGTGATAATATCAAACAAAAATATGAAGAATTAGAAGATAAAGCAGAACTGATCCTTCACAAGATGGAACGTCCAGTATCACTTTCCAAAGACAGATTTACACCTGCGAAGGCAGAAGTAACATCGAATCTTACAAAAGAACAATACGAAGCGAACGTAAAGAAAGCCAAAGAAGCTATTGTCAACCAACGGACAAGCCTTTGGCAAAGCCCTGCAACCAGAGACAAACCCACAAACGCCTCAAAGCCGACAAGAAACCTTGTCAGAAACTGAGTAAAATTCCAAGAGAACAGTTTATGTTCAAAAACGAACATATCCACGGCATCAATCGATAAGTACTTTGTAAGGGCAGAAACAATGAATACCGCTCCTATCAATACCCTTGCCGCAATACCGATCGTCCGTTTCGCCGATATAGTGTCTAACTCTCTGTACACGATACCGAAGTAGCCGAAGTTCCCGGAAGTGCTTTCTTGCTCAACAATTCATCTATATTTAACGCATCGCAACCGATAGCATAAACGGTGTCTGTTGGATAAATTACCAGCCCGCCCTCTTTTAGAAGGTTGACGACACGAACGATTTCCCGTGGATTCGGATTTTCCGGATATATTTTAATTAACATGTTCCCTATAGTTATTGCCGATGAAACAAACTCTTCCCTGCAAAAAAGGCAGAAAAAGAAACTTTCCACAAAGGTAAGCCTTCTTTCTGCCAATTATGTCACGATAGGGTGAAAATATTATTATCCGTAGATGATATGGCCGTTTTCGTCGGTATATTCTTCCATGCCTTTGCTGTATTGGTTCATGGCACGCAAACTCATGCCCATGCTTGAGAAGCCTCCGTCGTGGTAAAGGTTCTGCATGGTTACTTTACGGGTCAAATCAGAGAATAAAGTGATGCAATAGTCTGCACATTCGTCTGCTGTCGCATTTCCAAGAGGGCTCATCTTATTGGCAAAGTCCATCAAGTGTTCCATACCTTTCACTCCGTTACCAGCAGTTGTTGGTGTCGGGGATTGGGAAATGGTGTTGATGCGGACATTCTTTTCACGCCCATAGATATATCCAAAGCTTCTGGCGATGGATTCCAGCAAGCTCTTCGCATCTGCCATATCGTTATATCCGAAGAATGTACGTTGTGCTGCTACGTATGTAAGGGCGACAACAGAACCATATTCTGCGATAGCGTCTTGCTTTTTGGCTACTTGTAGCATCTTATGGAAAGAAACGGCAGAAATATCCAAAGTCTTTTCCAACATATTGTAATCCAAGTCGTCGTAGGTGCGTTTTTTACGGACATTCGGACTCATACCGATGGAATGGAGTACGAAATCAACCGGTCCGCCTAAAATCTCAACCGATTTGGCAAATACGGTTTGCAAATCTTCTACGCTTGTCGCATCAGCGGGAATGACTTCTGCGTTTAATTTGGCAGCTAATTCGTCTACTTGTCCCATGCGGACAGCAATCGGAGTATTACTAAGTGTAATGGTTGCCCCCTCTTCTACGGCTTTCTCAGCCACTTTCCAGGCAATAGACATATTGTTCAAGGCACCGAAGATGATGCCTCTTTTCCCTTTCAATAAATTATAACTCATACTTTTCCTATTAAAAACGGCACAAAGATAACTATTTTGTGCAATTATGCCAAATATTACCTCAAGTCAATGAATACATGTCGCCTGGAAGGGTGCGGATTCGCCCGTCCATTTCTAACTCAAACAGGATGTTGGATAGTTCTTGGACGCTCATTCCGGTCTGTTTGGCCATTTGGTTGATGTGTAATTCTTTTACCTGGAGAAGGCAATCTACCACTTTCCGGACTTCCGGGCTGACCTCCTCGAAAAGTTCCGCTTGGCGGTAAGTTGGGGCAGGAGTGCTTTGTGTCCAGCCCAAATCATCTACGATGTCTGCCACGGATGTGATAATTTCAGCTTTCTTTTTATGGATAAGTTGATTGCATCCCGCGGAATAGCGGTCGTTCAGCCGTCCGGGGAAAGCATAGACTTCCCGGTTATAATTAAAAGCCAAGTCTGCTGTGACGAGTGATCCTCCTTTGCTGGCGGATTCCACTACGATGGTCGCATCTGACAACCCGGCAATGATTCGGTTCCGCTTTAGGAAGTTGGCTCGCTCCGGCTCTGTCCCTGAAGGGAAGTCGGTAAGCAGTCCTCCCTGTTCCAACATCTCTATCGCTGTGGATCGATGGGCTGGCGGATAGATTCTATCCAGTCCGTGGGCTAAAATCCCGACAGTCGCCATTTGCTGTTTCAGGGCGCATTTGTGTGCCATGACATCCACACCGTATGCCAATCCGCTGACAATTAAAGTATCGGGGAAGAGTCCGGATAGTTCTTCGATAAACTTCTCCGTCAGTTCCTGCCCGTATGGAGTGATATGCCGAGTCCCCACAATGCTAAGGATATGCTTGGCATTTAGGTCGGCATTGCCTTTGTAATATAAGACTAAAGGGGAATCGGCACACTCTCCCAACCGTTTGGGGTAGAGTTCGTCCGATGGTGTCAAAGGCTGGATATGTGCCTTCTCTATGAATTCGATTTCCCGTTCGGCTCTCTCCAGCACCTCCGGGCGTTTGATCTCTGCTGCCAATGTGGCACCGATTCCCGGCACACGTCCCAATGTCTGCTTTTTCTCTTTGAAGATGCTTTGTGCATCTCCAAAAGAAGAGAGCAATTGGCGCGAGAGGATTCCTCCCACACCGTTAATCATAGTCAAGGCTATTTGGTAATACAATTCATCTGTCATGGGATGGGTTATTATTTCCTTCTGCTTTTTTTAGTAATTCATCGAAAAACTCACCTCGGGTAAGTTTGCCGTTTTGGACTAATACCGTGTCAATGGTGCCTCGTGCTGCCAATTTGTTTTCGGGAAGCAGATAAATATCTTGCAGGAATACCAATTTGGCTCCCTCTTTCCTCAAGTTCAGGCAGGAGAGGTACCGGTCTCCGCTATGTAGCGAGTTCCTGTATTGTATTTCCACCCGGCTGACAAAAGCATCCATGCCTCTGTCGTGCATGTCTGAGAAGTTCTCGCCAAGGGAAATCAAGAACTCATGGCGGGCATGCTCCATATAGTGCTGGTAGTTGGCATTGTTGACCACTCCTTGCAGGTCGCATTCGTAGTCCCGCACTTTGTCTTCTATCTTGAACAGGTACTCTTTCATGCGTTGAAATCGGTTTTAGGTTGGACAACTTCCATTACATACAGCCGGTCGGATGCACGGACCTTTTCATTGACCTTGATGGAGAACCGTTCTCCTTTGACAGTCTCCGGAACGGCATTGAGTGCGACCCGTATCTCTTCGACCTTTTGCATCACGGCACCGGTCGTCGGTCCGGTTATCAATATCTCATCGCCTACCTTCAGCGTGCCGCATTCCATTTCAAATTCAGCTACGCCTATTTTGTCGAAGTATTTGATGCCACGTGCCACGTAAACCTTTTTGCGGGTTGCTCCGGAACCGTATTTGCTGCTCCATTCGCCCAATCGTTGGCCTAAATAATATCCATCCCAGAATCCCCGGTTGAATACCATGCGCAAACGCTCGTCCCAATTGGCAACTTTCTCATCGTCGTATGTCCCGTTGCAGTAGGCTTTGACAGCCTCTTTGTAACATTCCGTGACGATGCGCACATATTCTGGACCGCGTGCTCTTCCTTCAATCTTGAAGACACGTACTCCGGCATCCATCATTTTGTTCATGAAGTGGATGGTTTTCAAGTCCTTCGGGGACATGATGTATTGGTTCTCTATGTCCAATTCAATGTCGGTGTCTTTGTCTTTCACCGTGTATGCACGTCTGCATATCTGCATGCAAGCTCCCCGGTTGGCTGAGGCATTCATCTCATGCAGGCTGAGGTAGCATTTGCCGGAAACAGCCATGCACAAGGCTCCGTGGGCAAACATCTCGATGCGGATAAGTTCGCCTTTCGGTCCTTTTATCTGTTGTCGCTCTATCTTTTGGTAGATTTCATATACCTGGTTGAGGTTGAGCTCCCTTGCCAATACTACGACATCCGCAAATTGTGCATAAAACTTCAAGGCTTCCGCATTGGAAATGTTCAATTGGGTGGAGAGGTGTACCTCTTGTCCTATGCTGTTCGCATAGCTCATGGCTGCCACGTCCGCAGCAATGATAGCGGATACACCCGCCTCTTTTGCCGCATTGATAATCTCACGCATCAAGGGCAAATCTTCCCCGTATATGACCGTGTTGACAGTCAGGTAACTTTTGATGCCATGTTCTTGGCAGATGGCGACAATCTTGCGGAGGTCGTCTGTCGTGAAGTTATTAGAGGAGCGTGACCGCATGTTCAGTCCCTCGATTCCGAAGTAGATGGAATCTGCTCCTCCTTGTATGGCTGCCATCAGCGATTCATACGAACCGACGGGAGCCATTATCTCAAAATCTTTTTCGTTCAATGCCATAAGTCTATTTTTCAGCGGACAAAGTTACTCATTCTGCATTGAACAAACAAAAGAAAACGGACCAATCACTCTTTTTGGAACTTCTTGCTGACCTTGATAAGGTTGCAACTGAAGTTGACAACGTTGGTTGTCTCTTGCAAGATATTCAGATAAACCATGCTGACTTTGGTGCTTCCGCTCTGTCCTTGGATGCGTTTCAACTCCTCCTTCTTCAGGCGGGTCAGTTCGCTTTGCAGCCTTGCGGACTCTTCGACGGTGCTGCTCATTCCGAGGTAATCGTTCTTCTCAATTTGGCTCGAGATATTCTCTAAATAGGCGATGATTTGAGCCTCTACCTCTCCGTAGTCTTTCCGTTGGATTTCGTCCAATGGCTTGAAGTTGTTGTCAATATGTTGTTTGCAAGGCTCGACCAAACGGCGGATGCTGAAAATAATCTCGCTGGCGAAGTCATTTCCTTGGTAATAATAGAGTCCCTTCTCGATGGCAATGGCACGGTCCAGTTGGGTGATGCCCAATGTCCCGACGCGTCTTACTTGGTTGAGGTGTACTTTCTTCTCTTCAAGGTCGTTCATGACTTTGCGCAATTCTTTCAAGTTCTCGTTTTCAAAGCCGTCTATCGACTCTTGCAGGGCAAAGGCGGCAAACCGGATGTTTTCCTTCAGCTCTTCACGGCTGTGCTGGCGGAAGAGTTCCAATGCTTCACGGGTGTTATGCGTATTGCGTAACTGTCCGACGGTCTGGTTGACCTCCTCTTTCAATGCTTCTTTTCTCATTTTCTTCTTATAGATAAGTTGGCTGCGCACTAAAGAGAATATGGCAAGGATGACCATGGCTACGATTGCCGCTGTTCCTCCTGCGTAGATGATTAGGGTTACAATGAAGCAGATGGTGAAGGCGGCTCCGGCTGTGATAAACCAACCACCGATGACGGAAAGGACTCCGGTGATGCGGTATACGGCGCTTTCCCGTCCCCACGCACGGTCTGCCAAAGAGCTTCCCATTGCCACCATGAAGGCTACGTATGTGGTTGACAAAGGCAACTTGAGGGATGTTCCCAATGCGATTAGCAATCCGGAAAGGACAACATTCACCGATGCTCGTACCAAATCGAATGCTGCCCCGTTATCCAATATCATTTCATTGTTGTTGAAGCGGCTTTCTACCCACTCTTTCACCGGGATGGGAACGATGTGGGTGATGGTCTTTGCCGAATTCATGCAGACACGCACCAGGACACGTGCGACGGGAGAGGTTCCGAAGTTCTCTTCCCCGTCGGACTGCCGTGCCAAGTCAACGGATGTTTTTACGACGTTCTGTGCTTTCTTGGATGTTAGCAGGGCGATTACCATGATGATGCCGGATCCTAACAGGAAGTACCAAGGTGTTTTGGCTGATCCTTGCAAGGAGGTCATCAGGAATGAATCCGGTGAGACGGTGCCGTGTTGTGCCATGAAGTCGCTATAAGCGGAATAACCGACCAAAGGCACGCCGATAAAGTTGACCAAGTCATTGCCTGCAAATGCCAAGGCAAGGGCGAATGTTCCCATCAATACGATGACTTTGAAGACATTAATATGCAACCAATGGAGTATTTGCATCAGGATGGTGAATCCGATAAAACAGTATAAAACGACTGTCCCCGTATGGCTTAGGATATAATCAGCGAAGGGACCGGAGAAAATCGGGCTTGACTTCAGGCCTTTTATCAACATGAAATAGACGATGGAAGTGGCAGCGATTCCTCCGAAGATGCCGATGAAATATTTGGCAGTTTTCTTATAGTTGAAAGTGAAAATCAGTCGGGAAATGTATTGTACGAGCATTCCGAAGAAGAAGGCGATGGCGACGGAGATAAAGATACCTAATATCACGGTCAATGCTTTGTCGGTATTCATCAAGTGCCCGATTTCCAATATCCCTTGTGAATCATTTATGATTTTGACCATGGAGTAAGCCACGGTTCCTCCCAAGAGTTCGAATACTAATGAAACAGTGGTTGAAGTTGGCATTCCCAATGAATTGAAAATATCCAACACGACGACGTCTGTCAGCATCACGGCGACTAATATGCACATGATCTCTGAAAAGTAAAAATACTGCGGCTGGTAAATGCCGTGGCGGGCAATGTCCATCATGCCGTTAGAAAGGGCTGCACCGACCAAGATGCCTGTGGCAGCGACTATCATGATTACCCGGAATGACGCGGCTTTTGAGCCGATTGATGCGTTTAGGAAGTTAACTGCGTCGTTGCTGACTCCGACAGAGAGGTCGAATATGGCAAGGACTCCGAGAAATACTACCAAGAACAAATAGAATGTTTCCATATTTTGAAAGCTGTTTTATTATGCCTGCAAAATACGTTCTATTTTATTTCGGGTAAATGACACATTTGTTACAATCTTGTTACAAGTCTATCAATCCTTAAAACAGCATTAAAACAGTGTTTAAACAGCGTTTTAATGCTGTTTTAATTGCCCGCAAGTTTATGCCGTGTGTATGTAAAAAATACGCACCCTTGTCTTATTGGGCTGTTATCTCAAAGATACTACTGTTCGTTTGTCTGCCTGTGAATACACGCAAACCGACTTTCATCAAGTAATCACCTGAGAACACTTTTCCGTTTTCTTGGAAGAAAGAACGTTTGCCTGGCATCAGGTTGATCTCTTCCACTTTATACATCTTGTCCGGATCCAGACCTTTCAGGCAAACCGGGTAACGAGGCTCGGCAAAACGTGGATGGATGTCGTAGGCGTATAATACGGCTTTTGACTTGTCTGTCGTTACGCTCATCACGGAAGTATGGTTGCTTTCGTATGGAGAAACCAAACGGTAGAAGTCTCCTTCCAAGATGGCTGGTTTCAAGCGGTTATAGTTCTTGACTGCCTCTTGGCAGAATTGCAAATCTTCCGGGGACATGTCGTGCAAACCGATGTCAAATCCCATTTTGCACATCATGGCTACGTCTACACGGAACTTGACGGAAGTCTGTCGGTTCCAGTTGGTAACGTGGGCGCAAATGGCTTTCATCGGGAAGAACTGTGAGAATCCCCACTGGATATAGAGGCGTTCGATCGGGTCGGTGTCATCGCTTGCCCAGAACTCTGTGAAGTATTTCAATGCTCCGTAGTCGCAACGTGCGCCGCCACCTGAGCAAAGCATCATCATCAGCTTCGGGTATTTCGCTTTGATGCGGTCTAATACATTATATAAACCGCGTACATGATCAACATACAACTGTTCCTGTTTCTCTTTCAAATAAGGAGAGTAGATGTTTGTGATGGGACTGTTGCAATCCCATTTGAAGAAGGCAAGTTCCGGGTTCTCTGTCAACAAGTTGTCCACGACACCGAACACAAAGTCTTGTACTTCTGGATTCGCCAGGTCCAATACCAACTGGTTGCGGTAGTAGTAAGTCTTGCGGTTCGGCAATTTGATAATCCAATCCGGATGTTTCTCTGCCAATTCGCTCTTCGGGTTGACCATTTCAGGCTCAATCCAGATACCAAATTTCACACCGGCTTTCTTTGCCTCTTTCACCAAGAATGGAACGCCGTTCGGCAATTTGCTCTTCATCGCTTGCCAGTCGCCCAAGCCTGCGTGGTCGTCGTTGCGTGGATATTTGTTGGCAAACCAACCATCGTCCAACAGGAACATGTCTACGCCTAAGTTCTTCGCTTCGCTCATGACATTGCTTAATATCTTCTCGTCGAACTTGAATCCCGTATTTTCCCAGTTGTTCAACAAGGTCATGCGGTCTGCTTTGCCATCTTTCAACTGGTAGTTGCGTGCCCAGTCGTGGAAATTGCGGCTCGCTTTGTCTTTGCCGGCTGTGCTGCGGGTAAAGATGAATTCCGGAGTCTGGAATGGGACACCGGCAGGCAATTCGTAGTTGGATGCGTAAGGATTGATTCCCGAAATGACACGCAAGTTGCCGACATTGTCCACCTCGAATGTGAAGCGGAAGTTGCCTGTCCATGCGATTGTTCCTAACACCACTTCGCCTTGGTGCTCTTGTGCCGGTTGGTTCATGCCCAGCTCAAAGAAAGGATACATGTGCATGGCGGCACGGCTGCCCAATTTGGTATCCAATATCTTCTTGCCATATTGCAACTGTTGGGTTGTCATTGTCATCTCTCTTGCCCAATCGCCGCTGAACTCCGTCAGGTAATAGGAAGGACGTTCAAAGTAGATGATGGATGAGGCGTAACGTCCCAAGATAATCGGCTTTTTCTCTTGGTGGCTGATTTCCGTCCATGTCGTGATAACGTTTTCTTTCTTGAAGGCCTTGAAGTGCAGGATGACTTGCAAAGGATAGGCATCATCTTTCAGCGTAATGATGGTTTCGGTCGCATTGCCGTCCAGGTTTTTCTGTTCGGAAGATACATAAGTCAATATCGTGCTCATGTTGCCATCGGCATGTTTGACCATCAAAGCCGGTTCAAAGTAGTCTTCCGCTCCGGAAGTCATATAGATTTCCCCGCCACGCAGTCCGGCGCTTCCGTCCGATCCCATTTTGGCAAAAGGGGAAAAATGTTGGATGTCCGCCTCGTGTTGGAGTTTGTCACCCAAGTAGACTTGGTACAATCTGCCGTTCGGTGCTGTTTTGTAAATCAAATCCGTCTCGTCCGTGGAGATACGGATAATCTTCTCGTTTGCCTGTGCCCATGTTGTCAGGTTGAATCCAACGAGAAGCAGCATTAAAAGAGTCCAATACTTCTTCATGATGATTAAGATTAATGTTAATGTTCATACCTGCAAAAATAGGTAAAATTTTTCTTGTCAATCGTTTCTCCCTTTTCTATTTTCCTAAAACCTTCCAAAAAAGTATAGCTGTGTTTTGTTCTTGTTCTCCTTCTCCTTCTCCAAGGTCGTAAAAAATTTCTGATTTTCCCTGCAAACGAGCTTATTTGCTTATTTTTGCGTCAAATTTGAAACAAAGATAAGTCACATTTTTAAGTTTCTCACCTAAGTGAAAAATACTTCTCACCTTAATGAGAAGCACTTCTCACTTTGGTGAAAAACATTTCTCACTTATGTGAGAAACACTTCTCACTAAGGTGAGAAACAAAAGCAGCAAGACATGTATTGATTACAATATCGAAGTTACAGATTTTATCCATGCATCATTGATTATGTTAACTAGGGATAATCATTTAATTCCTTCAATCTGAGTTAACCGGCAGACGTTCCCGTATTTTCCCGATTAAACTCATCGTGTTTATATCATCGGCTCTGGTTTCAGAGCCGATTTTCTCGTTTTCAGTCACGTCTGGAGCCACCACTCCCATAAAGTTGCGCTCCATGCGTAGAACATCAGGCTGCAAGGGCGACTTGGATCGACTCTCGTCTTGCGAGGTTGACCACATTTGCTGTGTGGATACCGAAGAAAATCAGCAGGATCTCTGTCGACTTTATTCTCGCTGCTATCTTTCGCAGTCCGTAATGTTGCTTCTGGGTACCGAATGAGCCTTCCATCTCTGTAGCTCTCACTCTGGCAAGTTCTCTTTTGGTAGCATTCTTCACCTCGTTCTTGCCAGTCCTGCCTTTCTGAGTGAAGGAGGTCTCAATACCATTCTCTTTGCAGAATGTTCTGTTGTCGTTTCCGGAGTAACCTTGGTCGCCACCTATCTTCTTCACCGGTACTCCGGTAAGCTTATTAGACAATGACACGCAATGCTTCAGTCTTGTACCCTCATTGAAGGCGTTGAATGAGAGTTTCTCAATGAATGAGATCCCATCAATCAATATGTTGTTGCTCTTCGCTCCAAACTCTACAGTCTTGGTTTCCTTGCCTCTGACAATCGGTCTGATATGTGGTTTGTCGAGACTTACGATGCGGTTCGGTATGCTCTCGCGAGAGTCGCCACTCTTGAAGTGATTCTTCTGCTGACGATATACCCTTGTGATGATCCCAAGCATATTCAACTGCTTGTCGCTCAGCAGTCCCTCGCAACTATGGACACGCATCTGTCTGCGGATCTCACCGAGCATCTTGCACAGCAATGCAAGCAGTCTCATTATCATCTTTCGTGTCTGCTTGTGAGTGTGCTTACGCTGCTTCCTGTAAGCCAGATTCGCCTTCTCTATATCGTTGTACTTTGTCCTCAATCTATGTTCACCTAGCTTGGAACTGATACTGCACATCATCTTGTATGCTCTCTCAACACATTCCCAAAGCAACTTCACATCGGTCGGGAAACGCATCAGACTTTCATAGCAACTGGCATCAGTATACACTGTATCAAGGTTCTTCATGTATGGCTTCCATGCATCTGCAAGCACCTTCTGCTGCTCTTGGATCTTCAGCTTCTTGGACAGTTCCAACAATATATTGTCAATCAACTTATAGTTTGTCAACTGGTTCTTAGGACTGATCCTGATGCCGCAGAAGATCTGATAATAGATGTTTCCATTCAATGCCTCCATCAATTTCGGAGCTGACAATCCTGTATACATCTTCAAGAATGCCAATGCCACCTTGCCTTCAGGGGTGAAGAAGGACTTTCTGCCTCTTTTAGCCCTTATGTTCTTTGGCTTCTCCTCAATCAACCCAAACGATATCGCCATTTCTCGAAGAGGAAGAAGTGACTGGATGCGTCCAAGTTCACTCGTTTTGAAGGTTTCTACATATTGCTGATAAAAATCAAACTCTGTGAATGCAATCTCTTGCTGAATGTCAGATAAATTTCGTACTTTTGCCATGAGTTATTTTTGCTCATTTCCTCCGAAGTTTACTTTTCTACGGTATTCGGAGGAATTTTTATTTCCTTTAGCTAAATTACAACAAATATACCACATTAGCAATCAATAAGTTGTGAACTTTCAAAGTGTTTTGCGACTATCCCTATAGTAATTTTAGTATAAACCTGTCCTACAACAAAAGTGGGACGCTTAATATTTACGTATGAAAGGAGGATATAAATGCCTATGGTTACTATTTAACGTGAGTTCGATGAATTATAACAGTCTAAAAAATTGGTGATTAGCGAAAATTGTTGTATCTTTATAGTGTTGAAATACAAATAAATACAAACAATAATCGCTATAATCACCGAAAACAAAGTTATAGAAATATTTTGTATGGCAGATGATTTTTGCAAGTTTTTTGATACAATGATGACAAAATATACTCTTCCATCTACCACAAAGCGTAAATATCACCGTGATTCCACCATGTCCAAGGCGGAAATCATGTTAATCTTGATACTTTTTCATGATTCTGGCTATCGTTGTCTGAAGCATTTCTATCAAGAAAAGGTCTGCAAGTATATGCGACATTTCTTTCCAAACAGTTTCCTTACATAACTCATTAAATTCTTTTATACCATATTTTTCTATATCATTTTTTCCAGTAAATCCTAATTTTTTTTCTACGTTTACTTCTACTGGTAAACCGTGAGTATCCCATCCTACTTTTCTTAGTACTTTGTGACCTTTCATAGTTTGGTATTTACAAAATGTATCTTTTAAGAATTTAGCAACCATATGATGTAATCCAGGCATTCCGTTTGCTGTAGCTGGTCCATCATAAAATACCCAATTAGAATTATTTTTTCTATTTTCTATAGTTTTATTTAATATATCTATTTTTTTCCATTCTTCTAATATGCTTGTTTCTACATCGTGTACATTTCTTTTATCTAATTCTTTAAAATTTTTCATAGTTCCCTCCATTAAAAAAATTCATAAACATAAGGACGAAAATCATCCTGTAACTATTAAGATGAGTGATGGCAGTACCATAACTAGAGCCTGTGACTATTTTGGATGCCATCGGTGATTTACCATCTCTTGACAAAGGTGAAGATAATTCCAAATATCCATGTGAGCCCAAAACGGAATATCAAAAAATGATTCGTGATGGCATGACAGAAATTCATAATCACGTATTGTCTATTCATACAGAAAAAACAAAGAAAACACTAGCGTTGATTCCTGAAGGAGGTAGTATCATGGATATTCCTGAAAATCTCAGAGAAGGTAGAAATTATCATGCTCTGCTACGAAAAATGGATCGTAATCGTCCCGCTTTATGTATAGACACAGGGCATCGGACTTATTTCCATTATGAGGAATTGCGTATTCCATCAACGAGAGAAGTTGCAAGATTGCAAAGTTTTCCTGATAGTTTTGTCTTCACTGGACCAAGAAATGACCAACAAAAGCAAGTAGGAAATGCCGTACCTCCTATCCTCGCAGAGTGTATAGCAAAAACTATTTTAAATTATTTGAAATAATATGGCTATGTATGAAAATATAGAATCTTTCTATTCAGAGAATAATCACCTGCTTATAAAAGGTGAAATGCGCCCTGTCGTATCTTATAATAAAGATGCAGAAGAATATATTCTAAAACTTGTATCTATTTATAAAGCAAATAATTGTCCTAAAGAAATCACCCTAAAGCAAATTGAAAAAGGTTTGGGTGTTTCTTCTGGTTCTAATGTTGCTTCCACAGAATCTCCTTTAACATGGCTAAGTTTAGGACTTGTGGAAGAAACGGATTGTGGAAAAACAAAAAAAGATCCAAACTATGTTTATAGAGTGACACCAGAAGACAGATCGTAATGGCAGCAATTGGCATCATGACGGAGTTTGTCAGGAAATCAAAGAAATCCAGAAACTGCATACCGATGATCTTGATGCCGGCAAGTGGACCGTATCCCAGAGAAGAAAGGCTT
>OQVT01001965.1_pt1 | contig 13216 bp, 9 predicted proteins | sample 1691561 | NCBI WGS metagenome assembly OQVT01 (sample SAMN03418260, study PRJEB22391) | human gut metagenome | biome: human-gut; feature: organic feature; material: feces | host: Homo sapiens | place: Tanzania | collected 2013-01 | reverse complement strand
GTTGACCACTTGGTCAACTCACTACGTCAAAGTGTGCAGTTTTTTATCATTTCCGACAAGTATCAAGAGATTGGTGAGGCTATCAATCAGATAGCTGAACGCGGATGCTCGGTGCTCAACGGTAGTGGTTTCTTTACGAAGAAAGACATCAAGGTGATTTTTTGCATCGCCAAAAAGAGCGAGTCAAGCTTCATTTTCGACCTCATCGACGAGATAGATCCTAATGCCTTTGTGGCTCAATCGGCTGTGGTTGGTGTATATGGTCAGGGCTTTGACCGAGTGAAATCACACCATAAAATCAATCTCAAGGAACTTCGTGAGAAGTTGGCTAAAGAGCGTCAATTAAATTCAGAAACTACTTCATCTTGACATTAATTTCCAGTTGGTTGCTTGATGGAATAGGTGGGGACTTACTAAGGAGATGGTTCAAAGAACATACTACACCCAAATCACACATGATGGTTTGGGTGGAATTTGTATTTGGTATTCCTTATGAAACTGGATTTGTAAAACTTTGAATGAAACATCATGGACTATGGCAATTTGAAACGCTGAAAATTTTGACTGATCAAAAATAAAGACTCTAACCGTGGTAAATGATGCTTACAGAACATTCGGTAGCTGATGGTGCCTTATTAACGGCAAAAGATATGTTGTCTTATTGATCGATTATTGATTTCTCATCAAAAGTGTTTAGTGTGACTGTGTGTTGAATTTGTGCAAAAAGTATATAGAAGAGTTAAATAAAATTAAAAAATAGACCAAAGATGGACAAAGATGGACATCTGGGTTTTGTGATGTTGTATCTTTGCAGCCCTACCTGAGGATGATTTCCCAAACAAGATGGTAGCTTTGCAACAAACCATTTAACGAATAATCAAAACAGCACATTTATGTTTACAAACAGTACATTCAACAACCCCAACTGGTTACAACAGAAGGATCATGAGTCTTCAATTTTCACCCGACCCGTTATCGTTCGGTTCTCGTTCACTTCTCGTTAGGTCCTCGTTCGTCTCTCGTTCGTCTCTCGTTCGTTATTCGTTAGTCTATCGAAGACCGAACGAGGAACAAGCAAAAAACGAACGAAAGAGCAACGAAAGACGGACGAGAAGCCGACGAGAAGGGATCGAAGACACGACGAGAAACTGCCAAACTTGATGAGAATGGCAGACTTCGGTTGATTTATCCCATGGCGAGAAAATGTGCCATGTAATGGAGCTTACGAACGAAACACGAACTGTCAGCGGTGATGCTTGAAAAGTGTGTATGACAGCGCTATGCCTCTATGCTTCTGTTTAGCTTTGCCAGTTGCACAGCGAGTAAGTTGTGTGCATACCGGCAAACCCGGAAAACTGAACGGGTATGCTCCGGAACATGTAACTGGATTTATCGAACACCCCAGTATTTGAGCTTCTAACACCGTTGCAACATGCAGTTATACTGTGAGTTGCAGAGATATGGTGTTCGATGTTCGAAAATTTATTGGAAACTATCATTCTCACCAGTGCCCTCTTTTTCTTTATTCCATTGTCAACAGATAGCAAGATTAAACACAATACGGCTGGTTTTGTTTTATTCACGGTAGTTATGGTTACTCGCCATTGACTAAAAAAAGTTAAAATAATGATTATCACAAAGGAAAATAATATTTTTTTGTACTTTTGCAAAAAAACAAACATGAAGCAAGTCAAAAAAATATATGATAACACATGTTTTGAAGTACATGGTGTTTCGTATCAAGGAACTTAGCGGTGATAACTTTAGAGAATATCATTATGATTATCTTAAGAAAATGCTGTCATTTCGTCACATAAAGTTTTCCTTACCCTCTCTCCAAAAAACAATCTAAAAACCAAATACCCTATGAAGTTCATTTACATAGTTGCCTCATTACTAATCTTGACATCGTGTAGAACAAGTAAAAATGCCGATTTGTTGTCTGAATTTCGCGTGGACACAAAAGGGAAAACACAATATGTAAGTTTCCCAAAAGACAGTATTCTCAATCCGATTAAGATCGCATGTACAGATAGTACTATTGCATTGTCAGACATATTCCATCCAACTTTTTTGACCTTGTATAATTATAAAACAAACAAATTCGTAGGTCATTTTATAAACAGAGGCACTGGGAAAGATGAAGTCAATCTCATGACAACATTAAAGATGTTTGGTGGTGGACTAGAATTTTGGGATCCAAATAATCATAAACTATGTACAATAGATATAAATGATCCAAATGCAATTAAAGAATCTCACTATCTTAAAAAAGCATGTGATAAACTTTTTAAGGTCTATCATATAGACAAGTATAAAAGTATTGCAACAGGTGTGTTTCCGAATAATCCTTTCGCTGTAATTGACAATTGCTCTGATTCTATCATACACTATTTTGGAATATATCCATACACTGATGAAAGAGAGAACACAACAAAAGTAGAAAGTCCTTTTGCGTACCAGTGGTATTGTCATTATGATGCCACTTCCAAGACAATGGTAGCTGCAACATTATCTGGAAGTTTTATTTCATTTTATGATTTGACTGACTATAAAAAACCAAGATTGATTAAAAAAGCTGGTAATATTTTGCCCCAATATTCAAAAGGAAAGAAAGGTTCGGCTCGTTTTTTACCAAACAACATTTATGGATTTGTTGATGTTGCAGGAAACTCAAAATATTGTGTTGCTTTATATTGGGGAGACACACGTGATAAATTTCCCCATCCCAATATCTTTGGAGGGGATAAGCTGCTAATTTATGACTGGAATGGCAATGCTATAAAGAAAATACAACTAAAGCATGTATATATATCGCTAACGGTCCACCCAACTCTTAATAAAATATTCCTGGTTCGAAAAAATGCCTCAAATATGGAATTCTCTGTTGAGTCTATTGATATACCATAGTAAAGTGCAAACAAACAAAATAAGTCTTATTATGAAAGCAAGAGTATATTACCTTCTTTTTTTATTGCTATTTGCTACTAATTCTATGGCAGATATCAGTTCTACTTCTGACAATCAGTATGAGTGTATCTACGAATTCAAAATTAATAATGGAAATCCTCCTGAGGTGTACTCAACCCTCTTGACGTTTAACGATAGTTCGTCATTTTTCTGTGATTACTCTATATATCTTATCGATTCCTTGTTACAGGTACAACATTCGGAAGAAGAATACGAAAGTGTTAAAAACTTGATGAGGAAAAAAGAATATTTTTTTGACCAAACGATAACACTTAATCTTGCAGATAGAGAGTATCTGGTTTGTGGTTCAATCACTCCTGATAACTATTATTATATAGAGGAGGCATCCAAAATATCGTGGAATCTAACAGATGAAAGTGATTCTATTTGTGGATATTTATGTGAGAAAGCAATTGGAGAGTATGGTGGTAGGTCTTGGTCTGTATGGTACACCTCCCAAATTCCTGTGATGTATGGACCATGGAAGTTATGTGGCGTTCCAGGACTTGTTCTTAAAGCAGAAGATGCAGATGGCATATTCGTCTTTGAAGCTATCTCTTTTCGCAAGAGTTCAGTGGCTATGCCGCCTTTAAATACAAACAAACATATCAAAACCACAAGAGAGAAATTCATTAGGCAAAAAAATAATTTTGAAAAAAATCCAGTTGGTAACATATCATTTGAATCTATTGGCAATATAAATATTGATAAACAAGGTAAAGGCTCTGTCCTTATAGATGGACAACAATTACGCTTTCACCCCAATGGTTATGTTCCGTTAGAAAAGCAATAATTCCTATGACTATCTTAAAACATATATCTGGCATCATAACAGTCTTGATGTTTTGTGCTTTAAGTTCCAAAGCGCAAACAGTTATTACTGGCGTTGTGTCTGATGGAAACAATCCTCTAAAGACAGTCATAATAAAGGTAGTTTCAAACCGTAAAATATTGGCATTCACCACGACAGATAAAACAGGAAGGTATAGCGTCCGTGTTCCACAACAGGATGCTGATTTTATTATATCTGCCGAACTTTTAGGATATGAAAGGAAAGAAAAGGTGGTGACAGGCGATGTGCGAACTTGCAATTTCGTCTTAAACGAGAAATCTCACGAATTAAAGGAAGTTGTTGTCAAGGCATCTCAAATCTCTCAACGAGGAGATACACTTTCATATAACGTAAAAGCTTTCACCACAGTTGCTGACTATACATTGAAAGATGTACTCAATAGACTTCCGGGAATAGATCTTACTCAAGATGGTGGAATAAAATATATGGGGAAAGATATTTCTCATTTCTATATTGATGATATAGACTTATTGGGAGGGAAATACAATATCGCGACCGAGAATATACCTGCAGATTACGTCAATTCTGTACAGATATACGACCATCATCAGCCTATAAAGATGAATAAGGACATGTTTTCTGATGACGTTGCTCTTAATATCAAATTAGACAATAAGGTAAAGTTTAAACCTGTTGGAACAATAGAGAGTGCAATAGGCATTTCGTCGGAACACCCTCTTTACAAGGTGGTAGGTGCCGGAATGTTGTTTGCTAATAAGACTCAGACTATTGCAACGGCAAAAATCGGTAATATATCTTCATTTTCTGAACGTGATGCCGTTGATCATTTCTCTTCAAACATTCAGAGAACTCTTTCGGAGAACATCATGGGCAGCATATCATCATCGATGCCTCCCCTTGCGTTAGACAGGTATTCCTATCCAAGAGATCAACACTATACGTTAAACAATAGTCGGAAAATTGGAATAGACAAATCTTTAAGAATAGGAGCAGGATTTGTTACGTCTTACGGACATCATTCATATAATGACTCAAAACACTACTATATGGGCGATTCTATTATGCAGATAGAGCAAAATAAAGATTATTCAACTTCAACAAAAATGCCATATATGTCGTTGGAGTATAAGAGCAATTCCTCAAAAGCATTTCTCGCCAATTCTTTCTCTGCGAGGGCATCTTTTTCTAGTTCAGAGTTGCCGACGACAAGAAATTCTTCAATTGCATATCAAGACCACGCCATCGACTCTTACAATATATCCAACAACTTTGTTGCTAATTGGCGAAAAGGAAATTGGAATATAAATACCGCTAATGCCATACAACTATCTGTCTCCCCTAAAGGTCATATGGATATTCAGTCTGATGAGAGAATGATTTCGCAGTGGCTTAGGTCGCTTGATTTCTCTATTACAGAAAGAATATCTGGTACATATATCAAGAAAAAGAGTCGTTTGAATATTCCATTGCAGTTATACTATAAACGGCAAAATATACATACCATACTGTCGGAAGAAGGAACAATGACAATGGATAATCATGGCATGCTTGATCATTATAAAGCAGTTTTATCTCCTCAATACGAATATACTGCGTCGCAATTGAATATAAGAACAATATTAGCTACTTACATGGACTATTTGAACTATCAGAATCGTAAAGGGAAGGCAGACGATTCGCAGCTACTGTTTTCATTTTGTCCAGAGGCCAGCGTTAATTACAAATTAACGCCCCAAGCAATGATTGTGGGCAGAGTGGCTTATAAACGTTCATTGGGCGATTTGTGCGACTTCTTGCTCTCGCCTATACGTACTGATGTCTTGTCCGAACGTCTGTCGTCTGGAATATTATCGGATAACAAGACGTTCACGGCAAAATTGCGTTTTAGTTATAAGTTCCCTATTAGCCAATGGTTTTTTAATGCGGATTTTTCATTTCGAAGCATTAGGTCCAACTTGATAACATCACAAGTGGTATCTGATAATCTGATAAGATATGTGGACATATTGCAACCTCATAGTGATAACAGAATGATGATTTCTGCAAATGCAACAAAACGTTTCCAATCTATCAATACCAAGATTTCAGTCAGCGGACAATTCTCTCATAGCCACCAAAAGGTGATGCAAAACTCAATGTTAATAGATTATACAAGTGAGAATCTCACCCTTCTTCCTTCACTAAGTTCTAAGCCCATTGATTTATTCGAAGTGAAATATGACGGAGTAATTCGAAGAGCATCATCCAAATATCGTGAAACGAGAAAAACTCTTTGGCAGCAAGATCACCATCTAAAATTTATCTTGTCGCCATGGAAGACTTTCATAGCGTATGTGGCAGCTGATATAGTGAAAAGAGATATCAATGCAAATCTGTCAAAGACAATCGTTTTGTCAGATTGTGGCATTTCCTTTCGTAGAAAGTCACTAAGATATGCGCTCAATCTAAATAATATATTTAATCAGCGTCACTATTCTTACTCGGAATACAACATGGTTAATACATATTCATACAGTTATGACCTCCGTGGTAGGGAGTTGCTGTTTTCCATTACGTTCACAAAGTGACTAAAGCTCCAAGGTGGTCGGCACCTCGGGAATGCAAAGAAAACTTTGGGGTTTCTTTCCTGAACAAGAAAAACTCGTTGCACATCACGATATGGACGTACAACGAGTTTGGCTTTTTATGAGTTAGAATACACCAACTATGTGGGAAATATAATTCCTCACGCTATTACTTCTTTGATGTAGTCTTTGTGGCTGGCTTTTTAGCGGTAGCGGTTTTTGCAGCAGGAGCTTTTTTTGCAGTAGTCTTAGTAGCCGGCTTTTTAGCTGATGCCTTTTTGGCAGCAGGCTTAGCAGCTGGCTTTTCGCTACCATTTTCATACTTTGCAAGCAGTGTGTGCAAGCGTGCAATCTCCTTGTCTTTATATACGATTTCATCACCCTGATTGCGGATGGTGGTCAACAAAGCATTCAATTCCTCATTGTCGATTTCGGCAGGATAGAGTGCATTGACGCGGTTGATGAAGTCGCCAAGTATATTCATGTAGTTGGTGAAAGCGTCAAATGGTCCGCTATAGATACCACGATCCAGGCCCACGTTGGATGGTTTGGTGGTCATGAAACGGAAGTTGTTGCTTGCCTGGAGGTAGTCCCAGTCCTGATTGATGCCTGGATCGTCGGCAATGCGCAGACGGTCTGCCACGCTATAGAGCTTGTTGAAGGCTTCGCGCTGCATAGCGTTGCCAAGCCATGAGCTTACATCGCGCTCTTCATCTACCCATGAGAGCGTATCGGGTACATCGAGTGCACCAACACTCTTCACCTTCATGCAGATTTCTGTAGGTGTAGAGAAGGTGATGCCTTTGTCTTTCGCACAGGCGGGCAATGCCTTAATGAACTCCAGAATGTTGCTTGACAGTGGTTGTGCAATGCCAAGTGCCGAGAGTTCCATGAAGATATTGATGATTTGTTCCTCTTCTGGGAAACGAGCAATGCGGTCTATATATGAATCGGCAAAGAGCGGATATCCTTCCCAGTCAGAATTGTTGAAACGCAGTGAAATATCGTCAGAGAGTTCCACGTCGCGAAGCAGCAATTTGAGGTTGGGAGCCATGGCGCAATGATATACGTAGTGTGGCGATTTCCATCCGAGCACGTGCTTAGCACCTTCGGTGAGCATACCTTTGAATCCCATAGCAGCAGCCTGTGCGCCGATATCGTCGCTGTAGATGAGTGATGAATTGCGCAATACGGTTGGGCGTTTGCCGAAGTATTCTTCAATTTTCTGGCACTGCTTCTTGACGTCGAGGGCAAATGTCTCTTCGTTGGCAAGTGATGACAGTCCGTGTGAATAAGGCTCAGCGAGAAACTCTACACATCCTGTGTTGTTCAGTTCCTGTAGTTTCTCCAATACCTGTGGGGCGTGCATTTCCAATTGCTCCATGCCGACTCCAGAGAGAGAAAATGCCACTTTAAACATCTGTCCGTTGTCGCGAATCATCTCGCCAATGGCATTGAGGGCGGGCATGTAACTGCGCTCTGCAATGTCGCAGATGGTACGCTCGTTCTCGTAGTCATCATAATAATAGTGGTCGGTACCGATATCAAAGAAACGGTAACGTTTCAGATGTGTGATCTGATGTATTTCAAAATATAAACAAATGGTTTTCATAATCTATTCATCGTTTGTTGTTGTGTTATTGATAAGTAACTATTCCCAGCCTAAAGTGCGGAGGTAGAGAGTGCGAATCCATGCGCCAACCTTCTCCCAAGTGATTTGGTCCACTTCCTTCTTGCCTTCCTCTTTGAGGTAGTTGAAGAGTGAATCGTTGGCACAGATGCTGTAGATGGCATCTGCCAGAGCGTGGATGTCCCAGTAATCAACTTTGATACAGTTGTCGAGAATCTCTGCACAGCCCGACTGTTTACTGATGATAGTCGGAGTGCCACACTGCATGGCTTCGAGTGGCGATATGCCAAACGGCTCGGAAACAGAGGGCATGACATATACGTCGGAGTCTTTCAGACACTCATAAACCTGTTTACCGCGCATGAAACCGGGGAAGTGGAAACGGTCGGCGATGCCGCGTTCGGCAGCCAATTGAATCATGGCATCCATCATGTCGCCGGATCCTGCCATACAGAATCTCACGTTGCGGGTGCGTTGAATGACCATGTTGGCTGCTTCAACAAAGTATTCCGGACCCTTTTGCATGGTGATACGTCCCAAGAAGGTTACCACCTTGTCGCGACCAGTATGGTCGGGACGGGGGATGGCATCGTATTCTTGTGGCAGAGGATATACGGCATTGTGCACCGTGAAGCACTTGCGTGGATCCTGATGATACTGGTTGATGACAGTCTGACGAGTCAGTTCTGATACACACATGATGCAGTCTGCCTGATCCATACCGTTCTTTTCGATAGAATAGACGGTGGGGTTCACTTTTCCGCGTGATCGGTCAAAGTCAGTGGCATGTACGTGAATGCACAATGGTTTACCGCTCACTTGCTTGGCATGTATGCCGGCAGGATAAGTCAGCCAGTCGTGTGCATGTATGATATCGTAATCGAGTGTGCGTGCCACTACACCGGCAATAATCGAGTAGTTATTGATTTCCTCGTGCAGATTGCCGGGATAGCCTCCTGCAAATTCCATTGCACCGAGGTCGTTGACGTGCATATAGTTGAAGTCGGCATACAGATGGTCACGGAAACGATAGTAGAGATCGGGATCCATGATATTGCCTACACGCTGGCTTACATAGTCGCGATTGACGTCGCGCCATGCAATAGGCACAGCATTCATAGCTACAATGTTGCATGCCGAGCGGTCTTCATCGCCGAAAGGTCTTGGCAAACATAGTGTGATGTCCATATCGCCCTGAGCATGCAAGCCCTGCGATATGCCATAGTTGGCAGTGGCGAGTCCACCAAACACGTGAGGAGGATACTCCCATCCAAACATTAATACTTTCATAGTTCTGTCCTCCTGTTAGTTACTTTTGGTATGTGTATTTCTCCAACAACTTGAGTGTGCGCAGAATTTCAGCCACATTCATGGCAAAAGCCATAGCGCCACGTCCACTGAAAGGTGGGTTGCCGTCGAAGAGTTCGCTGATGGTGCCGACGGCATGATAGTTCATTTCGTCTTCATAGCTTACCATCTGTCGCTCAATGAAACTGAGACGGCTACGCTTGTAGATTTTCAAACAGGCTTCCATATAGAATCCTTCAAGCCATGGCCATGCTGTGCCCTGGTGGTAAGCATAGTCGCGTTGTGCCTGTGGACCAACATACATGGGGTTGTAGCCACCGCTTTTGGGGGATAGCGAGCGCAGTCCCTTTGGAGTGAGCAGTTCGCGAGTGCATACGTCGAGCACATTTTTCTTCTGATTCTGGTCCAGCGGAGAGTAGTCGAATGCTACAGGGAAGATCATATTCGGGCGTACGCTCCAGTCCATCATATTGCCATCAACATAGTCGAGCAGATAGCCATATTCGTTGAGGAATGTGTCAACGAATGATTTCTTGCAACGTTCTGCCAATTCTTCAAGCTGCTCGGCAAATTTAGCATCGCCAAATTCGGCTTCGAGTGAAGCGCAGAAGCGGAGCGCATTGTACCACAGCGCGTTGAACTCAACAATATATCCAGATCGTGGCACTACTGGGCGACCATTGGCGGTAGAGTTCATCCAGGTGATGGCCTTGTCGCGTCCGTTGGCGAACAGCAGTCCGTTGTCATCGAGGTGCATATTCTCATGACCGTCTTCCATCACATATTTTACAATGTCATGTACCAGTTTGCCATACATCTTATAGCCTTGTTCGCGGCCGGCCTCCTTGGCATACTGCTGGATGGTCCATACACACCATAGGGGGACATCGGGATGTTCTATCTCGTAGAGCTTCACAGTCAGTGGTTTGCCCTCCATATATTCACGAAGTCCTTTTTCTGAAGTCTTCATCACCAACTCAAAGTAGTCGCGTTCGCCTATGGCAAGGGTGAGTCCCGGCAGCGCTATAAATGTATCGCGTGCACGTGCCTTAAACCAAGGATAACCTGCCAGCAGGTAACGGTCGTCGTTGGGCTGGCGATTGCGGAACTGATGGGCTGATGCCACGAGACAATGGTAGAAGTTGTCGCGAGGTTGGCGGATAGCTATTTCCTTTTCAAAAAGACTCTTCAGTTTGCTGGTCTTAATGGCCGATGTAGATGCAGAGAACACAATGCTCTCGCCTTTCTTGATGGGTAACTCAAAATAGCCAGGCACGTAGAGGTCTTCGTTGGAAGCGTAACCGCGCTCCTGTTCCTTCGGATATTCTACACCGCGATACCAGTCGGGCTTGAAGATAAACTCGTTTTTCTTATCAAACTGCATGTAAAGGTCGGGATATCCCGCATACATACAGGTGCTGATACCATTCTCTACCTCTTGATAAGCTCTGCTTGCAACAGAGTTCTCGTGGGTAAACTGTCGTACCGAGCGGAACGCAAGGAATGGGCGGAAGCGCAAAGTAGTGGCACTGTGGGCATCAACAAGCGTATAGCGAATGAGGATGCGGTCTTCGTAACACTGGAAAATAGTTTCGCGCTTCAGAATCACACCGCCTACGCGGTAGATCATGGTAGGCACTACATCACAAGTAAACTCGCGGATGTACTTGTGACCGTTGGGGCTGTAATTGTTTCCCTGATATTTGTGGAGTCCGAGATTGAACTCAGCACCGTGCTGGATTACCGTACAGTCGAATGAAGAGAGCAACACATGGTTCTCATCGTCAAGTTCTGGTACGGGAACAACGAGCAGACCGTGGTATTTGCGCGTATTGCAGTCGGCAATAGTCGAACTGCTATAGGCACCCGAACGGTTTGTTCGCAGCAATTCACGGCGCAGTGACTCCTGCAGGTTTGTCATTACTGCTTTTTCAAATCGTAAATAACTCATAGTTCCTATTTAGGTTTTGTTAGTTTTATATGTTATATAGGCGTCCATCATATATGCGATGGAGTTTTATTTCTCCAAAGTTACTGAATTTAGTTGTCTCAACAAAATAAAAGTTTGTTTTTTTTGCAAATTCATAGAATTTTAACCCATATCATCGGTAAAAGTACCTATTAGTATTCGTTTTTCTTTATATTCTTTTTGTTTTTTCCATGATTTCAATTAACTTTGCATGCAAAGGACAATGTTTCGATCACGATAAACAACACTAACATGATTATAGAGGGAAAAAATATAGATGACTCTGTTATAGCCAAAGTCCTCACGGACCTTTGGGCACCACTTACTGATGAACAACGTCAGTATCTCATAGATCATATCACGTTGACGGACTACAAGCGAAATGAAATGATCTATACCGAAGGTGAGAATCCAACGTCTTTGTTTTGTCTCATCAAAGGAAAAGTGAAGATATTCAAAGAGGGAATTGGTGGACGTCATCAGATAGTTCGCATGGTGAAACCGCATAGTTATTTCGGTTATCGTGCTGGATTTATGGATGAAGCCTATACCACATCGGCATCAGCTATCGAAGCTTCGAAACTTGGTCTTATTCCTATATCCGTTGTCAAACATCTTATTACGGAAAATAATCAGTTGGCGATATGTTTTATCAAACATCTGGCCAATCTCTTAGGACGTGCCGATGAACAGACTGTCAACTTGACACAAAAGCATATACGTGGCAGATTGGCTGAAGCACTATTGCGCCTAAAGGAAAAATACGGTACAGAGAGCGACGGGAAAACCCTCAATATTCGGGTGAGTCGAGAAGATCTTGCCAGTCTGTCAAGTATGGCAACATGTAATGCCATCCGTACTTTGTCTGCTTTTGCTGAGGAGGAATTGGTGATTCTTGATGGGCGTAGTATTGCCATCAATGATGAGGAAAAGCTGAAAAGCATTTCGGTTTGTGGATAAGATGCGTCTTTTCCTTTGACTTATAATAGATAGAAGTTTAATCTGGAATAAGGAAACGTATCACTTCCTGCTCCACATTGATGCGATAGGAACCTACAGGAGTCCCCATCGGACGTCCGTCAACAGATACCAAGGCTTTACCACCATCTTCTATAACGATTTCTTGTGTGCGATAGGGGTGCACCATGCGATGGTTGAGCAGACGACCTGTCAGCATCATCCATAGTCCGTGGAATATCTGTACTATTTTGGCTTGATATACCAGCGATACATCCAAAAGTCCATTGTAAGGCACAGCGTTAGGTGTCAATCCGTAACCGGGGCCACTGCCAATACATAGCGTCATCACTCGGCGTTGTATGGTTTCGGCATTGATTTTGATGCTCATCTTATAATCCATGCGGTGGAAGATGAGTAATATGGCGGACAGAATAATAGAAAGAAAGCGAGAACCCAATATGGCGCGCGTTTGCTGACGCAGGTTCATCACGTCTGCCACCATGCCGATATTGATGCAGTTGAGGAAATAGCGATGGCATTGTTCGCCTTTCTTATTGGTATAGCGCACGCAACCAAGGTCAATGGGGCGTACACGATACTTTTTCAGCCAACTGATAGTCTGGTCAAGATTGCCTTCACGAAAGTTCCAATAGCGTGCAAAATCGTTCATCAAACCATTGGGAATGAGTCCCAAGGCAATGGTGTCGCGCATTTGTTTCTCTACTTTCATCAGACAGTTTACCGCATCATTGAGTGCCGAGTCACCACCGGCAATGATAATGGTCTTGTAGCCGTTGTGAATCAACATATTTATCAAGCGTTCTACGCTGCCTGCAGTCTCGCTTTGCACAAAGTCGTAATCCACACCATGCTCATTGAGTGCACGCTGAATACGTTCGCGCTGCTTGCCCGAACGGTGCTTGGGGCAATATAGGATGCCCCACTTCTTATCATCTACTGCCACCTTATATATTTCTTTTAATGTTGAATACTGATAGTTG
>OQVT01001961.1_pt1 | contig 13235 bp, 10 predicted proteins | sample 1691561 | NCBI WGS metagenome assembly OQVT01 (sample SAMN03418260, study PRJEB22391) | human gut metagenome | biome: human-gut; feature: organic feature; material: feces | host: Homo sapiens | place: Tanzania | collected 2013-01 | reverse complement strand
AGGACTCGACTTGCGCCGCGTATATCCCGAATTGAGCGCAGACAAGACGCTCGGCGAGGTGTTGCTCACCCCGACACAGATTTATGTGAAGCAGGTGCTCGACGTGATACACCAATTGGATGTACACGGCGTGGCGCATATCACGGGCGGTGGTTTCGACGAGAATATTCCGCGTATCCTCGGTGAGGGACAGGGTATCGTCATCAACGAGGGCAGTTGGACTATTCTGCCGGTGTTCCGTTGCTTGGAGAAATGGGGCAATATCCCCCATCGTGAGATGTACAACATCTTCAATATGGGTATCGGTATGGTGCTGGCTATGGACGAGAGCGAGGCACAACAGACCATCGACATCTTGGCAAAGCACAATCTCCACGCCACCGTCATCGGTAGCATTGTATCGGGCGAAGGTGTAACTATTCGATAAGGACGTGAAAATGAAGCGTTTGGCAGTGTTTGCAAGCGGACGGGGGTCGAATTTCGAGGCGATAGTGTCGGCATGCGAGAGCGGGCGAATCAACGCAGAAGTGGTGCTGTTGGTTTGCGACCGACCGGGTGCGGAAGTCATCTCGCGCGCAGAGGCACACCGTGTGAAGTGTTTTGCCTTCTCCCCAAAAGACTATCCCTCCAAAGCCGACTACGAGAGCGAGATAATCGGGCTGTTGGAGCAGAACGGAGTGGAACTCATCTGCTTGGCAGGCTATATGCGACTGTTGTCGGAGGTTCTGCTCAATCGTTACGAAGGCAGAATCATCAATATCCACCCGTCGTTGCTGCCCGCCTTCAAGGGCGCACATGCCATAGAACAGGCGTTTGAGTATGGAGTGAAGATATACGGCGTAACGATTCACTATGTGGACGCCACCATGGATGGCGGGCGTATCATCGCACAGCAAGCCATACCCTACGAGGGACGCGACATTGCCGAATTGGAGATGATGTTACACGCATTGGAACATGAATTATATATAAATGTGATAAACAAACTAATAGCAGAAAACAAAATATGAGAGCATTAGTAAGCGTAAGCGACAAGACAGGATTAGTAGAGTTCGTACAGGGCTTGCAACAACATGGTTGGGAGATTATCGCCACAGGCGGTACCCAACGTCTGTTGGAAGACGCGGGCGTACACACGATTGGTATCTCTGAGGTAACAGGCTTTCCGGAGATATGCGATGGTCGTGTCAAGACCCTGCACCCCAAAGTGCATGGCGCGTTATTGGCACGACGCGACGAACCTTCCCATTTGCAGGCACTCAAAGAGAACGGTATCGAGTTCATCGACATGGTTTGTGTAAACCTCTATCCGTTCCGTGAGACGATTGCCAAAGAGGGGACAACTATGGCTGAGGCTATTGAGAAGATAGATATAGGCGGTCCGTCAATGTTGCGCTCGGCGGCTAAGAACTGGAATGATGTTACTGTGGTATGCGACCCCGCTGATTATCAGCGTATTCTGGAAGAAATCCACGCTACAGGGAACACCACCCGCGATACGCGTTTGCAGTTGTCTGCCAAGGCATATACACACACTGCCGAATACGATATGTGTATCGCCACCTACATGCGCAAGGCGGCAGGGCTGAACGAGAAACTATTCCTCGAATACGACCTCAAGCAGAGTCTGCGCTACGGCGAGAACCCGCATCAGGATGCCAAATTCTATGCCGCTTTGGAGTCTGTGCCTTTCTCATTGGCAACCGCGAAACAACTCAACGGCAAAGAATTGTCGTACAACAACATACAAGACGCCAACGCCGCACTCAATATCGTGCGCGAGTTTGGCGACACGCCTTTCTGCGTGGGACTCAAGCACATGAATCCATGTGGCGCGGCGATAGGAAAAGATGTAGTCGAGGCGTGGACGAAAGCATACGAGGCAGATAAAGTGTCTATCTTCGGAGGTATCGTGGCTACCAACTGCGAATTGACGCGCGAGGCGGCGGAACTGATGAAACCTGTCTTCCTTGAGATTATTATGGCACCTAAGTTCTCCGAGGGCGCACTCGAAGTGCTTTGCACAAAGAAGAACCTGCGTCTGCTGGAGGTGAATATGGACGCCGACACCGCGAAACACATGCAATATGTGTCGGTCAACGGAGGTCTGTTGGCACAGCACCAAGACACCACAACGGTTGCGCTGACAAAGGATATGTGTGTTACGGAAACACAACCTACTGATGAGCAAATGACCGACTTGCAGTTCGCTTGGCGTATCGTAAAGCATGTGAAATCAAATGCGATTGTGGTGGTGAAGAACGGTCGTACCTATGGTGTGGGAGCAGGTCAGATGAACCGTGTCGGTTCGGCTGGTATCGCACTGCGTCAGGCGGAAGAGGCACTTGCGGCAGAGGGAAAAGATATTCGCAAAGAGGAACTGGTGATGGGTTCTGATGGTTTCTTCCCATTCGGCGACAGTGTGGAGAGCGCAGCCGAATATGGCATTGCGGCAATTGTGCAACCGGGCGGAAGTGTCCGCGATGAGGAGAGTATCGTGGCGGCCAACAAGCACAATATACCTATGTTGTTCACCGGAATGAGACACTTCAAACACTAATGCCTAATTTTGTAGATTCTCCAATGAAGCGCGTTTTAGTAGTAGGTGGCGGCGGGCGTGAGCATGCGATAGTGTATGCGCTCAGTCGTAGCAAGCAAGTTGAGAAGATATACTGTGCCCCGGGCAATGCAGGAATAGCAGACTTGGCGGAGTGTGTCTCTATCAAGGACACCGATGTCGAAGGTCTGCTGGCGTTTGCCCAATCGCACAACGTGGATTTGACGGTTGTCGGTCCTGAGGCGGCTTTGGCAGCAGGTATAGTGGACTCTTTCCGCGCAGCAGGCATACCTGTCTTCGGACACACCCGTGCAGCGACACAGATTGAGTCGTCCAAAGAGTTTGCCAAGCAGATAATGACCCGCTACAATGTTCCTACGGCAGGCTACCAGTCCTTCTCCGACTACGAGGAGGCGCGCGCGTATATTGCCAAAGGAACCTTTCCCGTGGTGTTGAAATACGATGGATTGGCTGCCGGAAAAGGGGTGGTCATAGCCCAAGACTATGATGAAGCCGAGCGCACTTTGCGCGATATGTTGGTGGACGAGGAGTTTGGTAAAGGGCGTGTGTTGGTCGAGGACTACCTGACCGGACCCGAGTTCTCGTTTATGTGTTTTGTGTCGGGCGAGCGGGTCTATCCCATGCCTTTGGCGCAAGACCACAAGCGGGCTTTCGATGGCGACAAAGGTCCGAATACAGGTGGTATGGGAGCATATACACCACTGCCGTTCATCACCAAAGAGGACGAGGCCTTTGCCCTTGAGCATATTTTGCAGGCCACTGCCACCGGTATGGCGAAAGAGGGACTGCCCCTGTCTGGGGTGCTGTATGGCGGACTGATGAAAACCCCGCAAGGTATCAAAGTCATAGAATTTAACGCCCGTTTCGGAGACCCCGAGACCGAGGTGATACTCCCCTTGCTCGACACCGATGCGTACGATGTGTTCTACGCCGTCGCCACCGGTGGCGAATTGTCGGAAGTGCGTTGGCACGAGAAAGCCACGGTGGGCGTGGTGTTGGCGTCGAAAGGCTACCCCGCGCACTACGAAAAGGGCTTTCCTATCACGGGCGTAGAGGACTACAACGGACCTGTCTTCCACATGGGAACCAAGCGCGCAGACCGGCAACTGCTCACCAATGGCGGGCGTGTGATGATGTGCATTGCCACAGGCAAAGACATCGCCGAAGCACAGCACAAAGTCTATCAGGAGATAGAAAAAATACATTGTGATAACTTGTTTTACAGAAAAGATATAGCCTATCAAGCATTATGATTATAGACGGAAAACAGATTTCTCAGGCTCTGAAAGATGAGATGAAAGAAGAGGTGGCTCGCCTCAAAGCACAATACGGCAGGTGTCCTCGCTTGGAGGTCATTATCGTGGGGAATAACCCCGCCTCGCGGTCGTATGTGCGCGGGAAGATTAAGGCGACCGAGTACTGCGGCTTTGACGGCGAACTCATCGAACTGCCAGAGGATGTGCAGGAGAGCGTATTGCTTAGCGAGATAGACCGCCTCAACCGCGACAACGGGGTGGACGGAATACTCGTACAACTGCCCCTCCCGCATCATATTGACGAACAGAAGGTGATTGACGCAATCTCGCCCGAGAAAGATGTGGACGGTTTTCACCCCGAGAACGTGGCACGCTTGTGGCTCAACCAGGATTGTATCCTGCCTTGTACGCCGAAAGGCATCATCGTACTACTCGAGAAAGCAGGTGTGCAATTAGCAGGCAAACATGCGGTGGTTGTCGGGCGCAGCAACATTGTGGGCAAGCCCGTTGCCAAACTGCTGTTGGATAAGAACTGCACGGTAACCATAGCGCACTCACGTACACAGAACCTGCCTGCATTGTGTCGCGAGGCGGATATCCTTGTGGCGGCTGTGGGGCGTGCCAAGATGATTACTGCCGACTATGTCAAACCGGGCGCGGCGGTGATGGATGTAGGTATCAATCGCACCGAAGACGGACACCTTGTCGGTGATGTGGATTTCGAGGCAGTCAAAGATATCGCGGGCTATATCACGCCGGTGCCGGGTGGAGTAGGACCCATGACCATCACAATGCTCATGCAAAACACGATAGAGTGTTTCAAAAAACGGCAAGACCGCTAACACATCCCCTTATGAAGGGGCTGACAGAGTTAACAAATAAACTCTGTCAACCTATTAAACAACGCATAAACTAATAAACTGATAAACTGATAAACTCAATGCTCTTAGGAACACCCCTCACTCCGATTGCCACCAAGGCTTTGTTATTAGGCTCAGGCGAACTCGGAAAAGAAATAACCATCGAATTGCAACGCTATGGCGTGGAGGTCATTGCGTGCGATAAGTATGCCAACGCGCCTGCCATGCAGGTTGCCCATCGCTGCCATGTATTCAATATGTTGGACGGCGAGGCATTGCGCCGCGTGGTTGAAGAGGAAAAACCGACACTCATTATCCCGGAGGTGGAGGCGATTGCTACACCCACGCTGGTCGAGTTGGAGAAAGAAGGCTATCGTGTCATACCCACTGCCAACGCGGCTTTCCTCACGATGAACCGTGAGGCGATACGTCGTTTGGCGGCAGAGGAATTGGGCTTGCCTACAGCGCGATATGAGTTCGCCGACAACCACGATGAGTTCCTTTCGGCGGTGGAGCATATCGGGCTGCCCTGCGTGGTCAAGCCGATTATGTCCTCGTCGGGACATGGGCAATCCACTGTCAAACAAAACTCGGACATCGAATCCGCCTGGCATGTAAGCCAAGAGGGAGGTCGTGCCGGAGCAGGGCGTGTGATTGTCGAGGGCTTTGTGCATTTCGACTACGAGATTACTCTCCTCACTGTGCGCCACGCAGGCGGAACCACCTTTTTGCAACCGATAGGACACCATCAGGTGGACGGCGACTATCGCGAATCGTGGCAACCGCAAGCCATGTCCGAAGTGGCATTGCGCAAGGCACAGGATATTGCCCGCCGGATAACCGACGCTCTCGGAGGCTATGGTATCTTTGGCGTGGAGATGTTTGTCTGTGGCGACGAGGTCATTTTCTCCGAAGTCAGTCCGCGTCCGCACGACACGGGCATGGTTACGATGATTAGTCAGGACCTGTCGGAGTTTGCTCTCCATGCGCGTGCTGTATTGGGATTGCCTATTCCTGAGGTGCGTTTTTTCGCGCCGTCGGCTTCGCGCGCTATCGTCATCGAGGGTGATACCAACCGTGTCTCATTCGAGGGGTTGGAGAAAGCATTGGCTGTCCCCAGTGTGCAGATACGTCTGTTCGGCAAACCCGAAGTGTGCGGACATCGCCGTTTCGGAGTTGTGTTGGCTACAGGCGAGAGCGTCGAAGACGCATTGGCACGAACCAAGAAAGCGTTGGACGAAGTAAAAGTGAACATTTTGCCTCGGACCGTTTAGTGGGTCTAAAGCGGACCTAACGCGGGTCTAAGACCACTCGGAATTATAGAAAAAATAGAACATAATAAACCAATCATAATGATAGATCGTTATTCGCGCCCACAGATGCGCAAAATCTGGACAGAAGAGAATAAGTTTAATGCTTATCTCGAAGTGGAAATACTGGCAGCCGAGGCTTGGTCCACACTGGGGGTTGTACCCAAAGAGGACATCGCTTTGCTGCGCGAAGAAGCCAAATTTGATGTAAATCGTATCCACGAGATAGAGGAAATCACGCGCCACGACGTGGTGGCTTTCACGCGTGCCGTGAGCGAGTCATTGGGAGAGGAACGCAAATGGGTACACTACGGACTCACGTCCACCGACGTGGTAGATACTGCCAATGGATACCTTCTGCGTCAGGCTAACGAACTGTTACGCAAGGACTTACAGTCGTTTATGGACATGTTGGCACGTCGGGCGAATGAGTTCAAATACACTCCTGTGATTGGTCGTACCCATGGTATGCACGCCGATGTTACCTCGTTTGGTCTGAAGTGGGCGTTGTGGTACGAGGAGATGAAACGCAATATCGCCCGCTTTGAGATGGCAGCACGCGGCGTGGAGGCAGGTAAATTATCGGGCGCGGTGGGCAACTATGCCAATATCCCGCCGGAGATACAGGAATATGTGTGCCAACATCTTGGTATCGAGTCGGCGGCGATTGCCACACAGGTCTTGGGGCGCGACCGTCATGCGTTCTATATCGCCACATTGGCTATCATCGCAGGCACACTCGAGCAGATGGCATTGGAGGTACGCAATATGCAACGTCAGGAGGTGCGCGAGGTGGAAGAAGCGTTCCGCAAAGGGCAAAAAGGCTCATCGGCGATGCCACACAAACGCAATCCGATTTCGTCGGAGAATATCTGTGGTTGCGCGCGCGTCATGCGTGGGTATATGTGTACCGCGTCGGAAAATATCGCCTTGTGGCATGAGCGCGACATCTCGCATTCGTCCACCGAGCGTATCGTCTTGCCGGACGCCACCATGCTTCTTGATTATATGTTGTCGCGCTTCGAGGGCGTGTTGGACAACTTGGTCGTTTATCCGGAGAATATGCTCCGCAATATCGGTCTCACTCATGGTGCAATCTTTGCGCAGCGTGTGATGAACGCACTCATTGAGAAAGGTTTTGTGCGCGAGCAGGCATACGACTTGGTGCAACCGGTGGCAATGCGCACCCTGATGGAGGGCGGCGAAATGCAGGATAATCTCAAGAAGACACCGGAGGTGGTCGCACACCTCACCGAGGCAGAAATTGATAACTGCTTCACGTTGGACTATTATATGAAAAATGTGGATTATATCTTCAACAAAGTAGGTATTTAATTTTCGATTATGAAAAAAGCAGATATTCTTTTAGGACTTCAGTGGGGCGATGAGGGCAAAGGCAAAGTGGTCGATGTGCTTACCCCGCGTTATGATGTGATTGCCCGTTTCCAAGGCGGACCCAATGCTGGGCATACCCTTGAGTTCGATGGTCAGAAGTATGTGCTTCGCAGTATCCCGTCGGGTATTTTCCAAGGCGGCAAAATCAATATCATCGGAAATGGCGTAGTACTTGATCCTCTGTTGTTTATGAAGGAGGCGGAGGAATTGGCACAGTCGGGACACCCGCTCACCGAGCGTCTGTTTATCTCCAAGAAAGCCCACCTTATCCTGCCCACCCATCGCCTGTTGGACCAAGCCAACGAGGCGGCAAAAGGCAAAGCCAAGATTGGCACCACGGGAAAGGGTATCGGTCCTACTTATACCGACAAAATTAGCCGTAACGGTCTGCGCGTGGGCGATATTCTGGATAATTTCGATGAGAAATATGCCGCTGCGCGTCAGCGTCATATTGAGATGATTGACGCCCTCAATCGTACTGCCGTTGCCAAGGGCGGCGAACCTGTCTCTCTTGAGGGCCTGGAAACTCTTGAAACAGAATGGATGCAGGGAGTGGAATATCTTCGCCGTTTCCGTTTTATTGATAGTGAGCATTTTGCGAACAACTGCCTCCGTGAGGACAAATCTATCCTCTGCGAGGGCGCACAAGGGTCGCTTTTGGACGTGGATTTCGGTTCCTATCCTTTTGTTACGTCGTCCAACACTATCTGCGCGGGAGCATGCACGGGGCTTGGTTTGGCACCGAGTCGCATAGGCGAGGTGTTTGGCATCTTCAAAGCATATTGTACGCGCGTGGGGGCAGGTCCTTTCCCCACGGAGTTGTTTGACGAGACCGGTGCCAAAATGCGTTCTGTCGGACACGAGTTTGGTGCCGTTACGGGGCGTGAACGCCGCTGCGGGTGGATTGACTTGGTGGCGCTTCGCTATACTATCATGCTCAATGGCGTAACTCAACTCATTATGATGAAATCCGATGTCCTCGACTCGTTTGAGACCATCAAGGCTTGTACGGCATACAAGATAAACGGTGTGGAAACCCGCGAGTTTCCTTTCTCCATCGAGAGTGGGGTAGAACCTGTCTATGTCGAGTTGCCGGGGTGGAAGCAGGATCTCACCGCCTGCCGCCACGAGGAAGAACTGCCAAAGGCGTTCCGCGACTATGTGGATTTCTTGGAGCGTGAACTACAAACGCCAATCAAAATCATCTCGGTTGGTCCCGACCGCGAAGCAACTATTTTACGATAATAAAACTATTGTTTGATGGAACCACTAAAACACGAGTGCGGTGTGGCGATGGTGCGCCTGCTCAAACCGCTTTCTTTTTATCAGCAGAAATATGGCACATGGCAGTATGGCTTGAATAAGTTGTACTTGCTTATGGAGAAACAGCACAATCGTGGTCAGGAGGGTGCGGGCTTGGCGTGTGTGAAAATGCAAGCCGAGGCTGGCGAGGAATTTATTTTCCGTGAGCGTGCTTTGGGGAGCGGGGCTATTACGGAGATCTTTGCCAATGTGCAAAAGCAGTTGGCGGAGTTCGATTCCGCTATGTTGCGTGATGCCGACTATGCCGCGCGCTACGTACCGTACGCAGGCGAGATGTATATGGGGCACCTCCGTTATTCCACTACAGGCAAAAGTGGTATCTCGTATGTCCACCCCTTCCTGCGGCGCAACAATTGGCGCGCGCGCAATCTGGTGATGTGCGGAAACTTCAACATGACCAATGCCGACGAGGTTTTTGCGCACCTCAAATCGCTTGGGCAACATCCGCGTATCAACTCTGATACTTATGTCTTGCTTGAGCAACTTGGGCATCGTCTTGATCGTGAGTCCGAACGGGTCTATGCTGAAGCAAAAAGTGAGGGCTTAACGGGGATGGCGGTAACGCAGTATATCGAGCAACATATCAATGTGGCAAATATCCTCTCTGACTGCAGTCCGCTATGGGATGGTGGTTATGTGATGTGCGGTATGACAGGTAGCGGCGAGTGTTTCTCTATGCGCGACCCTTGGGGCATACGTTCCGCCTTTTATTTCTGCAACGACGAGATGATGGTGCTGGCGAGCGAGCGTCCTGTGTTGCAGACCGCCTTTAATGTGCCAATCGAAGAAGTGCACGAACTCCTCCCTGGACAGGCGATTTTCGTCTCAAAAGACGGCGATATACGTCTCCAGCAGATACTCGAACCACACCGTTTGCAGGCATGTTCGTTTGAGCGAATCTATTTCTCGCGCGGGTCAGACCGAGACATCTATCTCGAGCGTAAGCAACTGGGTGCCAGTCTTGTACCGAGAGTTTTGGAGAGTATCGGCAATGATGTGGAAAATACGGTCTTCTCGTTTATCCCTAATACTGCGGAAGTGGCATACTATGGTATGACCGACGAGGTGCAACGACTTTCGGGAAAGTCTGTCCGTCGAGAGAAAGTGGTCTGGAAAGACATCAAATTGCGCACGTTCATCACCGAGTCAAACTCCCGAAACGACCTTGCCGCACACGTCTATGACATCACGTATGGCACTGTCCGTCCGCATATCGACAATTTGGTCGTCATCGACGATTCCATTGTCCGTGGTACCACATTGCGCGAATCGATTATTCGTATTCTCGACCGTCTGCAACCTAAAAAAATAGTCTTTGTATCGTCCTCGCCGCAGATTCGCTATCCCGATTACTATGGTATTGATATGGCGCGTTTTTCGGAGTTTATTGCCTTCAAGGCGGCTATTGCGCTATTGCGTGACCGCGGTATGCAGAGCCGTATTGACGAAGTATATCGTCTTTGTATCCGTCAGCGCGAGGCAATGGAAAACGGACTGCCCAAAGACCAATATCAGAACTATGTGCGTATGATTTACGAACCCTTCACCGATGAGGAAGTGTCTGCCAAGATGGCACAACTGCTCCGTAGCCCCGAAGTTACAAGCCCGGTGGAGATTGTCTTCCAGACTATCGACGGTTTGCATGAGGCATGCCCCAACCATCCGGGCGACTGGTATTTCTCGGGCAACTATCCCACTCCGGGAGGTCTTCGTCGCCTTAATCAGGCATTTATTGACTATGTAGAAGAATCTGTATCTCAATTCTAAGAATCAATTAAACAGCAAATAATATATAATGAGTAAAGCAATTCTGCGTCTTTCGGATGGCTCCACGTTTGTCGGTACCTCGTTTGGTTACGAGGCATCGGTATCGGGGGAAGTCGTGTTCAACACAGCCATGTCGGGTTATCCGGAGTCGCTCACAGACCCCTCTTATGCAGGGCAATTGATGGTACTTACCTATCCGCTAATCGGCAACTACGGTGTGCCGCCGTTCACGATGGAAAACAATGGTCTCGCCACATTTATGGAGTCAGACCATATCTATGCATCCGCTATTATCGTGTCGGAATATAGTGGCGAATACTCACATTGGAATGCCCAAGAGTCGTTGGGCGATTGGCTTCGCCGTGAGCATATCCCCGGAATCACGGGTATTGATACGCGCGCACTGACCAAACTGCTCCGCGAGCATGGTGTGATGATGGGTACTATCTCCATCGAGGGGTGCGAAGACGCTCCCGAAGCACAATACGAGGGAGTCAATTTTGTGGACAGGGTCTCCACCAAAGAGGTGGTGCATTATGCGCCTGCGGTGCCGGTGGAAGGCAAACCGAAGAAAGTGGTGCTGGTGGATTGTGGGGTGAAGCACAACATCATTCGTTGCCTTATCCGTCGTGGCGTGGAGGTGATTCGCGTACCGTGGAATTACGATTTCAATACATTGGATTTCGATGGTCTCTTCCTCTCCAATGGTCCCGGCGACCCCGATACTTGTTCCGCTGCCGTGGAGAATATACGCCGGTTTATGACTTCGGAACAGGCGAAAACCGACCCCGCCACCGTGCGTCCGCTGATGGGTATTTGTATGGGAAACCAACTCCTCGGAAAGGCTGCAGGGGCTACCATCTACAAACTCAAATACGGTCATCGTTCTCACAACCAGCCTGTGCGCCAAGTGGGGACCGACCGTTGTTTTATCACTTCGCAGAACCATGGTTATGCCGTCGATACCACAACGCTTTCGCCCGACTGGGAACCGCTGTTTATCAATATGAACGATGGTTCCAACGAGGGTATTCGCCATAAGTCGTTGCCTTGGTTCTCGGCGCAGTTCCACCCCGAAGCATGTTCCGGTCCACTAGACACAGAATTCCTATTTGATGAATTCGTGAAACTACTCTAACACAATATATGTAATTTTAATATGCAGTATGATGAAAAAAGTATTATTAGTTTTGTTTGCTTGTTGCACAACATGTCATGCCTTTTTTGTTAAGGCACAAGATTACAACAAAGAAGAAGTACAGAACCTTGCGTTGGCTTTCTTTGATAATGGGATAAGCACATATCGTGCAGAGCCTGTTGGTATAACGGTAGATTCATTATTTTTGGATGGAAAGCCAAAGATGTTTCTATGTCAGAATGGAGCGCAATGGGCAGTGATTGCCAACGAGCAGTTGGTTACACCTATTGTATGTCATGGAGAAGGCGAACTTTCTTTGGAGCAGTTATACGATTCTCCGCTATGGTTTCTTCTTACAGAATCTATGATAGGTCTTGATTCTATACGAATATTAGGTGAAGATGCCAATTCGGAATACTTTGTTGATGATAACGGAGTTGTTCCACTTGCTAGTAGTACGGCAATGACCCCATTGCTGGATAAAAATACCCTCAATAGGTGGAATCAACAGAGTAATAATAATTGGACAAGTGATTTAAATCTGAGTTATAACAAATTTTGTCCTACTTTTTATAAGATACCGGAAGCAAATAATGGAACCTATGTCGGTTGTACGGCAGTCGCTATGGGACAAATTCTATGGTATTGGAAGTGGCCTGCGTATGCCCGCATTCCTGTTAGTATTGATGTGGCGGGTATAACTTCTAAAGAGTTTGAAACACATTATTATGATTGGACAAAGATGCCTGGGCGCATATATGATTATACACCAATGGAGCAAATTAATAATGTGGCTGGACTTTTGCGTGATTGTGGTTATTCCGGTAATATGATATATGGTAAAGAAGGTTCCTCTATGACACTGACGAATGCTTTGTATGCATTTCGTAATGATTTCCAATTTTCCGCACACATGAAACAGTATTCTGCTGGAGCAAAAGCATTCAACAATATCATAAAATCAGAAATTGCAGCCGGACGACCTGTTATGATACAGGCAACGCATTCGACAAATGTTAAAAAGTATGGTACGCATACATTCATTATTGATGGGTACGATAGTCAATCGGATGAATATCATCTAAATATGGGATGGGGAAATTCTACAGAAACAACATGGTACTCGGTTTCGGGGACAAATAGTTATAACAACTATCGTATAGCCCGCAGAATGCTCTATGAAATTATACCTAATAGTACTAAACAGAGTTCTATGTTAGAATACACATCCGCCAAAGTGGTAGATACCTCAAAAGTTTCTGTTTTAGGAAATGAACTTAGTGTGGTAAATTCAGAACCTATAGAACAATGGAATATATACAATATTTACGGTATTTTAATAATGTCAGGAAGATCACAAGATATAGATTTTGAAGGATTACCAATGGGAATATACACTGTAGTTATTCAGTTTAAGTCCTCGGTCAAAACTTATAATTTTAACAAAACACTACAATAATTGCAACAATGAGAAAGTTCACTAAGGCATTTGCTTATATAGGCATATTGTTATTATGTGTGGGATGCGAAACTGAAATGTTTTATTTCTCCAATCTTCGTTCTGCAGTTATGGAAGAAGGAGATAGTTTATTGGTACATTTGCAGGGT
>OQVT01001959.1_pt1 | contig 13243 bp, 6 predicted proteins | sample 1691561 | NCBI WGS metagenome assembly OQVT01 (sample SAMN03418260, study PRJEB22391) | human gut metagenome | biome: human-gut; feature: organic feature; material: feces | host: Homo sapiens | place: Tanzania | collected 2013-01 | reverse complement strand
TTTACCCTCAGCTTTTCTTGGTTAGTAAGCGATTGGTTTAGGTACGACTTAAAAACAAGCATTGAGCAATTTGATTCCTTCGAGTATAGTACCATGGATTGGACAATGAAAAATTCCCATGTTTATGGAGACCTTATTGTTGAGGGTTCGTATGAGCAAAAGGGCGGTCTGAAAGCTTTGTATGGTTTTGAGTTAGGCGAATATGGCAAGAAGATGTTATACTCTGTCAAGGATGACGCTAATAAAGAAACTGGTCATGTTGCATTGATTTCAGACCTTGTAATAGCCCCGACATGTGGTATTAAGTTTGGAGAATCGTACATCATTAAGGTAAGAGGTGGTGAGAATAGCAATATCATATCCATTGCATCGCCAGGCAAAGTAATGAACCTTGGAGATAGTGATGGAGAAGTAAAAACCACACGAATATCACTTCAGACAGAGATTTGGGACTACAATAGTTCATATAGAATTATCAGTCAGTATGGTGATGGACATTTTAGAAACTCATTGGAAGCTGGGTGCAGCGCATCGGGCGATACTGTATTAAGGACGTACCATAATTCCGATGTGGAATGTGGCGTTGCCTTTTATAAGAAGGTTCGTTTCGGTAAACTTGAAACAGCCCCAAACATGTATGCAGATGACACTAACACCATACTATATGGCTCGTTACCTTACATAAGAGTGTTGAATGATGTGCCAAAAACAGAGCATATTCCATTCAGTTTTCGATACATCCAGACAGAATCGCTGTTTAAGAACCAAAGCTCAGAATGGTCAGCTACATTGGAGTTTGACACAGAGGCAGAGTTCTTTAGACTATCAAAGCCTGTAGAATCTTCCGCTTTCTCGATCTCCAGTGAAAAATACAAAACACGGCTTGCTGAAAACGTGCTGTATTTTGCTGATGCAGTTTATCTGGAAGGTGTTACAGATGGTATAAAACATCAAGGTAATGCTTATTTCACAGGTACATTAAGCTCCCAGAGATTTGCCAGCGGCTTTGCTGGATATGGCTGGGCTGTAATGAATAGCAAGCTATATGGTGGTTATGCAGCAACATTTGATGAGTTGACTGTGCGTAAAAAGATGCGCATATATGAACTGGAAGTCCAGAAAATATCGGTTACAAATGGCTCTCTATGGGTAAGTGATGCTTGTTCTGGAGACCTCGTAGAAGAAGTTTTATAAATGGCTTTATTCAACTATAAGAAATACAAGGTATCATTGCGTCACGATACCAAGAAGACGCAAGGCTTGAAGACTGGCGATATAGTAAGGCGGCAATATTTTGACGGCAAAAATCTCATATACTCCTTGATGTGTGTATTAACATACGGTAAAGAAACTGTTGTTGATGAAGAAACGCAAGAGATAGTAGAACGAGATTATTTCATTGGAGCATTGTTGGAAGGTGATGCCCCATCCAGTGACCAGTTACTTGACTTCGCCAGAATAACCAATCTGTTTGATGAAGAACGTTCGGGGGCATTGTATTTAACAGCTTCCGATCAAGAGTCTCCATATATGGACGTTATTGATGGAATTGGCAGGAATCAGAGTTTGTGTTGGCCAGAAGACGTAAGTACAGACTATGAAGACCCAAAATCGCAGTATGTTATTATCAATAAAAGTAAGGCGTATGGCGAATATAAAGAGACGCAACAAGATAATAATCGTGTCTTGAAGTTAGGTGTATCTGTTGCGGAAGACAATATTCCAATTGGTATCTCCCAGGATTTTTATGAATATGTTGCAAATCCGAATCGTGTTGTAATATCATATAAAATCAAAGGAAGTGGTGAGCAAACTTGGAAAGCATCGTTGGGTTATACTAATGGTGAACATACAGATGCAGAGTTTGATGTACCAGTAACGGCAGAATGGCAATATAAGCTCCATGTGGTCACGATAGATTGGTCGGGAAGGCATTTACGCACATTTAAGCTACAGCGTGATTGCAACCATGAAGATAGTGTAGAAATAGCCGACTTCAACATTATATTGCTGTCCAGTCTGACTAATTTTAATGATGCAAGCCAGATTCGTGTTGGTAAGCTATCTGGGTTGGTAGACCCTGTATTCGGACAGCTTGATAGCTATGGCGGTTATTTTCAGAAACTTTTCGCTTCTGGTTCTGCTCATGTTTCTGGCACGTTGACAGCTGGTGATGAGCATGGATTTGCGGCAACATTCTATGCTGGAAAGATACATCGTAATGCGTTTTTGAACTCGTTGGATGCCAATTTTACGTCTGGAATAGACATAAATAAAGATGTCGCAGCACCATGTGGTGTCGGAAAGGTATATTCATTTTCCAATGAAGTTGAGATACAGGCACAGGAAGCAAGTTGGTTGAAAGAACATATCGGTAAGGTGTATTGCCTTTCATTCTGGCTATACGCAAAGAAAGCATGTCAGATTTCAGTCTTGCAGAACGGTCATGTTGTTGGTACTTTCCGATTCTCTTCCAGCCAATGTCTTGCTTGGGAAAGAAAGAGTGTAGCCTTTGAGCTTTATGGAGGTATTGATGACAATACCCCATTACTCATATCTCTTGCGCCAACTTTTGAAGGATCAGAAGAAGGGTCGGAAGAGCTTGTTTATCTGTCAGCACCACAATTGGAAGAAGGCAAAACTGTTACCCAGTACCAGCCGACAGATGAGATAGTTAAATTCAGTGAAGATTATGGCGCATGGTTTAGCCGTGGTGGTATTGGCGGTACAATTCAGAATCCATTACTTCAATTGAATTTTGATGGGGCTGGAAGTATCGGCACACGCACAAAGTCATTCTTATTGAGAGTTGATGGCTCTGGTTATCTCGCAAATATGAATATTGAATGGGATAGCGATGGTAAAGTTACTTTTGGTGAGAACGTAACATTGAATTGGTCTAACTTAGACTCGACCGTTCGCAAAGAGATTTCCAGTAAGTCCATCAAAATCAATGGAGCCGATACATTTACTATGATGGGCGATGAATCCTCTTCAGCTACAGAGTTTTATCCCAAGACGATAACACTTAATATTGAAGAAGAGAATATAACATCAACATCAAGTCAACGTCAATGGTACTACTTAAAGGACAACGAATGGGTTAAGATAAAATCAGCAAATGCCAAGCAGTATGTAGTTTATCCAGATTCGTCCATGTGGAACGATGGCAGTGTACTAACATTAAAATGCGCAGTAGCCATAGGCGCAAATACATATAGTGACACTTTTACTATTCGTAAGCAACATATTGTAGGCTATACTGTTGAGGTGACGTCAAATCAAGGCAAGTCATTCAAGAATGGCAGCTGTTCAACCATACTTCATGCAGATGTTTATTATCAAGGAAAACTTGTTGACCCACAGTATGTTAAGGACAATTTTACATTTGTGTGGAAAAAATTTCATCTGCCAGATGTAAAGAATGAGGTTGAAGGTTGGTGGAACGAGCAACTGGACGCTAATGGTAATGTACTGCAAGCAGCAATTGACAGAACACAACAAGAAATAGTATTGGGATATAAGATTACAGGCAGTGACCTGTTTGTGTGCGAATTACAGAACGGAAGTTCAGTATTCCCATATACATTCCCTGTTATTCTTGCTTAATCTTTATCTCCATCCAGACAAAATGCTGGGTGGAGATAAAAATAATTGAGATTTTCTACCCTTTGCCAATGGTGAGAATCACTATTCATCTATACAGTGAACAAAAATCTCAATAAAAATTATGGCAACAGACATTTCAAAACTGCTTAACAAGCAGCCAAACTCCAGCCAGCAAGCAGCAACGGAGACCGTTCCAGCCAATGAGAAGGTAACTTCCGATGAATGGAACACTTTAGTGCAAGCCGTGCAGGAGAATCAAGCCAGCGTTAAAGTGGTGAAGATGGGAACCAATGAGTACAAGCCTGTTGATGGTGTTGTAACTTTGCCTTATACAGCCGAAGGTTCAGAAGTCAGTTTGAAAACAACTGATGACTTGAAATCAATGGTAAGTATTACTGGCAAAGCTACATTGCACCTATTGTATACCAGTACATCTGCTGGTTATGATACAGGTAATAGTGGTGTGCTTTACATCCAGACCTATGCAAATGGTCAGTGGACTACACAAGGCACAATGGCGATGGCTTCCAAGAATATCGCAGCTGACTATGATGAAATTGATATTACCAGCTATTTGTCAACTGGTAGTAACCGTGTGCGTGTATATGTCTACGATGAAGGATTCGGCACTCAATCAAATCCTATAATCTTTGAATCAATTGTACTTACTACATTAAGAGTAGAGTTGGCTTCAGAGTATTACCATCCTGTAACCACGGATTATCTCCAGCCATCTTATTATATATATGGTGCTGGCGTGAAGAAGACATTGCATTTGAAGGTGAGTGGCAAAACTGCTGATGGTCAAGACGGATTCCGAGAGATTACTTACTCTATAGGTACAAACACTTATACAACCTCTTCGTATGCAGTAGCAGCAATCAACGATACCAGTTCTCAGGCTATCAAGATTATCAATCATGGTGTCCATACGATTGAGGCGTGGGTAACATGTGTAGATGGTTCTGGTAAGGAGCTTGAATCAGAGCATATCGTAAACTCATTCATGCTTGTAGTAAATAAAGAAGACACGACACCTTACTTGCTCGTCCAGAATCTAAAGACAAAGGTTGTGAATTACGAGCAGATTGTGTTGTTTGACTATGCGGTTTATAATCCGAATGGTGAGGCTATGAGCATTGCAATTGTTATGAGTGATTATGACAATGTTATGGAGTATTTGCGATTGGAGAATGAAACAATGCCGAATACGCCAAATTCTGTAGAAACAACAGTTGAGGTGGAGAATGATTCAGATGACACTCTCTATTCTTATCTGCATATTTACAGAGTTGTTGATGGTAAGGAATATAATTTCTTGAAAGAATCGACTGGAACAGAATCTGAAATCATAACCGTTGACAATACTGAGAAGTTCAGTCCTACAAGCGGTGCTGACTTTTTCTTGAATCCAAAGGTAAGAAACAACAGCGAAGCAAACCCAGCAAGAATCTTAAATGCAGCAAAAGGCAATGTTGAATTATCTGGAGCTAAATTTGATAATTTTGGATTTGTAAATGACGGATGGATTAAAGCAGAAGACAAGCAGAGTGTTCTTCGTGTATTAGCTGGGCAAAAGGTAACGATACCATACGAGCCTTGGGAGAATTTTAAGAATAATACAGCATCAAGCATGACATTGGAGCTTGATTTTAAGATTCGCAATGTAACCAACGAGTCAGACCCAATCATCCAATGCTGTTCGATTATCCAGGCAACAGGCAATCCGCTTGGACTGCTAATGCGTCCGCTTGATGGCTATATCAATACCGTTACTCAGTCAACTGAGGCAGATCAGAACTTTGGTTGGATGGAGAATGTGCGCACTCATATTGCTATCAATGTAGTTCACGCCCTACGTTCTTCTTCAACAAATTCAACAACAGTATCTCTTGTGCGTGTGTTTATCAATGGCGTTTTGAATAGAGAGTTCCCATTCGACACGGCAACAGCCAACGAATTTATTTCATCTATGGGGCATGGCGGTATTAGAATCGGACAAGATGATGCGGATATTGACATCTATTCAATCCGATGCTATCAGAAAGCCTTGTCTTCTGATGATTGTATGCAAGACTATAGTAGTACATTGCCGACATCTGAAGAGAAAATAGCTTTCCGTAATGCAAATGCTATCGTGCAAAACGGTGAGATAAACTATGCGCTTGCCAAAGAGAAATACAACGTGCTTGTATGGCATGGCTATGAAACATATCGTTTCGCCACCAATAATCAGACAGGATGGCTGGAAATATCCTTACTGAATGAAGATGGTACGCCAGACAATACGCATAGCGGAACCATTGGAAAGAAATATGGTAAACTGCCAGATAAGGGACAAGGCTCTACAGCTAAAACCTACTATTGGTGGAATCAACAGTGGGATATAAACAAGATGAAAGGCGATGATGGAAATTCAATTACTGATGATGGTTGGGTAGATGGCAATGGCGATGAAAGAGGTAATGCTTATCAACTTACAGATGACATTCCAGCCGCTACCAAATTGGTGTTGAAAATCAATTATGCTTCATCTATGCAGAGTCACAAACAAGGCGCAACAGAGCTTTACAACTTGCTTCATACAGCTATTGCTGGTCAGAACTCCATGCAAAAAGCTAATCCGAAAGCACGAGTTGCCGTGTTGGAGCGTCCTGTACTTTACTTCATTCAGACTCCAGATGATTCAGAGCCAGTATTCCACGGCTTAGGTACATTCGGGCCTGGTAAGATGGATAAGAAGACATGGGGATATTCGTCTGACAAATTCCCAGATTTCGCTATGATGGAAGGCGCAGATAACAATAAGCCTTTGACTGATATGCGTGTTCCTTGGGATGATAAGGTGGCATACAATGCGGATGAAGAATATTTTGAATATGCTGGCGATGGTAATATAGACTTTGATGCTGGTCTTACATACAAAGAATCAGATGATGAAGGTCATGTAAAAGGACAGCCATTAGATACAATTACAGACTACTATAAGACTGCATGGAACTGGTTGTTCATGCACAATCCACGCATTAAGCCATACACAGATGGCAACTTCTCCACCTTCCAGGACGATACTGCGGTTGACACCTCTTATCAATATTGGATGACACAAGCTGGAGGTGGTGCATCGTTGTATGATGTGGTACGCTATGACTTTGTTGATAAGAAATGGGTTCCAGCAGGTCTGCCAGACTCATCTAATCCAAGCGGATATGCGACAAAGAACTTGAAGACGCTGTACAATAGTGCCATTAGCAATATAGCTACTGGTGCATGGTCAGAACTTAATACTGCATTTATCTCTGCAATAGTTGCCGAAGCAAGAGAAGAAATCGGTGATTACTTCAACAAAAAATCATTGCAGTTCCATTACTGCTTTGTAAATTTCTTGATAGCTGGAACGGATAATTGCTCTAAGAATACATATTACGCACTTGACCCGATTACGCACTTGATAGAACTTCATCAAGACGATTTGGACACCATTTTCAAGACGGATAACTCTGGCTATCAGATTAAGCCGTATTATATAGACCGCTTGCATCCATATTCAGATGAGGGCGAATTACTCTATACAGAAGGTGGTGGTAACGTACTCTTTAATCTGATTGAATTGATGTGGGAAGGTGGCAATAACGAATTGGCTAATATGATGAACACCATTTTGAATGAAATGGCTGGATTGATTACCGCAGAAGACCAGAAAAAAGGTATTGAAAAGTCACCTTGGGGCTGTATACAAAAGTACTTCTTCTCTATTCAAGAGTACTTCCCAGCTGTAGCGTTTAATGAGACAGCTCGTATTCGTTATGAGTACCCGACTATGCTGGAATATGTCAGTGACCGTAATGTGAAGCCTATCTCTCAGTCATTGGGCGACCAGTTGCAAGCTGAAAAGCAATACATGAAACGTAGACTTGTATATGCTTCTTCGTATGCTGCTTATGGTGAGTTTGCCTTGAATGGTGGCAATGGCTTTGGATTCAACACTTATCCAAGAATAGACGGAAGCGCACCAACAGCAATATTGGATGTGACACCACACCAGTATCTTTATCCAACAGCACGAGTTGGTCAGACTTTGCGTAACCCTCACGTTCGAGTAAAGCCGTTTGAAACCTATCACTTTGTCATTGATAATAGTGGCAACTTGGGAGATACAGTATGTGGATTGAAAGGCGGTAACTATTATCGTTCGTTTGGTAATATTGGTGACTTATCTGTGAAGCCGACTAATGACTTCTCATTACAAGGCGAGCGACTGGTAGAGATTATAGCCAACCCAATCGGTAATCCAGAGTTCCGTCCTACAAGATTGAATGTCACTACAGCTTTGGTGAAGAACATTTCGCTGAAAGGCGAGAAATTGCTGGGTGGTCAGCTTGACTTATCGGTTTGTACCAGATTATCGACAGTTGATATTCGAGACACCAAGATAACAAGTGTTAAATTCCCAGCTTCAGAGTTATTGACATCTATACAGCTTGGAGGCTATCTTACGGCATTGGAAATCAATAATTTGCCGAAATTGTCTAAATTGACATTGGACGCATACGATTATTTGACCTCGTTTATTATTGGTGAGAATGTTGGTCAGTTGGATTTGTATCAGACGATTGCAGAGTTGTATGATGCAAAACACAATGAGACAGACCCATCCAGAATGTTGCAAGCACTTACAGTAAAAGATGTAAACTGGAAGGATGCTACAATAGACTTGTTGAAGTGGTTGCTCACTATTGACAACTTGAAAATTACTGGAAGCATTACACTTGCAGCCAGTGAATATATGACGTTTGAATTGAAGAAGCAACTTATGGAACGTTTTGGCGATATAGACTCACAAAGCAATTCGTTGTTTATTTCATACGTCCAGCGCACAATCAGTAGCATACAGATTGCTGGTGACAATACGTTCAGAGAAGCTGGTTCTCGCCAGTTTACGCTGATTCCGAATAGTCCAAATGCCAACAATTTCAAGTCAATCAAATGGTCACTCACAACATCCGCATACGCTTCTGTAAATGAGAAAACAGGAGTTGTTACTTGCAATAAGATTTCAACAACAGCTTTGACTGTTACGCTGAAATGTGTTGTGGAAACTACGGATAGAACAATAGAAACAACTTTCCCATTGTATTTGTATGACCGTCAAGCAGAGTTGGGTGATTATGTGTATTCAGATGGCACATATAGCGATATGTTGAATCCTTTGAAGACAGTTATCGGAATATGTTTTTATATTGGGGCTGAAAACAACAGCGATGGTACTCCAGACCGAAGAATGGTAGCATTGAAAGACATGGAATGTCTGAATGGCGCAACATCATGTCCTTGGGGATTATTTGGATATACAGGTAATACAGATCCCGATTACATGAACAATTATGTGATTTCTGGTATTCAAATTGAAGGCATGAATGACGCATATAATGTTGCTGGTATCACTGATTTTGGAAGCTCTGGTTTGGAGCCACGTTCCGACAATAATTCTGTATGGTATATTGGAGACAATAACTATCGTGATGAAGACAGTGGTGATAAGTACGGATTCAAGACAGGTTTTGCTGCCAATACAGGAGCTGGAGACTTGCAATTAGTAAAGCCAACAGAAGAGCAGAAGAGTATGATTGGGGCTGGATATGTTGGAGATAGAAAGATTCCAAGTGGTCAGCAACATACATTGGCAATCATTCAGCATCGTAATCAGATATTGGATTCTATATCTTACCCTATTCCATCCGCACAGTATGTGAATAGTCAAATCACTCAAACAGAGATTGAAAATGTCCGTGAGTGTATAGAAAAGATAATTGCCAATATGAGTGCAGCAAAATATCAGCAGTACTATTATCCAGCGGCTTCATACTGCTACGCATACGAGCCGAAAGGCTTGTTAGAAGGTGAAGAGTTAGCTGATAGATTTAAGGCACATAATTGGTATTTGCCTTCTTCTGGCGAACTTGCTCGTTTGTATTGGTATTATCAGAGAGGTAAGGATGATGATAAGAACATCTTTAAGGCGGCTTTGGCTTCTGGCAAGATGACTGATTTTACGTCCTCTAGTCGCTGGAGTAGTTCCGAGGGCAGCAGTTGGCACGCATGGAACGTCAACTTCGGTAATGGTTACTTCTACGGCTACCTCAGCAAGTACAGCAGCTTCGTTGTGAGGGCAGTCTCCGCATTTTAGAGAAATTTAGACCCGAATCTTACATTCGGGTCTAAATTTCTTACTTGTTTGTAAACCTTAATAAACTAAGGCTCTATTCGTAAGTAAACATATATAATTTAAGTCTGATATAGACGTGTATTAAAATACTGGAAATATGAAAGCAGCGCAATCATCTATATATCGCTCCATTGAAAATGTGATGATATGGTTTATACCTGTATCAGCACGAGTTCCGAAAATAATTGCACTTCGTTGTTTGGCAGAAGAGTGTACCACTAATATGAGTGATGCACTGACTTCTGTTGCGTTGGGATTGCAATCAGAGAACTGGAATGATGTTAGAGATTGCATTGATATGGTATTGCTACACATGACCAAAGTGAAAACAGCGGTGAAGATACTCAAAGAGTATTCTGATAGAAGTGCTACAATACATATCCTCAATGATCGCCAATTATCTGTATTCTCATTGTCTATGAATAAGATAATGACGGAATTAGGTAAATGGAGGAAGAAAGTAGAAACACGCATTGGCCCTGTTGACATTCACGAATGAAAACAAGTGGTATATATTTATTAAATGGGCGCACCACTGGGGTAAATACCTTAGTTAAGAACAAGATAGTGTGCGCAGCACAGTCCTCTAATCGCTGGAGTAGTTCCGAGAACAACAGTTGGAACGCATGGAACGTCAACTTCGGTAATGGTAACTTCAACAACAACAACAACAAGTACAACAGCTACGTTGTGAGGGCAGTCTCCGCAACTGATAAAGATATACAAAGTTGGTTAATTGCTTTTTACGATTGTTGCAAACGCAAGAAAACCAGTACTCAATGCACTCTATATCGACTTATTTTTGAAGAAGATTTACCCCTGCTCGCAACTGAAGTAAAAGAACGTGCTTACCATCCTACGGTAAGCATTTGTTTTTGTGTGACCAGACCTAAATTGCGAGAAGTATTTGCTGCAAATTTCAGAGACCGCATTGTGCAGCATTGGATTTGTTTGAGATTGGAGCCGTTATTTGAAGAACGATTTCAGTCTCAAAACAACGTGTCGTATAATTGCCGCAAGAATTTTGGAACACAGAAAGCAGTACAGCGACTCGCCACCCAGATGTATAATGTGAGTGGTGGCTACAAATATACTGCATACGTTGGTCGTTTTGATATATGTTCTTTCTTTATGAGTATTGATTGCATGATATTGGAAGAAATGCTCATACCATTTATAAAAGAGAATTATAAAGGCGATGACATTGACACATTGATATATCTTGTACAGGTTATTGTGCGCCATGAACCCCAGAAAAACTGTATAAAGAAAGGTCAGACAGAGCTGTTTGAACGTCTCGAACACAACAAAAGCTTATTCTATGCAGAGTATTTGATTGGTATGCCTATCGGAAATCTTACCAGTCAATTATTTGCCAATTTCTATATGTCATTCTTTGATGAGTATATGTTGAGGCTATGTAAGCGATACAAGTGCAAGTATGTCAGATTTGTAGATGATTTCTGCATTACAGGACGCAAGAAAGCCAACATATTAAAGATGTATAGAATGGCAGACTTATATTTGAAGAATAAGCTACATCTGACATTGCATCACGATAAGTTCTATTTGCAAGAAGTAAAACATGGTGTAAATTTCGTTGGAAGTGTAATCAAATATGACAGAATATACCTTAGCAACCGCACGGTCGGCAGTCTGGTTAATCGTGTTAATGAAGCTGAGAAAATATGCAAGGCAGCAGTTATGGCAACTCCAGATGAAGAATTGGAAGCCTATTATAATTTGGACAAAATAGTGTGCGCTTTGAATAGCTATTTCGTTTCTAGTTATCTTCTTTAGATTCAGTTAATTATCTTCTTCAAATAATTTTTTAGCATATTGCTGCGCTTTTTGATAAGCGCATATGCTTGAGTTTTTCCTTTATCTATATCTAATTGCTCGATTATTTCACCTTTATCATAGCCTTCGTATAAGAGTCTAATGATACTTGCATATTCTTTGTTTATGTTCTCCAGTTTTTCAATTAGTCTTTTAAGTTTGATCTTTAACAAAACAATATCCTCTACATTAGATTCTTGGAAAGGGTCAAACCCTTTTTTGTTATCATCATTATTGTCCTCTAGGAACTTATCATACGATAAGAATCTAGCAGTTATATTATTTGGATTACCCTAATGTTTGCAGTTACAGCATTTCTTTATTGTTGGACATCTAATTAATCCTCCTTTGCCATCTGAAATATGGCATCGCTTCTTTCTGGTTCCATAAAGATAGGCATTTGTTTCTTTCTTAAATGCATCAATTGCAATAGCAGCTTTATCTTTTGGAACTGCAACAAATCCTACTAGGATTTTCCTTCTTCCATAATGCCAAGTTTCTAAAGTGCGAGTATCTACAAGAGTCTCAGATTTTCCAAGACCATTTTTAATACAATCATTCTTCCAGTTTACTAAATCATAAGCAAGCACTGGTACCAATTCTTCATCAGCTTTAGCTGGAATATTGTTAAAGTTCTTTTGTTAGCATAATTTCCCATTCTGATTTCTTCCTTAGATTGCCTAGGAGGAAACCTAGAATGAGTATTTTCTGAATTAAGTTGGCCTTTGCCATATAGAGTTTCCTCCTATTGGTTTGGCCAACTTGTCCTATTCAGCTGGTTTTGATATTTAGTTGTTCATCAGAGTCAGATAGGATATTTTTGATCAGGGGACGCATTGTCTGATGGTGGGGTTTAATCCTTGATTGCATGATACAGCAAACGTTAAAAATGCCCGTTGAAGAAAGTTCACCAAAAATATTTTTCTAAATTGATAGCACCATGTAAATACATACAAACTAATACCGATGATAGAAATTTGATACAAAATAATATATAATAAAAATTGCTGATGGATAAACATATCTGTAATTATATAGCAAGACTTTTAAGAAGTATTACAGGTTTGGATAACAGAACAATAAGTAACATGAAGAAGGAGGATAACCTTACTAAGTCAAATGTGATATCTGCGTGTTTAGGTATACGTATTTCATTTAGAGTTAGTAACCATATGCTTAGTCTTGCTGATTTGACGATGAATATGACTTCCAAAGGTCAAGTGGGTGTTGACAATGAAACGTATGATATGCTTCTTCATTTAAGATGGACGACTGATTATGATGATATTTAAGAAGAATTGAAAGTTCAATCAAAAGATCATCTAATTCACCAGCCATCAGTACAAAATAGAAAATCAACGATGAACAGGAGGTATCGTGAAAATGCAATTTGAATGGATAAATTTTTATTCGGAGTTTGCCACAAAGCTTCTGGAATTCAAAAATAACCGTGCAGAATTAATTGCTGATATACAAAGTGCTTATAGTGCAATTAATATGAAATTGCCAAAGTTGGAACGTGAAGATTCAATAATAGACATCGATCCTTTTACTGTATTTGGACTTTTC
>OQVT01001958.1_pt1 | contig 13250 bp, 9 predicted proteins | sample 1691561 | NCBI WGS metagenome assembly OQVT01 (sample SAMN03418260, study PRJEB22391) | human gut metagenome | biome: human-gut; feature: organic feature; material: feces | host: Homo sapiens | place: Tanzania | collected 2013-01 | reverse complement strand
TTACTTGCGATAATCAAGAAGATTTAGAATTATTATTGCCCCTTTCTTATTATAAAGGTTATAAGGCATATGAATTTATCGAAAAGGAATATAAAACTATTGATGTATCTAGTGATAAAAAATATAAATTAGTAGAATTATATTCTTCAAAAGGATCGCATACTTACAAAGTAACTTATGAAGGCACAGTTGTTCAAAAGGCAACTTTGCTTATATCAACTTTATCTTTTGCGATTATATTTGGATATGGTATATTAAAAAAGATTATTTTAAAAAAATGATTTAATTGTATGAAAAAGAATAAATTTATTGACACCTTATTATGTATATTATTTGCTTGCGCATGCTTATTCTATTTTTTTGATACAAAAATTTCAGTATCTCACGATCTAACCTTTCATTTAAATAGATTTGTTGGTTTAGCTAATGCCTTTGAAGAAGGACAAATATTGCCTAAGATATATCCTTATGCCAATTATGGTTTTGGCTATGCAAGTCCCCTATTTTATTGTGATTTGTTTTTGTATCCTTTTGGTATTTTATATCACTTTGGTTTAAGTGCTATATGGTGTTATAAGCTTTGTATTTTATTCTATACAACATTAGGTAATATCTTTGTGTATTTAATTATTAAAAAGGAAACTAACGATAGAAAGTTATCTTTATTAGCTACTTTCTTATATTTAACATGTAACTATCATTTAATGAATATTTTTGTAAGAGGTGCTTTGGGTGAAGTAGTGGCTATGACTTTTGTTCCTCTTGTACTATATGCAATATATAAAATCTTAGTTAAACATGATGATTGTTTTATTTTCCTAGGTATCTCATTTTCATTGTTGGTACAAAGTCACTTAATTAGTTCGTTATTATATGGAATCTTCTTTTTTTGGATGATTGTTGTTTTCGTTATTATAAATAAAAAAGACTTTTCTTTAATTAAGAAAACAATCATTACAATTTTTAAAGGAACAATCTTAGCTTTATTATTGTGTGCTTGGTACTTATTACCAATGTTAGAACAGATGCATAGTCAAACATTTTGGTTAAGTGTTAACAGCCAATATAACAATATAAGTAGCACAATACAAAGTGTCGGTGATGTTTTTAATAGTCTATCATATAAATTTATACCTTCTATCGGTGCTTTATTTATACTATTTAGTCTTGGATATATCTTTGTTAAGAAGAATAGATATATTACTATAATTGTTGTTTATACTCTAATGTGTTATCTAATAATATTAGGAATACTACCTGGTGAATTATTGAATGTTATGCAATTCTATTTTAGATTGTATATCGTTATATTTCCTCTAACTATAATAGTTTCAATCTATGTGTTAAAGGATTTTAAATATAGAAATATATTGATAATGATATCTTCAATATTTTTATTATCAAATGTTGTCATCACTAATATTAAAATGATTAATGATGGTGAATATTATCTTAATAATAATGCAACAGTTGATGAGATTAATTCAGTAACTAACTTTAAATATAATCTTGATTATAATCATGATGAATTAGGTGGTGCAGAGTATCTTCCTTATACAGAATACAAAAACTACAATAATGATTCATTATCGATTAAGTATATTGATGAAAATGAAGAATTTATAGACTATATAAAAGAATATGATAGAGCGTATTCAAAACTAGAATTTACTTGCGATAATCAAGAAGATTTAGAATTATTATTGCCCCTTTCTTATTATAAGGGTTATAGAGCTTATGAATTCATTGATGGTGCTTGGGTGCATAAAAATATAACTTATAGTCCCTTAACTAGAGAAGTATTGATTGAAGCTGAAATTGGAGAACATACATATAAGGTTTTATATGAGGGAACAGTTGTTCAAAAGGCAACGTTGGTTATATCTATATTAAGTATTATTGGTGTTGTGGCTTATGGTGTTTTAAAAAGAAAGAATAAAGTAGGATATAATAGATAAACAGGTGGGAATGATTATGAATGATAAGAAAATAGCTGTATTGATACCTTGTTATAATGAGGAACTAACTGTCGAGAAGACTGTTAGTGATTTTAAACGTGTATTACCTAATGCAGATATCTATGTATATAACAACAATTCAAAGGATAGAACTAAGGAGCTAGCTCTTAAGGCTGGTGCTATTGTAAAAGATGAATATAGACAAGGTAAGGGTGCGGTAGTACGTTCAATGTTTAGAGACATCGATGCTGATGTTTATATTATGGTTGATGGTGATGATACTTATCCTGCTGAAGAAGTAGAGGGCTTAATTACTCCAGTGCTTGAAGGCAAGGCTGATATGGTAATTGGCGATCGTTTATCTTCTACTTACTATACAGAGAATAAGAGACCTTTCCATAACTTTGGTAATAGTTTGGTTAAGGGTTTAATTAACTTCTTATTTAAATCTAATCTAAATGATATTATGACAGGCTATAGATCATTTTCTAAGAAGTTTGTTAAGTGTATGCCAGTTATGTCTGATGGTTTCCAAATCGAAACAGAAATGACTATTTTCGCGCTAACTAATAATATGCAAGTAGTTAATATGCCTATTACATATAGAGATAGACCAGAAGGGTCTGAATCTAAACTAAATACTTTCTCTGATGGTTATAAAGTATTATTAACTCTTTTTAATCTATTTAAAGATAATAGACCATTCTTATTCTTTGGTTGCTTATCGTTGATTATCTTTATCTTAGGACTTGTTGTTGGTGTTCCTGTTATTGATGAATTTATTAAGACAGCTTATATTACAAAAGTACCTAGTGCAGTATTGGCTGCAGCTTTAATGATTAATTCATTCTTACTATTAAGCGTTGGTATTATCTTGGATGCGATTAAGAATCAAAAGAGATATTTATTTGAATGTCATATGAACGATGTGATATCTAAATATAAGGAAGATTAATGTTTTATATTTTATCTTTATTTTGGTTACTTTCAATTAGTGGATTATTAACGCTTGTTTTTAATAGAAGGTTTGAAATAGTCTTAACTCTTTCAATGATTCTTGGGACATTGATGTTGTATCCATTTGGTTATATAAATCATATTAGCTATGGCTATTATTTGTCATGGCTTTTTGTGTTGTTGTTTTATGTTTTGTTGATTTATTTATTTGTTAAGAAGAAAAATGATAAACTATTAGAATTAAAGAATAATTATTTTACTTATGGATTATTATATTTCATAATTTTTAGCATCTACTCTTTCTTCCTATATAAATATACAGGCTTTGGTAATTGTGATGAGTTTACTCATTGGGGTCCTATGTTGAAAGAGACATTAAGACTTGATGGTTTCTATACCCAAGATGCCTCTAGACTTATTATGCATAAGGATTATCCACCTTTCTTCACTTTATTAGAAGTATTATTCCAAGGTTTTAATGGTTTTAAGTTCCATGAGCCTTTTGCGTATATAGCTTTACAATTATTTATGTTTTCAATGTTACTACCAGTGTTTAGTAACTTAAAGAAAAAAGATTGGTTAAAGTCATTATTAATCTTTGTATCAATTGTTTTGGTTGGTTTAACTTTGGATAAAACAGAGACAGCTAGTGATTATGCTTTTGTTTATAATTCAATTTATGTTGACTGGTGCTTAGCCTTATTCTGTGCATACGGTATTTATTTGACTTATAAGGAAGAAGGTTGGGGATTATTTAGATTTAGTTATTTAACCCTAGTTTGTGTAACTTTTATCCTAATGAAACAAATGGGATTAGTATTCTATTTGATTATCTTAATTTATGCGTTCTTTAAAGTTGCTTTTATTGACAAGCAATTGGATTTAAAGATGATGCTGAAGGGAATTTTTTTCTTAGTTGTTATTCCTGTTTTGCTTTATATTTCATGGAGTTATGTTGTTAAGTTATATCAAATCGATGCTCAATTTAAGATAGGCGAATTAAGCATTAAAGATTGCATCAACATAATTAAAGGCAATGCACCTGAAGGTTTAGAGTGGAAGTATACTGCTTTTAGAAATTATTGTAGTAATTTGTTACATAGACCACTTGTGTTACATCCATTTAGAATGAGCTATTTTGAATATGTTGGTCTAATGATGATAATTATTTTTATTGCACTTAGATTTATGAAAGGTGGCTATTTCTTAGCTGGCACATATTTAATTGGAGCTATTGGTTATTCAATAGCAATGATGATCTTATATACTTTAGCTTTCACAGTGGATGAGGCTCCATACCTTGCATCGTTTGATCGTTATATGGCTTCTTATTTGTATTTTGGAACCACATTGACATTGATGTTGGTAATAGATAAATTTAATAATTATATCTATCAGAATATGATTATTTTAGGTCTTTTATGTTTGTTTGTGGAGCCGAATACATTGAAACATTTGGAAGTAAAAACGGGTGTTGTGGATAAGGATAAATTAACTATTGCGGTTGTTGAACAATTCAATGAAGGGGTTGAATTTAATAGAGAAAATCTTAATGGTTTTAGGTTGAAATTTGATCACCTAGGTTTCTTAGATGGCGGTGAAGAAGCCTATTTAAAGCTTGTTGACGCATTAAATAAGGATGATGGTTTGTTCATTATCGGCTATGATGATTATGTTTATGAATACTGGAAAAGAATAGGAATTGAAGATTATATCTTTAATGAACAGTATTATAAATTGAATAAAGAAAGTGGCGATTTGAAGGTATCTTGGGATGCTTACTCGTTTGTCCACTATGTTATTCTTTATTATATGTTAGGTGTATAATACACAAAAGGAAAAGAGGTTACTATGATTAAGTTTAATGTTCCACCTTATATTGAAGGTACTGACAAATATGTTTTAGAAGTAATGCAATCAGGTGAGATTGCTGGTGATAATAAATATACAAAGTTAGACGAGGAAATATTAGCTAAGAAGTTTGGTTCTTTAAAGGTTCATTTAACAACTTCTGGTACAAGTGCACTAGAAATGGCTTGTATGTTAGTTGATATTGGTCCTGGAGATGAAGTAATTGTTCCATCTTATACTTTCTCAAGCACAGCCAATGCGATTGTAATTTTTGGTGGTGTTCCAGTATTTGTGGACATTGATCCAAAGACCATGAATATCGATGCTAATTTAATTGAAGCTGCTATTACTGATAAGACAAAGGCTATCATGGTTGTTCATTATGCTGGTGTGGGTTGTGATATGGAAAAGATTTGTGATATCGCAAAAAGACATAATTTGTACTTATTAGAAGACGCTGCTCAAGTAGTTAATGCGACATATCACGGAAAGTATTTAGGTACTTTTGGTGATGTTGGTTGTTATTCTTTCCACGAGACTAAGAATTATTCTATGGGTGAAGGTGGTGCTGTTTCTATTAATAATCCTGATTTATTAGATAGATGTGACATCATTAGAGAAAAGGGTACTAATAGAACTCAATTCTTTAATGGCCAAGTAGATAAGTATACATGGGTTGATAAGGGTTCTAGTTATTTGCCTAGTGATATTTTGGCTGCTTATTTATATCCACAATTATTGATTATGGATGAAATGAGACAAGATAGAATTGATAGCTTTAATTACTACTACGAATTGTTAACTCCGCTTAAGGAAGCTGGTAAGATTGATTTACCATTTGTTCCTGAAGGTGTTGTCCACAATGGTCATATGTTCTATATTAAGACTAAGAATTTAGAAGAAAGAAGTGCCTTACAATCTTTCTTAAGAGAAAAAGGTGTGGGTAGTGCTTTCCACTATGTTCCACTACATAGTGCGCCAGAAGGCTTAAGAGTTGGTAGAATGTCTGGTGAAGATAAATACACAACAAAAGAATTTGAAAGATTATTAAGACTTCCTATGTATTACAAACTAGGTAAAGAAAACATTGAATATGTTTGTGATATGATTAAGGATTTTTACAAAGATTAAGGGTAGACAGATGTCTATCTTTATTTTATTTATATGTGTCGCTTAAAACAACATTTGTACATAAATATAATAAAATACTTGAATAAATATGTTATCTAAAATATCATAAGTATGAGGTGAATGGCATGAAAAAGATATCTAAGGAATTATTGGCTAAGATTGTTAAGGAAAAAAGAAGTGAATTAAATATTACACAAAATAGATTAAGTGAATTAAGTCAAATCAATAGAGCGATGTTGTCTCGTATAGAGAACGCTGATTATTTACCTACTATTGAACAATTAGAAAAGTTGGGTGAAGTTTTAAACTTTGATTTTGATGACTTGTTTGAAAAAGAAGTTATTGAAAAAGAAAGATTGGTAAAAGAGCCTTGTAAGATAGCAGTAGCTGGTACTGGTTATGTTGGTTTATCATTGGCTGTTTTATTAGCTCAACATAATAAAGTAACTGCAGTTGATATTATTCCTGAGAAGGTTGATATGATCAATAATAAGAAGTCTCCAATTCAGGATGATTATATTGAGGAATATTTAGCTACTAAAGAATTAAATTTAAAGGCCACATTAGATGCTAAGGAAGCATATAGTGATGCTGAATATGTAATTGTAGCTGCTCCTACAAATTATGATCCTAAACAAAATTATTTTGATACTAGTGCAGTAGAGAAGGTAATTGATTTAGTAATGGAATATAATCCAAATGCTTATATCGTTATTAAGTCAACAGTTCCTGTAGGTTACGCAGAGCGTATTAGAAAAGAAAAGAACAATGATCATATTATGTTCTCTCCTGAATTCTTAAGAGAATCAAAGGCTTTATATGATAACTTATATCCAAGTAGAATCATTGTAGGTTGTGATGAAAAGACTAAGGATGCTGCAGTTAAGTTCTCTTATTTATTAAAAGATGGGGCTTTGAAGAAAGATATTGATACTTTATTTATGGGCTTTACTGAAGCTGAAGCAGTTAAATTATTCTCTAATACTTATCTAGCATTAAGAGTATCTTACTTTAATGAATTAGATACTTATGCAGAAACTAAGGGTTTAAATACTAAGGAAATTATCGATGGTGTATGTTTAGATCCTAGAATTGGTTCTCATTATAATAATCCATCATTTGGTTATGGTGGTTATTGTTTACCAAAAGATACTAAGCAATTATTAGCTAACTTCAAGGATGTTCCTGAAAACTTAATTGAAGCTATCGTTGAATCAAATAGAACAAGAAAGGATTTTATTGCGGATAGAGTATTAGATAAGGCTGGCGCTTATGGTAATAGTGAAGAATATAGTGCTGATAAGGAACACGATGTAGTTGTTGGTGTCTATCGTTTAACTATGAAATCTAATTCTGATAACTTTAGACAATCTTCTATTCAAGGTGTTATGAAAAGAATTAAAGCTAAGGGTGCTACTGTTATTATCTATGAACCAACTTTAGAGGATGGAGAAACTTTTTTTGGATCTAAGGTAGTTAATAATTTAAAAAAGTTTAAGAAACAATCTAACGCGATTATTGCGAATAGATATGATTCTTGTTTAGATGATGTGGCAGATAAAGTGTATACAAGAGATTTATATAAGAGGGATTAATATGAATTTTGTAAAAAAGCACAAAGAAAAAATATTGTTCATATTAATTTGGCTTGTGGTTGTTATGTTTGACTACAAATATGGGAAGGCATATTTAGATTCGGATATGGCATCTGAAATGGTCCTAGCAAAACAACTTAACACCGAAGGTGTTCTACTTAGCAAAAATTGGTATTATTCAACTGAATTAAGAATATTTGGAAATGCTCAATTATTTAGAATATTCTTATTATTGTTTCCAAACAATTGGAGGTTGGTTAGAATACTTAGCCAATCTATCTTGATTCTGTTTACAGGCCTATCTTATATTTATTTAGTTTCAATACTTAAAAGCAAAAGAAGCATATGGTTTGGGATGATAACAATGATGCCGTTTGGCTTTTGGTACATGTGGCACGGTATATTTGATGGTTTCTATCTAATTTGGATAATCCTATACAATTTTTGTGCAGGCTTGATATTTAAATATAGTATCGAAAACAAGAAAAAGATTACGTTGTTATTTATCGTGTTTCTTTCGTTTTTGATTGGACTACAAAGTATTAGAGGGCTATTGAATCTTTTGATTCCTCTATTGTTGTCAAGCCTAATATTGATTTATTTACATGCCTATAGAGGTGGCAAAGTTCCCTTTAACATCAAGAGATTATTCTATGTTTCGTTCATATCTTGTGCAAGTTCATCTATAGGATATGCAGTAAATTCTTTGTATTTAAGTAGAATTTATAGCTATGCAAATCAAAACTTACAATATTGGGAGGAGTTCTCAATAAATAAAATCAATACAATCATTAGTGATTTTCTAATGATGTGGGGTTATCCGACTAGTTTTCTTAAAGAAACAAAAGTATCGTTGTTTTCTTTAAATGGATTAATGAGTCTAACTGGTATTGTTCTTTTGTTTTTCGTTATTTACTTTGTTTATAAAGAAATTAAGATGGTAAAAGTAATAGATTTAAAGAAACAAATGATTGTGACGACAAGCTTAATGTCTATAGCTATTCCTTTTATGATGTTTGTGTTTTTCCATTATGAAAATTCAAGTTATTTTTTACCGTCAACAGGATTAATAATTGCTGGTTTTCAGGTTGCCTTAGATAGTTTTGATAAGAATCGTTATAAAAAAACGATATTCACTTGTTTATTTATTTGCATAGTCATTAGCAGTATTAATACATGTTCACTGTTTATAAAGAATCCACAGCGAAGCTATAAAAATCAAATATATGTATCTGAATTATTAAAAGAAAAAGGGTATACAAAGTGTATTGGTGAATTTTGGGAAGGTGGCAATGTTATTATAGAATTATCAAACGGATATGTAGAATCATGGGTTATTGATAACTTTATAGATAAAGGAGCCAGTAAATGGTTACAATCTAAAACTCATTTCGAGAATATTCCTAAAGGTAAGGCTGCAATAATAGTAAGCCCGTCTACATGCGATGAATATAATTACAATCCTTTTACGTATGAGAAGTCCGAAATTCTGTATGTTGATGATGATTATATAGTACTCGGGGTTGAAGATGTTGAAAATTGGCTTGAAAGTTAATTATAATTTATAAGATGAATAACTTATTTAAAAAGAAAAATTTCTACGTACTAGCATCAATATTCGTATTGATGCTTTTCGCTTATATTACCTACAAGACACCTCTAGCTGGCGATGATTGGGGTTATGCGTTGAATGGATCTGCGGGGACACCAATTAAAACTGCTTTAGAATTCTATAATTCTTGGTCAGGACGTTTCTTTAGCGAGCTATGGGGAATGATAGTACCAAGTCATAAATGGATATGGAATATCGTTAATCCGTTGTTGTTTATGGGTATCTTTATTTGTATCTATAAATTAGCTTATGTTCAAAATAAACCAATTCTATGTAGTTTGTTAATTTTAGCTATTATGTTAAGTGTTGATGATAATTTAAGAATGGAAACTTATTCTTGGATTATGGGAACCACTTATATAATACCTTTATTTTTATCGTTATTATATTTTGTAATAGTTGATAATCTATTAAAGAATGAAATATATGATTGGAAGTTAATTACTTTTGCCATATTAGATAATTTATTCTTATTTATCATTGGTTTAATGATGGAGAACATTGCAGCTACTATGATAGTTGGAATTGTCTTTGTGTTGGGTTATGCATTCTTTAATAAGAGAAAAGCACTTAAGTTTTTAATCCCTAATTTAGTATTTAGTATTTTAAGTTTTGTGATTATGAGAATGTCTCCAGGCAGTGCAAGCCGATTAAATGGTGAGCATGCTACTTGGGCTAAGATGACTTTGTTTGAAAAGTTGTCTAATGGTTATCCTAATTTCTTGAATATGACTTTTATTCAAAATAATTATGTGATTACTTTATTCTCTATTTGTTTAATTCTATTAATTTGTTTTTCAAAGAAGAAGAATAAGTTAAATAAAGTGTTGCCTTTATTAATATTGAGTGTTGGTATTATAACAGTATTCTCTTTTATCTTTACAGATGTGTTGGTTAATCCTAATTTAATCTATTCATTTATCTTTTGGCCAATATACATTATTAATGCTTTCTATGTGTTGTTTACATATTTGGATAATGATTATCGTAAGAATAAAGCAATATTTATGTTGATGTTTGCAGGGTGTAACGCATTAGTAATGTTATATTCACCAATCTATGGTTCTAGAAGCGCTATTTATACTGTTTATTATTTGATTGTTGTTTCTGCACTTGTATTAGAATTTGTGCGTATCAATAAACATCATATTATTACGATTTTCATAATTCTATTAGTACTAATTATTGGTGATAGAACAAGAGAATATATTCATAAGTATTGTTTAGTTGGTATTAAACAAAACGAACGTTTAGAGATTATTAAGTATTATCAAGAACATCCAGATGTTGAAGAGGCTTGGATTCCTAGATTTCCTATATATACAGTGCATGGAGCTGATATTGAAATAGGTGATACTTATCATTTTGAAACTTTTAAAGATTATTACAAGTTGCCACAAAGTGCGGATAAGATAATTTTTTACTACGAAGGAGAATAGGAAATGAAGGGAATTATTCTTGCAGGAGGAAGTGGAACTAGGCTTTATCCACTAACTAAGGTTACTAGTAAACAATTGTTGCCAATTTATGATAAGCCTATGATTTACTATCCATTAAGTACTTTAATGTTGGCTGGTATTAGGGATATCTTGATTATATCTACACCTATTGATACCCCTCGTTTTGAAGCTTTATTGGGCGATGGAGAAGATTTAGGTTTAAATTTGAAGTATGCTGTTCAAGAAAGACCTGATGGTTTAGCTCAAGCGTTTTTGATTGGTGAAGAATTCATTGGTGATGATAGTTGTGCTATGGTTCTTGGGGATAATATCTTCTATGGTAATGGATTCTCTAACTTATTAGTTAGTGCAAGAGGGAAGGCTGACAATGGTCTAGCTACTGTCTTTGGCTATTATGTTAATGATCCCGAAAGATTTGGCGTAGTTGAGTTTGATGAAAATGGTAAAGCATTATCTATTGAAGAAAAACCAAGCAATCCTAAATCTAATTATGCAGTAACTGGTTTGTATTTCTATCCTAAGGGTGTTAGTAAAATGGCTAAGGAAGTAAAACCATCTAAAAGGGGTGAATTAGAAATAACTACATTGAATCAAATGTATTTAGATAATGATAAATTAAACGTTGAAATCTTTGGTAGAGGTTATACATGGTTAGATACTGGTACTATGGATTCTTTAGCCGAAGCATGCAATTTTGTAAGAACAATCCAAAACTTACAGGGAGTTGGTATAAGTGTGATTGAAGAAATTGCTTATAAGAATGGTTGGATTAGCAAGGAACAATTATTAAATTTTGCAGATAACTATGGTAAGTCGGAGTATGGTAAGCATTTAAGAAAAGTTGTTGAAGAAAAGAGATATTCAGATAGAAAGAAGGTATAGATTGTGTTTAATAGATTAGAATGCTTTTATAAAAGAAACAAACCATTAGTATATATATATATATAAGCGTTATTCTATTGCTCCTTAGTTTTTTCTTAATTTTTATATTAAAAAAACCATTTATATTGAGCAATGATCAGTGGTTCCAATACAACGTCTTTTATAAAGAATGGATAAGATTAATAATTGAATTTTTAAAAGGCAACGGTTTACCAATGTACTCCTGGAATATGTATCTTGGTACTGATTTTTATAGTGCTATGGGCTATTATTGCACAGGAGATGTTTTTCTGCCGTTATTACTTTTGTTTAGAAACAACATTGAATTGGGTCTATCATTTGAAACAATGCTGTGCGTTTATATTTCAGCAACTCTTTTTTACATTTTGCTTAAGAAGATTGGAATAAATAAAAGTTCTACATTAGTTTACATTTCACTTATGTATGCCTTTAGTGGGCAAGTGTTTCAATTTGTTGGTAACTATATGTTTCATCGTTTTTATGCCTTTTTACCGTTATTATTTATCGGATTATTTGACTATTTTAAAAATAATAGGGTAACGTGGTTTATTATTGGAACAACAATATTATTTTTACAAAGTTCTTATCTAATGTTTCCGACTCTAATATTTTTATTCATGTTTTCAGTTATGCTTGAGATTAAGAATAAAAAAACATTGAACAAAATACTCAAAGATTTTTTTAAATTATTAATATGTTTAATCATTGGTTTCATAATCAGTGCTGTTATTACACTTCCTTCGATTATGTATATTCTGACCAATTCAAGAATAGGATCAAATGATACAAGTGGTTTGTTTTGGCAAAGGAACACTTATGCGGGATTATATGCTTCTTTAACATCTTATATACCTTGGATGCTAGATACCATTTTCAAAACAACTAATGGTGGTCATGATAATTTTTACTCTTTGTTTATAACCACAATTCCATTATTGGCTTGTGTTGATTATGTTTCTAGAAAGGAAAATAGATGTGAATTATTCCTTTTAATTATCTTTGTGATAATGGCATACATTAAGCCTCTTTCATCACTCATGCATGGTTTCTCAGAACCATCATTAAGATGGTTATTTCTTCCTCAACTATATATACTGGTACTTGCTTCTTTAGGACTGGAAAGCATCAATACAAAAAAATCAACAATTATATTTATAGCCTATATGATAGGACTATTTGTCCAATTATACCTAATGCATAAAAGAAATTGGATTGATTATTGGAACGTTCAAACGCATCTAAAAATATTATTTGTATGCATAATTTTGAATATTATCTTGTTTTTAACTTTCAATTTCAAAAAGAATTTAGCATTGACACTCTCTGTACTAGAATTAATATGCTTTTTGTTTTTAAATTTTTATATTGATATAGTAATTGGGGGAAGTTTTAATGCGGATGAGGCAATTAAAGCCGACGTGGTCGCTTACTATAAAGCTTTAGATAATGATGAATATCGATATTATCATTCTTATAAAAACAATCTTCCTCCAGAAATACTTAATCAAAATAAGTCTCTTGACTATGGATTCATGTCTACAGCTACTTACAATTCGATGTATGATTACAAAACAGAAGAGTTTTCAAAATTGAGCAACTCAACAATTGTTTCTGATTTGATGAACATGGGTTGGGTTTTAGAATGCGACGACCCTTGCGCAAATACAATGTTAGGTGTAAAGTATTACATTGTCTACAAAGAAGATGAACTACCTAAGGAATTAGAATTTGAATATGTCTGGAATAACAACCCGGAAAAAGACAAATTTTCAGCAATTTAAAA
>OQVT01001956.1_pt1 | contig 13253 bp, 8 predicted proteins | sample 1691561 | NCBI WGS metagenome assembly OQVT01 (sample SAMN03418260, study PRJEB22391) | human gut metagenome | biome: human-gut; feature: organic feature; material: feces | host: Homo sapiens | place: Tanzania | collected 2013-01 | reverse complement strand
AATGACAATAGCCATTCCCACAGCAATGAGAATGAAATTGACCTTGTCGAAAGCAAAATTTCTCTTGTCCACTTTTCTTTTTTATTAATGTTTAATTATTAATGTTCAATGTTTAATTTTAAAGCTTAGTGTTTAATTATCAATGTTTAGCGCGTAAGGTAAACATTAATCATTAAACATTAATCATTAAATCTTGTATAAGTCTCCAGCCTTCATCTTCAGGAACTTGTTGACCGAAATGGTCGAACAGAGGGCCGTGATGAACAGTCCGAAGAACACTACCGTGCCGGCTGTTATCGCCAAAACCTGCCATGTGAGCACCTCAAGGATGTCGGGCTCATACATATATAATACGTATATGGCTCCGCCCAGGGCTATGCAGGCTATGATGGCTGCAAGCAGTCCAAGCAGCATGTAGCAGCGCACGAACGGCGCACGGATGAATCCCCACGACGCACCCACAAGTTTCATCGTATGTATGGAGAAGCGGCGGGCGTAGACACTGAGACGGATGGTGTTGTTGATGAGCGAGAACGACACGATTGTGAGCAACAACGCTATCGTAAGCAACACGATACTTATCTTCGCGATGTTGGCATTCACGCTGTCAATCAGGTCCTTCTGATACTTCACTTCGCTCACTTTCGAATAGCTTTTCAGCTCGCGCGAGATGATTTGCAGCGAGTCGGTGTTGGCATAGTCGGCATTCAGCGTTATTTCTATCGAAGAAAGGAACGGATTGGTGTCGGCAAACTCGCGCGGATCGGCTCCGAGCGTCTTGATGCCCTCGCGCAACGCCTGCTCCTTACTTATATAGTCGAGTCGGCAGATGTACGGTCGCTGCTTCAGTTTGGAGCAGAACTGCTTTGCTTCGCCCGACGTCATGTCGTCCTGAAGCATCAGTGTCACCACAATATTCTGTTTAACATACGTAGAGAGGTTGCGCGCAGTGAGCACCGAGAACACAACCAAACCCAACAATATCAGCACCATAGCCGTGCTAATGCACAACGTTACTGCCTGCAATCCGTGACGACTGCCGGTCTTTTTCCTTCTTTTTGCCATTTTCTAAAGGGTATATTATACCAAATTTCCTGCAAAATAACAAAAAAAAAATTGTAACAGCGAGCAATTAACCACAATTAACACGCAGCCCGCAAAGGCTGTAGCAGCAGCAATAACAAACCGGACAACGACTGGCAATCTGCCGCATTTGAAATTATTTGCTGCACAGCCATTCGTATGTCAAAATATAACTGTAACTTTGCATTGCAACGGGGCTTTTTCAAAAGGAGTCCTTTTGCTCTCCAAAAGGAGTCCTTTTACACTCCAAAAGGGGTCCTTTTGCACACCAAAAGGAGTCCTTTCGCAAGGCAAAAGGAGTCCTTTTGAAAACAGACAAGAAAAACACTAATTTCATACATATATGTCAACAATACTCTACCCCTCTCCTATCGTCGGACCGATACACAGCCGCCGACTGGGAATATCGCTCGGAGTGAACGTCAATCCGAGCGACGGAAAGATATGTACGTTCGACTGTATATACTGCGAAGTGGGCTACAACCGCAACCGCCACACTTCATCGCCACGCCCTACACGACTGCACATAGCCACTGAACTGGAATCGAAACTCAAGGAAATGAAGGCAAACGGTTCGGCTCTCGACGTGATTACGTTCTCGGGCAACGGCGAACCTACCGGCCATCCCGACTTTCTGGGCATCGTCGAGGACACCATACGGCTGCGCAATGATTACTATCCCGACGCAAAGGTGTCGGTGCTGACCAACTCAACGCTTTCCGTCCGACCCGACATACACCGTGCCTTGATGCTCGTCGACAACAATATCATGAAGCTCGACACCGTTGACCCTATATATATAAATAATGTGGACCGCCCCGTTTCGCCTGCCTACGACGTGGAGCAGATAATCAAGGAGATGCAATCGTTCAATGGACACGTCATCATTCAGACCATATTCATGAACGGAACTGACGACCTCGGGCGCGACGTATCCAACACCAGCGACCGCTTCGTTGAACCGTGGCTCGCAGCCGTGCGACAAATACGCCCGTCGGAAGTGATGATATACACCATCGACCGCGAAACTCCATGCCCGACATTGCGCAAAGCCACGCACGAAGAACTCAATACTATCCGCGACCGTGTGGCTGCCGAGGGCTTCAATTGCATTGCTGCATACTAAATTTCACCCTCACCTCTGCCATTATCATCAGAACGGATAGCCGATTGCGAAGTGCAGACTCTGCGAATCCTTAAAGCTGTTCATGTTGTAGAATCCGCTCTTGTAGGGCACGTGGATGCCGATACCCCAGTCGAGACGCAGAACGAAGAACTCCAAGTCGTAGCGTATGCCCACACCAGTGCCCAATGCCATGTCCTTCAGCAGATTCTTCATCTGCAACTTCGACCCTTCACGATAGCCATCGTTGCGCAATGCCCATACGTTGCCGGCATCTACGAAGAGTGCTCCGTACAGATTGCCGAACAGACGCGGACGATACTCCACGTTGGCCTGAAACTTTATGTCGCCCGTCTGGTCCATATACGACAGTCGCGACTGATTGGTGTAATAGCGGCCCGGACCGATGCTGCGCACGTTGAAGGCACGTATGCTGTTGGCACCGCCCACATAGAACTGCTCACTGTATGGAGCTGCACTGGCATTGCCGTACGACCATATCACGCCGGCATTCACATGACCCACCAATTGGCTGTGGTCAGACACCTGCCACGTCTTGCGATAGTCGGTCTCTATCTTCAAGAACTGAGCATATGGGTTCTTGAACATCGTCTTTCCCTTCTTGTTCCACTTCTCGCCGCATGCCAGATAGCCCAGCGAAAGCAGGTTGGAAGCCTCGCTCACCGACAACTGCCAGTATATAGGATTGCGGAAGTTGGAGCGCGACTGATATGTAAACGTGTAGCGCATCTTTGGCACAAACTGGTCGGCCATTGATATTAGCAGATACGGACTTTGACTTACTATCTCCTTGAAAGCCTCGGTCTGCTTCTGCATGTATTCGTATTGCAGTATGAGTGGCGAGAACTGGTGCACCCTATTGGGCGCGGGCTGGATGGTATATGTCAATTCGCCCGACACGATGTGGCGCTTGAAGTAGCCCGAACGGTTGAGCACATCACTCGAAGCCTTGATAAGCGTGTTCGATACGGTGTTGTTGGGCTTCACCTTTTGTCCGCTCAGCCAGCGTTTGGCACGCACACGCTCCATCAAACGGTCTACAAACATCAGTCGTGGCATCTCAAGCGACACGTCGGCACCATACTCATACGAGTTGAATTTGGAACTTGTACCGTCGGCACGGTGTCCGGTCTGCCACTCGTACGAACCTTTCAGATTGACCGACAGCTTCTCGCCGCCACGGAAAGCGTTGCGTCTCACTACGCTCATGACCACTCCCGGACCCACACGGCCCGTTGTCTTGCCCACCACATTTGCCTCGATAGAGAAGTCGTAAGGCTTGTCGAACACGCAGTTGAGCGTGAGGTCGAGCGTATCGCAGGTTGCTGAGGTGTCGCGCGGGGCGAATCCAAGGTCGACACGAGAGAAAAGGCCCTTCGAAGTGAGCGTATTGACCGACTGCTGGTAGGTGTTATAGCTGTAGAGTTGGCCCGGTCGCATCTTCAAGTCGCGCGCTATCACACCCGCACGGATAGGCGTGCGCTTGCCCGTATATACTATTGTGTAGTCGCGAAAAGTCACGGAGTCGGTGAGCTGTTGCATCACGTTGCGCCGCATTTGAAGATTTATGTGGCCGATATACCACTTCCGGCCTATCTGCGAGGGCAGACTGTCGGCATACTGTAGCTTCACCTGCGCCTTGTTGACGGCTGCTATGGTGTCAGCCAGATATGTAGCGTAGCTCGGTTGATAGTAGAAGTAGCCGTTGTTGCGCAATAGTGTCGACACACGTGTGCGCTCGGCGTCGAGCGTCGACACGTCGAAGGGGTCGCCCTTGTGCACCAACGCCTCAGCCGATGTGGAATCGATGAGCCGCTGAGCCTCAACGGGGAAGTTCTCGTAGGTCAATGTGTCGATGGTGGTAAGGTCGCCGAGGTTGACAGTATAGCCTATCTTGGCCTTCTTGGGGTTTGACTTTGTGATGATGTCGTAGTTGACATACGAGCCGAAATAGCCGCGTGCACGCAGCAGTTCGCGCGCCACCTGCGATCGCAGACGCGGATTTACGTTGCTCATAAGCACTGGTGCCTTGCCGAAAGTCTTGCGTATCCATCTGCCCAGACCCTCGTCGCTGGTGTGAAAGGCATTGTATATCCACAAACGGTAAGGGAATGGCGAGCGATAGTACGAACTTCCGAATATGGCTCCGTTCGGTTCGGTGGCAAGAGCCGCCTCCACCTCTTCCTGAGTGGTGCTGAAGTGGTCGCTTGCCTTATAGTTTTCGTATTTTATTTTGCGCTGTCCGGTGTACAGTTGGTCGCCCTCGGGCACGCTTGCAGTCTCCGAACACGATGCCAGAAGCACAATGCCGAGCACACCCATCACGCCCTTCCACAGGCGTGAGAGTGTCAGTATGCTGTTGTTTCCTATTGCGTTCATATCTTTATATACGGCTTTTATGTTCATTTCTTCTGTCGTGTAGTGTCGTTGAGCAGTTCCGGCTGGTCGGCCTGTTTGGGCTTTCTGAAACGGAATATTTCCTTAAGGCTGTCCATCTTCTTGCGCCATAGGAAACCGCCTCCAAACTGTTCGACATAGCCTTCGAGCCAATCGTAAGAGTCGCGGTCGTAGAACAGCTTCAGATACTTGTTGGAGTTGGGCGAGAGTCTATACTCAAACGTAACGTTGTCGAAGAACGTTTCATTCTGGTTTTCTATCTCGGCTCCGCTCGAAACTTTTCCGCCTATGACGATACGCAGGCGGTTGTTCCAGAATCGCTTTGAGAATTTGAATGAGTAGTCGGTATGTACCTGACCCGTACCGAGCGTGGTGTTGTCCATGCCGAACGACAGATCGAGCGTGCGAAGGGCATTGCCGCTGATGGCATTTATCTGCGAATTGAGGAACGCACTGAGTGCATTGTTCATCGAGAACGAGTTGGTGTTGCCGTCGGCGAGATACATGCCTGTTGTAAGCATGGTCACTGCCAGCTTGCCACGATTCTCTACCGACTGCGTCATGAGCTCGTTGTGCATCTGTTGGTCGTCGGGTGCGTCGATAGTAAACTGCAATCCCATGTCCTTAAGCGTCTTGGTTATCACCACGCCACACTCGAATGTCACGCTGCGACCGGCTCCACCGTCACTCGTTACGGTTGTCTTGTTCTCCTCAGTAGCCGTTATGTTGAGTCGCGGATTCATCGGGTCACCCGAGAATTCGGCATAGCTTCCGTCCTTGATGGTGAACGTCTTGAGCGGAATTACGGGCAATGAGTACTTCATTTCGCCCGAACCTATGGTGTAACGTCCGTACAGACTCAGTCCGTCGCTGGCAGTATAGAGCATGCGCAGGTCGCCTCCGCCTATGAGGTCGACATAGTTGGAGTGGTCGGCATTGAGTGCGCACATTACATGTGTGCCGTCGTCGATATTGACAGTGAGGTCCATGTTGAGTCCGTTGATGGGCGGACGTGTAACGGTTACAGCGTTCGGGTCGCGGAAGTTGACAAACTTCACGAGTCCGTCGAGCTGGTTGTCGGTGCTGAGAGGCGAGTCGCGCAATACGTATGTAACGTCGCTCGAACCCAACACGTCCAGTCGGCCACGCACACGCAGTGCATCGAGCGGACCTTCAGCCAATCCGAGGAAGTTGACCCAAGCCTTTCCGTAAGCCTCCGAACGTGCTGTCTCCTTCGAATCGATAAGCAGATAGTTGTCGGCACGCATCCTTACGTTGAGCGACATATTGGCTACGTCGGCAAAGTCGACATATCCGCGCAGCGTAAGCGGATTGCCGTTGCGTGCAAATAGCTGGAAGTTCTCAAGCGAAAGTCGGCTGTCGGTGATGGTGAGCGGGTCGTCACACATGCGCATCTCAATGCCATAGGGTTCGCTTACGACATAGGCTGAGTCGAAATACACCTCGCCGTTGACCTCAGGACGACTGAGCGAGCCGTGCACTTTCACCTCGCCCTGTGCATAACCCTTGAATCCTATGATGCGGTCGGGGACGAAACCGTTGAGCAGAAGCAGCGGTGTGCGCGACATGTTGAGGTCGGCATCGAGCGTGCCTTCGCCTTCGGTGTTGTACGATCCGGTGAGTGAGCACACCTCGTAATTGTCCATCGAGAGCGTTCCGTCTACATAATGCTCACGCATATTGTCCTTCGGCATATACACAAACTCGCTCGACAGATTGCCTATCGGGCAACCCTCGTAAGTCATCTTGTCCACACTCACCGACGACGATACCGACATGTCGCCCTCATGTTGCGATATGTAGTGGAAGTCGCCGTTGAGAATGCCCGATATATTAGGTGCATAAGGCACTACGGCGAGCACCTTCTGCATGTCGAAACGTGTCAGTCCGATGGTCACGTCCTGCAATGCTTCGGTGCTGTCGTTGGTATATATGCGCACAGCCATGCCGTCGTCGGCACGCAGAGCCATATCGGCAGAGAGCCGCTTATCGTTGGCAAAGAACACGTAGTTGTTCTTGTTGACCTTGAATTTCTTATATCCCAACACGGGGTCGATACCTCCCAACGACACACGTACGCCGTTATGCTCCATCTGTGCACGCAATCCGAGGGCGATGCCAAGGCGTTCGCGGGCATCGAATATGCGTGTTCCGAAATACAGCGACTGCTCGTGGAAGGCTCCACGGAAGCGCGCGTCGAAGACAAACTGCTTGTTGGAGCGGTTGTTGCGCACTTGTCCTTCGAAGTCGGTCTTGACCGAATCCGACTTGAATGCAAGTCGGATGGTGTCGAGCTGTACTCCCGATGCCACGAGAGAGTCAAGGCTCAGCTTGCCATTGATGCCCTTCGAGGGCGACGTAGACATATCTATATATGCGTTGTGGAAGTCGTAACCGAAGTGGCGCAGGGTACGTGCGAAGATGTTTTCGCGTCCGGCGTCGAAGTAAAGGGTTACATCGGGCAGACGTTCGCGCAATCGCAGCTGGTCGATATATCTCTCCTTCGACTGCCGCATTGCCTCTTCATTGACATTCTCCAGCTGCTTCATGATGTGCTCTATCGTACCGCTGCCGTTCAGACGCAGCGCAAAGTCGCCGCAAGTGACTGCCGCGTGGGTAGAATCGCGGCGTGTGAATATGTCGAGTGAGATTCTTTCGGGTGTGTATGTTTTCAAACTGTCACGCACAATGATGTTGCCGATGACTCCACGGGCTGTGTGATTGACCTTAAGGTCGCTCGCCAGATCGACATCAGCGCGCAGTGAGGCTGTAAGCGGACGCTTGCTTATGCCCATACGCATAAAGTCGGCGTTGATAAGGTCGCACGCCAGCTGTGCATCCATGCGTTTGCCGTTCATGAGTGCATTCAGATTGATAGTGCCCTGCAGCAATGGTGTGTGGCTGTCGAGCAACGCATGGCCCACTCCATTGTGTACATTGGCTGTGAGCTTCATGTTCGACAGGTCGTAGCCGGCATATCTGAACTCGTCAACACTACCCTCTGCATCGAGCGAAGTGTGTGGCGACAGCATGTCGGTGCCTACTCCGTGAGCCTTCAGACTGCCCGTAAAAGGTCCTGCTGCGAGTCCCGGAACGAAGTGGGAAAGGTGCAGACTCTTAGCCGAGAGAGTAGCGTTGTAAGCCATGCGACGCATGTCGACCGATGCTTTTCCGCCCACATGTCCGCCACCTTCGCTCACATTGAAGTCGGCAGCATAACGCTGTCCGTCGGCATGCACATTGGCTTTAAGCCCAATGCCGTACGGTATGTTGAACGATGCAGCCACCGAGCGTGGCAGCATGGTCTTGATGAAGTCGAGATTGTATGTACGTCCCTCTGCCTTTATGTCGGCACGAAGGCGGTCGGGGGATGTAATGTTATGCGCCTTGCCGCTCGCCTTGAGTGCGAAGGCTGTGGGATAAGTCAGCGAAAGTTCGTTGATGCTGAGTCGGCGCATATTGCCGTTGATGTCGGCATTGACGGTTATGGGAGTTGCAGGCATACTGCGCAGCAGCTCCTTGGGCAAGAATCCAAGCAGCGGAACGAAATCTGTCTTTACCACATAACCCTTGATGTTGACATCCATAACGCCCGGATTGCTTTCGGCAAATGTCGAAAGGTCCATCTTAACCTTTGCCGTGAGCATTGACCGAGGCGTGCGCAGTCGCATATCGGGCAACCACACATGTGTAGAGTCAAGCAAGAGATAGGTTGAAAATTCGTTTATTTGCAGTCCGCTCTTCTCCTTCAGCGCACATTCCTTGAGCCTCAGCCTTACACCTGCATCGCTATAGTGCAGCGAATCGACGTGCATGGCTATGTCGGAGAGTGCTATATGGTTATAGTCGAGCCCAGACTGCGACTGGGTGTAGCGCATGTCGTAGTTGAGCGAACCCTCGCGCCAGTCGAGCGAGCCTACACAATACGTTCCATCAAACAGGTTGAAGTTGCCATTGCGTGCCTCCAGCCTTCCGATTCCAGCTGCAATGCGCATAGAATCGCCAGGCATGTGCACCGTAGCCTTTGTGTCGGCTATGTCAAGGCGGTCGAGTGAGATGTTCCAGTGCGACGGTGTGCTCACAGTATCTTCCGGAACGGTGTCGCTAAGTGCCACATCCAGACGTGCGCCCTTCAATTCGGCACGGTCAATGTGTACAGTCTCGTCATTAAGATTGATGCTGCGGCTGCGCAGCGACAGCAGTCCGACGCGTCCTTTGACACGTGCCGAGGGTACGAAACGGGCTGTATTGAGTTTGGTATCAGCCAATTCGAGGCGGTCTATCACTACATTGCCGTCAAACAACGGGCGCAGACGCACGCTGACAGTAAGCTGTCGGGCGTCGGCAATAGTATCGGTTATGTTGCGGAGTGAGTCGTTGGGTTGTGTAGCCAAGAATCCGTTGACGGTCAGGTCTAACGGAAAGCGCAGGCGTACACGGTCAACCCGTACTGTCATACCGGTCGACTCAGAAGCGTATGAAGCCACTTGCCTTACTGCCCAGTTCTGCACTGGCGGCACATAAAGCAGCACTGCCAACAGAATCAGGATTAAGATTGGCGTGGCAACAACTGCCGCCACGGCAATGAGCGATTTCTTTACAACTGGCTTCATATCGGGCTTATTTATTAGTTATTCAAGTTTCGCGGGGCGAAAGTAGTTAAGAAGTTATAGAGTTTACTGCTTAGCGTTGGCGCTGAGGTCGTGCCACAGTCGGTCGTCAGGGACATCGGCGTAAGCCACGATGTTCTCCTTCGACACGGGATGCACAAATTCCACTCGGCGCGACAGCAATGATATGCTGCCGTCGGGATTACTGCGCGGCGCTCCATATTTAAGGTCGCCCTTGATGGGGCATCCCATGTGTGCGAGCTGGCAGCGTATCTGATGGTGGCGTCCGGTGAGAAGCGTCACCTCAATGAGCATATAGTTGTCGGCAACGGCGCGCACCTTGTATTTCAGCACAGCCTTCTTGGCTCCCGGCACCTCACGTTCGTGTGCGTAGCTCTTGTTCTGTCGCTCGTTGCGTGTGAGCCAGTCGGTGAGCGTTCCTTCCATAGCTATGTCGCGACGCTTCACTACTGCCCAATAGGTCTTGTGTACGTCGCCCGTGCGGAACATATCGTTGAGTCGCGAGAGCGCCTTCGATGTCTTGGCAAACACCACGAGTCCGCTTACTGGGCGGTCGAGTCGGTGCACCACACCGAGGAATACATTGCCCGGCTTGTTGTACTTCTGCTTGATATATTCCTTCACAGTATCGGACAAAGGCTTGTCGCCTGTCTTGTCGCCCTGCACGATTTCGCCACTGCACTTGTCGACTATGATAATGTGATTGTCCTCGTAGACTACCTTCATAAGTTAGTATAAGAATTAAAATAGGAGGATATGGTTCCCGCCATACCCTCCTACCATATTATTAATGTATAATCAGTCTGATTACATATTCATGCCGCCGTCGATCTGGATGACCTGACCGCTGACATAAGAAGACATGTCAGAAGCGAGGAACAGACATACATTGGCGATGTCCTCGGTCTGACCGCCACGACGAAGAGGAATCTTCTTCATCCAGTCCTTGCGGATTTCCTCAGGCAGCTGTGCTGTCATAGCTGTCTCGATGAATCCCGGGGCTACGGCGTTGGCACGTACTCCCTTAGGTCCGAGTTCCTGAGCGATTGACTTGGCGAGGGCAATCATACCAGCCTTAGAGGCTGCATAGTTGCACTGTCCGGCGTTGCCGTGTACACCAACTACCGAAGCCATGTTGATGATAGAGCCGCTACGCTGGCGCAACATGATAGGCGAGCAAGCGTGGATGAAGTTGAAAGCCGACTTAAGGTTGACGTTCAGTACAGCGTCCCACTGTGCCTCAGTCATACGCAGCATGAGTCCGTCCTTGGTAATACCGGCGTTGTTGACGAGAATGTCGATAGAACCGAAGTCAGCATGAATCTGCTTAACGGTCTTCTCGGTCTCTTCAAAATCGGCAGCGTTGCCAGCATAAGCGCGGCAAGTTACGCCCAGAGCCTCAATCTCCTTGCGTGTAGCCTCCAGACCGGCGGCCATATCGTCGTTAAGAACGAGGTCGGTGAATGCGATGTTAGCGCCTTCAGAGGCGAATTTCATAGCGACAGCCTTTCCGATGCCGCGGGCTGCTCCAGTGACGAGGGCAGTCTTACCTGTAAGTAATCCCATTTCGTTAATTAATTAATTGTTATTTTGTAATTATTAATTCGTTCACCTTATATATATATAATGCCTGCACACGGACACTATACATTATTGATGCGCTTGCCCAGTGCTCCGTACACCACCTTTGCAACAAGCGGCTTGCTGGTCTCTTCGGTCATTCCGTGTCCCAGACGGCCGTATATGAACGGCACCTCAAGTCCCTTTATACAATAATGTGTGATGTCTGCCACGAGGTCGACGTCTTCGATGTCAAACTCACCGTCTGCCTTTCCTTCGGCATATACCTTTCGAAAGAGTTCAATCTCGTCTTCGTCAAACTTCTTGCGCACCTTCTCCACCATCCAGATGTTGCGGAAGAATTCTGCACGCAGGTTGCCGTTGCGCACCACCGTCTCCCTGATCATGCTCAGATGTGTGTATATCAGCTCTATAATCTTGTCCTGCGGGCGCATCTTCATGCCCGCTACCTCGTCGAGCTTGTCCGAAAGTCGCTCCAATTCCGACTCTATCACAGCCGAATACACGTCTTCCTTGCGGTTGAAGTAGGTGTAAAGCGTGCGGCGACCCTTGCCCGATGCCACAGCAATGTCATTCATTGTAGTGTTGGCAATGCCGTTCTTGGCAAACAGCTGGCGTGCCACATCAACGAGTTTTTGGCGAGTCTTGGATATTGACATAACGTTTCCTTTACCTTTTTATTATTTTGCACATCAATTTATGTATGTGCAAAATTACTGCAATAATTCCATACAAGCAAATAAAACGCCTGCATTTTGTCTTTTGTTAACAGAGAAAAAGCAAAAGACTAAAGGAAAAATAGAGCAACAATGGGGAAAAACAAAGGAATACAGGAGGCTGTTTGCCCGTCGGCACGTTATGCCGATAGCTTATTATATATATGCCTACACCTTATTATATATATGCCTATGAATTTCGATATTATTCCTATAATTTTCGAGCCAAAATGCCTCGGCTTTCAAAAAGGACTCCTTTTGGCTTGCAAAAGGGGTCGTTTTGCGCTGCAAAAGGACTCCTTTTACACAGCAAAAGGACTACATTTGGAGGCCAAAAGGAGTCCTTTTGAAAAGGCGGGGGAAAACTGCCTTAATGCCTAAGACGACATTTTATCATACACAGCCAATCCCTTCACTGTAAGAAGATACTTCTGGCGGGGGTGGCGAGGGGAAGAGGGATATTTCATTGTTACGAATCCGTCACTAATAGCTGGCGTAAGAGAATATTCAAGGAAGTTGGGACGGTTTTTCAGTCCAACAGCCTCCATTATTTCCTTTACACTCTTTTCCTCTGTACCAATTGCAAGAATCAATCGCTTAACATTTTCAGTTAGGCCCGCCTTCAAATTATTCGTACTTGTACTGGTGCTTGTATGGGTACTTGTATGGGTACTTGTATGGGTATTATCGGTATCGTTATACCCAATAAGCATATATCGGTTTTTCAACTCATGTTGCTCACCTAACATCAAATTACGGAAAAACTTAACAAGAAAGGACTTGTTTGGCTCTACACCTTTTGATGGATTACGATAGTTAGCACGCACAAGAGCATTGCGGAAGTACCATGAGTTTTCGGCAAACAAATCGTTGTTTGCCCGAAAGCCAATCGACCGCAGATATTTAATAACAAACACAGCTGTAGTACGTGTATTGCCTTCACGAAACGGATGATTCTGCCATAGTAACGTTACGAAATCAACAATGTGATTGATAATTTCATCTGTTGTCAATCCTTTATAACAGAAGTCCTTTTCCTGTTGAATGTCATATCTCAATGCCATCATAATGTCTGCTGCACGGCCATAAACAACAGTATCGCCTTGCAACACCCATTCCTTTTTGCTAATATCATACGGACGGATTTCTCCAGCATGTTTGAATACGCCATCAAACAAATGTCTGTGAATATTCAGAAACTCTAAAGCTGTAAATGAAAAGGACTGTTCACTCAACAATTTGGCGATGTTTGCAGCCACACGGTCGGCCTCCTCCTTCTCTGCATCGTCATTATCATGTGTCGTCCTATTGACATAATATGACTTCAACTGCTGTCGCACATCATCAATGGTAATGTCGCCCTCAATATGCTTGACAGCAGCTTCTTTCAGATAATCAGACACCTTCAGTCCATCCACATCTTGCAGACCAATAGCCGTGCGCCATAAAGAAGCCCTCTCACGTTTATGCGGCTCAGCCAAACGCTCGTATGCTTCAAAGTCGAGGTATAGTTGTTTGTTATTATTAGTCATTCTCGTAAATCATTAGATTTTCCACATTACAAACAAAAAGCAGTCACACAATTGAAGAATTGGCTTGACATATGATTTGCTATTATTTGTCATTTCTCATACCCCTCATAATAATAGCTCTGCTCAATCCCCTTGAATATCACCTCAC
>OQVT01001955.1_pt1 | contig 13255 bp, 11 predicted proteins | sample 1691561 | NCBI WGS metagenome assembly OQVT01 (sample SAMN03418260, study PRJEB22391) | human gut metagenome | biome: human-gut; feature: organic feature; material: feces | host: Homo sapiens | place: Tanzania | collected 2013-01 | reverse complement strand
TGCACAACTCGGCTGCAAAGTTCGCAAAAATTCTTGACATCTGCAAGAGATTTCCGGAAAATCTTGTCAACGTAGATTCAACAAAGAAGACGGCGTGCATATAGTAAGGGGCGTTTATGCCATGCTTCAAAGTATTACGAAAGTATTCATATCTATCGGTTATGTATCGGTTATGTATCGGTTATCCTATACGCAGGTTGCGAGGAGGGTACAGGGAAATGGGGAGAATCGCAGCAAGGGATAAGCAGGGGATAGGAAAGGGATAGAGATGATGCAAAAGAGGTATAAGAGCAGTGAGTGGTAGGGCAGTGGTAGGGGGATAGACAGTAGAGGAACAGTAGAGGAACAGTAGTGGATAGTAGTGGACGATAGGGGGGCAGACCTAATGGTATAAACACAATTTGTCGTTCTATGTTCCCTTTTGGTACATTTTTTGTGGGAGAAAAAACACCAATGTCTAATTCAAAATTCTACGATGATGAAAAACAATTTGTTTGCTGCCTGTATGGTGGCGTTAGGACTCGCATTGGCGGGAATGTTTGTCTATTTGGGTTTTCGTTGTAATGCCGAAAAAGACCGCGCGGTGGTAGTAAAAGGGCTTTCTACACGCGATGTGCAGGCGGATTATGCCGTCTGGCCACTCTCTTTTGGCGTGCAGAGCGACGACCTGCCTACCGCCTATCGGGAACTCAACAAGGTAACGGAAACGCTGAAGAAATTTTTAGTTCAGAAAGGATTTTTGGAAACCGACTTGCGTGTCGGCAACACAACCGTGCAAGATTTGTGGAATAATTATTACAGCGACCGTCGTCCCGACTATCGTTATTCGGTAGAAAGAACATTGGTGGTCAGCACCAAGGATGTGGCACGTGTCGTGGCATCGCAAGGGTGTCAGAGTGAGTTGCTCAACAAGGGGATTATCGTCAATTCGCAAGAATGGAATCTCGATTATCAGTTCACCGGACTCACCGAACTCAAACCGTCAATGATTGAGGAGGCTACCAAGAACGCACGCGCCGTGGCGCAGAAGTTCGCCGACGATGCCAACTGCTCGTTGGGTAGTATCCGCAATGCCAGTCAAGGACAATTTTCTATCGAGAGCGACCAGTTCCAACCGTGGATTAAGCATGTGCGTGTCGTTACTACGATTGGCTACTACCTGAATTAAGAGCCGGCCTGACCGACTTGCCGTCGCATAGTATCGGATGTGCTTCTCTCAGTGCGTCCGTAAGTTCTTGGACGTTGGTTATCAGATAGATACGCAACGCTATCGAAGACGGGTACCGTGCAAAGTACCTGTCTTGTGTCAGGTACCATTGTATGGATTCGATGGGAAAATGAGCCGTCGCGGCAGTGTGGTACCGGAGTATGGAATGTCCCTGCCGGGGCACCACTTTGATGCCTGTTCGTCCGTCTCGCAGGTGTATTACGCATACCACGCGCCACTTTTCTTCGCCCTCCGCCTGCGCTTGTTGAACGGCGGTAAGTCGCTGAGAGATAGCAACATGGCGATTGCCCTGTTGGTTGATACGAATCATCATCTCCCGAAACAGACGCCCGTGCGCGGAGGTGTCGTTGAGGTGATGATAGCCGATGTAGTAATGAATCATTTCGTGCAAAATCGTATCTTCCACCATCTCCTCGGGCAGGTCAATGCGCGTGTTGATATGCAAAACAAAATCGCTGTTTCTAACCTTGCCAAACGCCCCCTTTCGCGTCTTTCTGTACGATACTTTGCCCAAGAAGCCCTTGGCATTGCTCAGTCGGACAGGTATTTCCGGCAACGAATTGTCAAAGTACAACTCGTTGTATTCCATAAACTTACGCTGTATATATGCCACCGTTGCCACCATCTCTCTGCTTCATCGGGTTAATCTATAGACGCGTCTTTTATATCTTCAGTTGATAGCAATTTGTCTCGTGCAGTACAAATCCCAGCGACCGGTAGAGTGCATTGGCAGCCACACGTGCAGGGCGGCTTGTAAGGTGTAAACTGCTCAATTTCAGTCGCTTGGCTTCTGCAATCAGATGTTCCGTCAGCATACGCCCGTAGCCTTTTCCGCGACAGACATTCGACACCACCACAGCCTCCACAAAACCAATCTGTTGCTCTGTGGTGTGCGCCACGCACAAGCACGCCGAGGCGACAATCTGTCCCTCCTCGCGCACTATATAGAGGTGTGCATTGGGGTCTTCCACCACAGCCCGCAGGGTGTCTTCGGTGCATCGGCTGCCGTTTGCCAATTCGCCCATCAGTCTATCCAACGCCTGTTGCGCTGCCTCTGAATACGCTTTCAATTCTTCTATCTCCATAACGCCCAAATCCGTTTTATCCAATCATCTTTATCAGGTTATTGCCTATCAACCAAAGTGATACGCCAATCATGACGCATGCCACTATGCGTTGGTAGCGTTTGCGATTGACGGTGCGGATACACCGCATAGCCACAAAATTGCCCACTATCATCGCGCACCCGATACCCAATCCCGACAGAAATATCTCCCACGACATCAGGCTCAGTTTGCCATATACGATGGCTTTCACGATATGCATTGCAGCGGCGGCAGTCGCTTCGCTGGCGATGTATGCCACGGGCGCAAGGTCAAGCGTCAGAAACACCGCCGACGAGAGAGGACCGCTGATACCCAATAACCCGTTTATCAGTCCTGTCAGTCCCCCGCCGATATACATGGTGGCAGGCCGTTTGGGCAGTTGCATTTTCCCGCGCAGTTTCTGTATCGCAAACAGAATGAGGAAGGTGCACAGCACTATCGTCATCGGACCTTTGGGGATATAAGCAAAACCCAATGCCCCCAAGGCGGTCAGGGGGATGGCAGGCAGCAGAAATCGTCCTACGGCACGCCAGTCGATGCTTTTCCAGCCCATTCCGACTCGGCTGAGGTTGCTCAGCAGTTGGGCAATCGTCGATACAGGCACTGCCACTTCGATACCATAGAAATAGGTGATTACCGGCAGCAGAATCATTCCACCCCCGAATCCGACAGCCCCCGACAGCAGTCCGGCTATCAATCCCACTATGCCAAGAATAAAGTACATCATATTCAAAATGAAACAGCCCGCAAAGTTAGCACAAATTTTCCATCCGCGCAAACCATTTCCACCCCGTCCGCCCAAAGAACAAAGACGAAAATCAATGTCTAATCACATGGTTATTAATGTTCTCCAAGCCCCAAAACGCAAGGAAGCAATAAAAATTTGCATAATTCGACAATAATCTGTAATTTTGCGTTGAATATGGCAATAACAATCACATCCCCGCTTCATCGTGCGCTATACCGTTGGTATGAGCAACACCACCGCGTTTTGCCGTGGCGTGAGACGGATGACGCATACAAGATTTGGATTTCGGAGATTATCCTGCAACAGACCCGTGTAGTGCAAGGAATGGAATATTATCTCCGTTTCGTGGATAGATTTCCCGACGCCGAGACTCTCGCCTCCGCCCACGAAGATGAGGTGCTGCGCTATTGGCAGGGATTAGGCTACTACTCGCGCGCACGCAACCTGCACAAGGCGGCACAGATGATTGTCAGTCGTGGTTGGCTGCCCTTTCCTCGCCAATTTGAGCAGATACGCCAACTGCCCGGCGTTGGGGACTATACCGCCGGTGCAATTGCCTCGTTTGCCTACAACCAACCCTACCCCGCCATGGACGGCAATGTCTATCGCGTTGTGGCGCGATTATACGATTGCGACATTGCATTTGACACCACTTCGGGCAAGAAACACTTTCACACCCTGATTGACGACCTGCTCGATCGCGATAATGCACGGCTGTTCAACTCGGCGATTATGGAGTTTGGCGCGCTCTATTGCACGCCGTCGCTTACACTGCCCGGCAGCGGGGAGGAGTCGTGCCCGCACTGCCCGTTGGCGATGTTCTGCCAAGCCCATACGCATGGTACCGCCGCGCTTCTGCCCGTGCGCAAACCACGACCTGAACTGCGGGACCGGTACCTGAATTATTGTCTGTACCTGTGTGCCGACACTACCCTGCTCCACCAACGCACAGATAAAGACATCTGGCAACACCTGTACGAGTTTCCACTCGTGGAATCCGACCACTTGTTTACTCGCGACGAAGCCACCGACCTGCTCCACACTACCGACTTCCTGACGATAGATTTTACGCACGTCCTCAGCCATCAGCGTTTGCACGCACGTTTTTTCTGCGCACGTGTGCCATCGCTGCCGTCTCTGCCCGAGACACAAGCGGTGCCACTTTCTGCTATTGACCAATACGCCCTGTCCCGTCTCACCTTGCGGGCTTTGGAGAAACTGCACATATAAAAAAACGGACGACTCTGCAAATACAGAATCGCCCGCAAACAGATACTTTTCCGCTTATTCCAAGCAAGCGTCGAGTGCGTCGGTGATGGCTTTTTTGTCCAAATGCTGGCCGATGAAGACCAATTTCTGCATACGGTCGCCGTATTGTTCGTCCCAATCGTGGCGCAGTTGTGCGTCCTGAGCCATCAGGGCTTCCAACTCGTCTTTGGGCATAGTGGCAAACCACTCGCCTGCTTTTTTGAGGTTGAACTGACGCCCCGCCTGCTCAAACAGATAGCACATATCGTATTCGTCAGCAAAGTAGCACATTCCCTTTGCGCGAATGACGTTCTTCGGCCATTTGGTTGCCACAAACTCATCGAACAACCCGAGGTTGAACGGACGGCGGGCATAGTAAACAAAAGTAGATATACCATACTCCTCCGCTTCGCCCTCATCATCGTGGTCGTGATGATGTTCATGGTGATGCTCATGCTCATGATGGTGCTCGTGGTGATGTTCTTCCTCTTCTTCGTTATCATCGTCATCACGGTGTGCGTCTTCCACCTCCTGAATCCACGTGGCGGAAGTGGCAACGGCGTCGAAGTTGAACATCTTTGTATTGAGTATTTTGTCGAAATCCACGTCGCAATAGTTGCAGTCGATAATCTCCGCCTCTGGTTGGATAGCGCGAATAATGGCGCGGATATGCTCCAAATCCTCTTTCGATACCTCGCTCGACTTGTTGAGCAAAATGATGTTGCAGAACTCAATCTGCTGGATAACCAACGATGCCAAGTCCTCTTCACCAATGTCTTTGCGGTTGAGGTCTTCGCCCGAAGCAAACTCGTCTCGCATACGCAATGCGTCCACCACTGTAACGATACAATCGAGAACAGGCACACCGTCTTTGGCAAACATCGGCACCATCTGCGGATACGAACAGAGCGTCTGTGCGATAGGCGCAGGTTCGCAGATACCCGATGCCTCAATCACGATATAGTCAAACTGATTTTGCGAAACTATGTCGTGGAGTTGTTGCACCAAATCCATCTTGAGCGTACAGCAGATACAGCCGTTCTGCAACGCCACCAAACTATCATCTTTTGCGCTGACCACGCCGCCTTTCTGAATCAGGTCGGCATCGATGTTCACCTCGCCAATGTCGTTCACAATCACCGCGAAACGAATACCTTTGCGATTGGTAAGAATACGATTGAGAAGCGTTGTCTTACCGCTACCCAGGTACCCCGTGAGTAGCAAGACAGGAATATGATTCACTATTTTCATACCTATATATATTAAGGAGTTATTTTCAAAAAATCAAACTCTGCCACTCTCCGAATCGAAAGCAGCAGAGTCTTGTATTATTCCATATCTATCAGCGTCCTACATACTGCGCATAGAGCGGATAGTAATGTTCAAAGAGTTCCGTTTGCTGATAGCGTTCCAGCGTTTGCAGCACATAGCCCAGCACTGCGGCATGGTGCCCGATGGTCTGTTGTGCAGCGGAGCGACGTTGTTTGTTCAGTTGCGCCCCCCATTGCAGGTACTCCACACAGTTGTTTGCCACATTGTCGAGGATAGCATTGGCTTTCTCCGTCTCGCCGAGCATCAGGTACATCGAAGCCATCGAAGCCGACGTGTAGTCGTATGGAATATTGTATCCGGGCAACATCTCCTCGGCATAGTCCAACACCTCGACCGCTTTTTCGCGTTGTCCTTCGCGAATCAACGCCTCTGCCAACTGCGCAAACATCATTCGATGTGTGCGACACATACGCATCAGGTTCTCATCGATATAGATACCGGGGCGGTTCATATTGCCATAAGCGAACTTGTGCATCATGTTGTCGTACATCTTCTCCGTATTCACACGCGGTTGCCCGTCAGCACTACGCACAGGGGTGATTTGGTATGCCATACCCGTCAGTTCGAAATAGGGTTCCAGACCGAGGTAATAGTCATTGCCCACCGTGGCGGCGAAATACATCGGACGCTTCCATTGGTTCTGACTGAGCATTTCCATAATCATCATCTCCGAGCGGGTATAACGGCGCGCCGACTTGAAGATAATCTTCTGTGAATCAGGCGTCAGCACATAGAGTTGGTTAGACGGCAGATAGTCATCGCCCTCCTTGTTTTTGGTGCTTTTGGCATCACTGAGCAGGAACTTGAATGCCTTGTCCACCGAGATAGGACCTAACTTATTATCCACCCATGCTATCTCATGTTTGCCGGGCATAAAGTCCTTGTACTCCCACGAGATAGGCAGTGCAGGCGACTCATAGTATGGGCGTTTCATCTGCGAGATATACCAATCGGTTTGCAGATAGGACAGGTTGCAGACACGCAGGTCGGTTCCCACTTCCTCCACCTCTTGGTTGTACCAGAGCGGGAAGGTATCGTTGTCGCCATTGGAGAAGATAATCCCCTCTTTCTCACACGATTTCAGGTAGTTGGCACCAAAGTCGCGACACGAATAGCGGTTCGAGCGGTCGTGGTCGTCCCAGTTTTGCGATGCCATCTGCGCCGGTACGAGCAAGCAAACGACAGTTACCACCAACGCCATTGCCACCTGTGCTTTCGGGTTCTTGATAGCCTCCGACAGCCAGTCTATCAACGCCAACGCACCCAAACCAATCCAGATACAGAACGCATAGAACGACCCCGCATACGCATAGTCTCGCTCACGCGGCTGATAGGGTGTCTGGTTGAGGTAGATGACAATAGCCAAGCCGGTCAGGAAGAAGAGCAGGAAAGTCAGCGTAAACGATTTCCAACCTTCTTTCACCTCCACTCCATTCTCTTTCACGCGTTTGCCACACTGCCAGACAATACCGATGATACCGAGCAAAAGCGGCAACATATAATATACATTGTGTCCCTTGTTCTCTTTCAGTTCGGTAGGCAGAGCCGACTGGTCGCCAAGCATGGCATTGTCGATAAACGGAATACCGCTAATCCAGTTACCTTTCGAGAGGTCGCCATACGACTGCAAATCGTTCTGACGGCCGGCAAAGTTCCACATAAAATATCGCCAGTACATGAAGTTGACTTGATAGCGGAAGAAGAAACGCATATTTTCCACAAAAGTGGGTGCATAATCGGTCTTCTGCTGTCCGCAATAGTCGTAGCGGACGCGTTTACCTTTGACATCCGCCCACTCTTTGTATGCCTCTACATGACTCGGTTGCGACGAATACATACGCGGGAAGAGCATACAGAACTCCTTCATAAACACGTAGTTGGTCTTGTAGCCGGTGATAGCGTAGTGGTCTTTCTCGCCTTCCACCTTGGGTGCAGGCGCATATTGTGCATGCCCTTTTTTCTCAACGGGAATACACATATTTCCGCGCACTTCCAACTGTACCGGCGCGTTGTACGACTGTCCATAGAACAAGGGACGGTCGCCATACTGCTCACGGTTGAGATAGTATTTGAGCGAGAACACATTATCGGGCGAGTTCTGGTCCATCGGCGTATCTGCGCTGGAGCGAATCACCAACACGGCATAACTGCTATAGCCAATCAGGATAACCGCAATCATCAGCGTGGCGGTATTCAGGAAACGTGTAGAAACGATGTTGCGTTTCCAGAAAAGCAGACCGAGAACCACCGCACTGAGCAACAGACCAATCCACCAACTCTCGAACAGGAATGCCGCACCCGACAAGGCAAATGCCAACACAAACGAGATGATTTGACGCACGGTCAAGCGGTCGCCATCGTGGTGCATAGTCTCTATGGTAGCCCAAACGATGGCAGCAATCGTCAGCACGATACATATCGCCAAACCGGTGTTGAACGGACAGCCCAACGCATTGACAAACAGCAACTCAAACCAACCGGCGATGGTCGGGAAACCGGGAATGATACCGTACAGCACCACTGCCAAGATACCCACCGATGCCAAGAATGCACCTATCACGCCCTTCCACGAGAATGAGTAACGACGGAAATAGTACACCAACACAATGGCAGGAATCGTCAGCAAGTTCAGCAAGTGTACACCTATCGACAATCCCATGAGGTAGGCGATAAGAATCAGCCAACGGTCCGATCCTTCTTCATCGGCGTGTTCGTCCCATTTGAGTATCAACCAAAAGACAATGGCTGTGAATAGCGATGACGAAGCATACACCTCACCTTCCACTGCGGAGAACCAGAATGTATCAGAGAACGTGTATGCCAACGCACCCACTGCCCCTGCTGCCAACAAACCGATACCTTTGGCAAGCGTGTCCGGCTTCACCAACTTACGCGCCAAAGCAGTGATGGTCCAGAAGAGGAACAGGATAGTAAACGCCGACGCCAACGCCGACATAGCATTCACACACATTGCCACATGCGCATTATCGCTCGCAAACAACTGGGCAAAGTGTCCCATCAACATAAAGAAAGGTGCTCCGGGCGGGTGTCCCACGTCCAACTTGTGAGCACTTGAGATAAACTCACCGCAGTCCCAAAACGACGCGGTGGGTTCAATGGTCAAGAGATACGTTGCGGCTGCAATGGCGAACACCACCCAACCGCAAATCGCATTCCACAGATTGAATTTTTTCATTACTTGTTTTGTATTGTTTTATTTTGCCAAATGATTATATGGTCTGATTTATGGAATGATTAAACATTCCTACCCAAAATTACGTACAAAATTACACAACACAACCCATATAACAAAATCCATACCACAAATTGGACGCATTTTATAACGATTTGCGCATTTTATGTATATAATGTACGCGCGCGCTTGCGCGTTCCAAAAAAAAACTGTACTTTTGTAGGCTTTTTGATTAGTTTAACCAATTATGTTATGTTAGAAAATCGCACTATCGCCGTGGTGGGTCTCGGATATGTGGGTCTGCCTTTGGCTATTGAGTATGGTAAGAAATACCGCGTCATTGGTTTCGATGTATTCCAACCCCGTGTAGAAGAATTGCAGCGTGGCGAAGACCACACCCTCGAAGCCGACCTCATCGGCATGAAACAGGCGTGCGACGCCTACACCGCCACCCGCAAAATCGGACTCACTTTCACCTCCGACCCCGAAGAACTCAGACAGGCAAACACCTACATCGTTACTGTCCCAACCCCCATCGACCGTTTCAACAACCCCGACCTCACGCCACTTCTCAAGGCAAGTGAGACCATCGGCAAAACGCTCAACCGTGGCGACATAGTCATCTATGAATCAACCGTTTATCCGGGTTGCACCGAGGAGGATTGCGTGCCCGTTTTGGAGCGTTACAGCGGTATGACGTTCAACAAGGACTTCTTCTGTGGCTACTCGCCCGAGCGTATCAATCCGGGCGACAAAATCAATACCCTCACCAAAATCAAGAAGATTACATCGGGTTCCACGCCCGAGGTGGCAGACCTTGTAGATGCCCTCTACAACTCGATTTTGGAGAATGGCACCCACCGCGCACCGAATATGAAAGTGGCGGAGGCAGCCAAGGCGGTGGAAAACAGCCAGCGCGACGTGAATATCTCGTTTATGAATGAACTTGCGCTCATCTGCGACCGCGTCGGAATCGACACCAACGATGTCATTGAGGCGGCAGGCACCAAGTGGAACTTCCTCAAATACCGTCCCGGATTGGTCGGCGGACATTGTATCTCGGTGGACCCCTACTACCTCGCGCACAAAGCGAAATCGCTCGGTTATGACCCGCAAGTGATTCTCAGCGGACGCGCAGTGAACAACTCCATCGCCAAGTTTATTGCCGACAAGACGCTCAAACTGATGATTCGTACCGACCATAAGATTCTCCATTCCGGCGTGTTAATACTCGGTGTTACCTTCAAGGAAAACTGCCCCGACTGCCGCAATACCAAGGTGGTGGACATCGCCAATGAGTTGGAGGATTTCGGTTGTCAGGTGGATATCTACGACCCATGGGCAAGCCCCGAAGTGGTTAAACGTGAGTATGGCAAGGACCTTATCCCTGCCGTTGACCCCGACAAACAATACGCCGCCATCATCGCTTGCGTCAGCCACGACCAGTTTAAGACCTTCGACTTCCGCAAGTACAAAGAGCAGGGGGCTGTCATCTTCGATGTCAAGAACTTTGTGGACCGTTCTCTCGTGGATGCACGTCTATAACTTAATAAAGTTAAAGCCGAACCTCGCAGCAAGGGATAAGCAACCTATAAGCAAGGGATAACAAATGGCAGAGTATTCCACACGCCGCCAATGCTTATAAATTGTTAATAGATTCTTGCCGCCGATTATATACCAAAGTGAGGAGGATGTCGGGTGGATACCCTGTGGATAGCAGGTGGATGACCCGATAACACATTTACAAATTTACAAACTTACAAATTACCAAATCAATGACCATCGCCGTAGCAGGAACAGGATATGTAGGATTGTCTATCGCCACATTGCTGGCGCAGCACAATCATGTAACCGCAGTGGATATCGTCCCCGAAAAAGTAGAGATGATTAACCGTCGTCAGTCGCCGATTCAAGACGAGTATATCGAAAAGTATCTCGCCGAGAAACCACTCGACCTCACTGCCACGTTAGACGCCCGCACGGCGTACCAAAACGCTGATTTTGTGGTCATTGCCGCACCGACCAACTACGATAGTCAGAAAAATTACTTCGACACGTCGGCTGTGGAAACGGTCATTCGGCTGGTCATGGAGGTCAATCCCAATGCCATAATGGTCATCAAATCGACCATTCCCGTAGGCTACACCGAGAGTATTCGCCAAAAGACAGGAAGCAAGAATATCCTCTTCTCGCCGGAGTTTCTGCGCGAATCCAAGGCATTGTATGACAACCTGTACCCTTCGCGCATCATCGTCGGCACAGACCTCAACGACTCGCGTCTCGTAGAGGCGGCGCACACCTTTGCAGGGCTGCTCCAAGAGGGGGCTGTCAAAACCGACATCGACACCCTTTATATGGGATTCACCGAGGCGGAGGCAGTGAAACTCTTTGCCAACACCTACCTTGCGCTGCGCGTCAGTTATTTCAACGAACTCGACACCTACGCCGAGATGAAAGGACTTGATACACAAGCGATTATAGACGGCGTATGCCTCGACCCGCGTATCGGCACACACTACAACAACCCCTCTTTTGGTTATGGCGGCTACTGCCTGCCCAAGGACACCAAACAATTGCTTGCCAACTATCAGGATGTGCCGGAGAACCTCATCGAAGCGATTGTGGAGAGCAACCGCACACGCAAAGATTTCATTGCCGACCGTGTGTTAGCAAAGGCGGGCTACTACGATTATTACAACCGCGGCGACTATAATCCCAACGAGGAACACTCGTGTGTCATCGGCGTCTATCGCCTGACGATGAAGTCCAATTCGGACAATTTCCGTCAGTCGTCGATACAAGGAATTATGAAACGTGTGAAAGCCAAAGGCGCACAGGTCATCATCTACGAGCCAACCCTACCCGACGGAAGCACGTTCTTCGGTTCATTAGTGGTGAACGACTTGCAGAAATTCAAGTCTCTCTCCCAAGCCATCATCGCCAACCGTTACGACTCCATCCTCGATGACGTAACTGACAAAGTCTATACCCGCGACATCTTCCGCAGGGACTAATTACGCACACAATCAGAGCATATAAGCGTATAAATATCAGGACGTATAATCATCCACAAATTACCCATTGTATATTTGAATTTATTGGGTTTAATTTTTCGCCTATTTGTTTCCCAAGCGTGTCGCATTAATGGGCAAATTACATGGCAAATTATATGTTCCTCTCAAAAAATCAACGTCCTATTACACGACAACTAACGTTACCAATTGATACAATGTGTGCAACCCCTAATATATCATCCCAAACATCCAAAGCGGAATAATATTGCCGGCAACATATTCTATATCATCACGGACAACATACCCACGCGCTACGCCCTTCAATTGTTTGCTGCCCTTATTCTTCCCGCCTACTTCAAAGGTGATGTTGTCCACTTCGAAATCAGAAACAGGCGAAGCCGTTATGGTATGCCCAACTTGTAACCACATCAGGAAAATGGTCTCTCGGATATTACCTATATTGGGACTTTCCGTCAAAGCATAAGCAAAATTCGGGTTGTTGAGATATACCTTGTCAATCTTCTGCAACATCTTTATTCCATTGGCTTTCTCGCGTAACACATTGATTAGTTGGGCTTTTTCCAAATACTCCATATACTGCACTATCGTATTGCGGTTGATGTTCAAGTCGCGCTCCAACGCACTGAAATTCGGTTTGAACGGCACCGACTGCGACAACACATACATCAACTTCTTGAGATTGGTTGCAGACGCCACGTTCATCTCCGCATAATTGGGGATATCATTCTCCACCACCTGCTTAAGCACACCTTGTATGTGCAAATCGAAGTCCGGTTCCAGTCCAAAAGGAAAAACACCATGACGCAAATACTCCTGGAACAAGGCTATCGGACGCTCTTCCGGATGTGCCCATACGGCTTTTCCTGCCAATATATCCTCCAAACTATAGGCACTCATCTGCCACCCCATCTTCATAATAAGCCATTCGCGAAATGATAGCGGCGCCAAATGGTATTCCGATTTGCGCCGCGACAAGTCCGCGCCCCCCCGTTCTAAATCCAAAATAGATGAGCCCGTATAGATGACTTGCAACTGCGGAATTTGGTCGTAGATATTTTTGATTTCAGTGGACCAACCGTGATACTTGTGAATCTCGTCTATCAGTAGCCGCTTGCCACCTTGTTGATAAAATGCCAATGCCAAATCAAACAGGCGATGCTGCGAAAAGTAAAAATCGTCAGCCGTTACATACAGTGTGTTCTCTTTGCCCGTGAGCAAGATATGTTGCAGCAGCATAGTTGATTTGCCCACACCACGAGCACCCAAGATGGCTACCAATCGCCCGTCCCAATTGATTTGATGATAGAGATAACGGACTTTACCTTTGCACCGTGAAAGTAGAGGTATCAAAAATTAAGATGGAGA
>OQVT01001953.1_pt1 | contig 13260 bp, 7 predicted proteins | sample 1691561 | NCBI WGS metagenome assembly OQVT01 (sample SAMN03418260, study PRJEB22391) | human gut metagenome | biome: human-gut; feature: organic feature; material: feces | host: Homo sapiens | place: Tanzania | collected 2013-01 | reverse complement strand
TATTAACCAATAATTTCATAGACAACTATATGCCCGAAGCCAACGGAGAATTTGTGAAAGTATACATCTATCTTCTCAGACTTCTTTCTGATACGTCTGCACCCTTCAGCCTTGAACAGATGGCTGATCATTTTTTCTGTACAGAGCGTGATATAGTCCGTGCACTGAAATACTGGGAAAAAGAGAGACTCCTGACTTTAACTTACAGAAACAATGAAGATATCACAGATATTATACTGCATACACCACCTGTAAAATCTGATGTCTCAGAGATACCAACCCGGACTGCGCCTGCTCCGGAAACAGCAGCCACGCAGACTTCCTCTGCTCTGTCACATCCCGCAAGAAAAACAGCAGGATCAGCACTTTCTCTCTCTCCTGACCGTGTAAAAGAATTAAAACAAAATGATGAGATCGTACAGCTTCTCTATATTGCAGAACAGTATCTGGGTAAAACTCTCACACCTACAGAAATGAAAAAAATTCTGTTTTTCTATGATGAACTGAAATTCTCGCCTGACCTGATTGAATATCTGATTGAATACAGCGTCAGCCGCGGACACAAAAGTATCCGATACATAGAAACCGTTGCACTTGCATGGGCAGAAGAGGGAATCACCACAGTTACCATGGCAAAAGAGACCAGTTCCCGCTACGCAAAAGAATACTTTACTATCTTTAAGTCAATGGGGATCAGTGGACGAAATCCGGTAGATACAGAAGTTTCTCTTATGAATACCTGGATCAATGATTATGGCTTTACCATGGATATCATCCAGGAAGCATGCAGTCGGACCGTTCTGTCCACCGGACAGCCAAGCTTCCAGTATGCGGACAAGATTCTCTCCGGATGGAAAGATAAAAAAGTCCGGACACTTGCCGATATCCGTCTTCTGGATGCCCAGCATCAACGCCAGAAAATGGAAAAAAGTGTGCAGAAAAAAAACTCTGCTTCCAAACCTGCTGCATCCAACCGTTTTAACAACTTCCATCAGAGACAGTATGATTTTAATGAATACGAGAAAAAACTGCTGAACCAGTAAGAGAAAGGGTGTCAGGCTATGCCTTTACAGAATTATCAGTACGATACGATCATGAGAGAATACAGCAAAACTCAGTCAGAAAACCGCCGCATTCTGGAGGAACATACCCAGGAGATCTATTCAAAGATCCCCCGCATCCGCGAGATAGATGAAGAAGTTGCCACCTTAAGTGCAAAAAAGGCAAGAGCACTCTTAAACAGAGAATCTTCCAGCCTTGAAGATCTTAAGGCTGCGATCTCTCTTTTAGCCCAGGAGCGCAATGCACTGCTTGTATGTAACTCCTATCCGGAAGATTATCTGGAGCTTCCTTATAAATGTCCTGTCTGCCAGGACACAGGTTATGTAGGAAGCCAGAAATGCACCTGTTTTAAGAAAGCAGAGATCGAACTGCTCTATACACAGTCTAATTTAAAAGAAATTCTTAAAAAAGAAAACTTTGACCACTTTTCTTTTGATTATTATTCTGATACAATGAAGAACGAAGCTACCGGGCTGACTGAAAGAGAGACAGCAAGGAGAGCTTATGATATTGCCAGAGGCTTCGTAAGAAATTTTGATGGTTCCTTTGAGAATCTGTTTCTTTACGGTGATACCGGTGTAGGTAAAACTTTTCTTTCCCACTGTATTGCCCACGACCTTCTGGAATCAGCACATTGCGTTATGTACTTTTCCGCATTCGATCTGTTTGAACTGCTGGCAGACTCCAGGTTTTCCAGAAGCAAAACAGAAGGACAGGAATTTGTATTTGACAGCGATCTGCTGATCATCGATGACCTGGGAACTGAACTTACAAACAGCTTTGTCTCTTCCCAGTTGTTTTTGTGCATAAATGAACGTATCATGCGCAGAAAGTCTACGATCATATCAACAAATCTGAAACTGGAAAATTTCTCGGATACTTATTCCGAGCGAACCTTTTCGCGAATTGCCAGCAATTACCGTATGGTTAAACTGGAAGGAAAGGATATCCGTATACAGAAAATTTTTTTAGGAGGAAAATAAAATCATGGCACAGGCAACAACTAAAGATTTAACTACACTTCCGGTGGGCAGACTTGGTCTGATCCCTCTGATCAGCTGTAAGGATCTGGGTGAGAAAGTAAATGAATGGCTGGTGCAGTGGCGTAAGGAACGCAGTCACGAGGAGCTTGATTCTTTTGCATTCGAGGGTTATCAGAGAGATTCCTATCTTCTCCCGGTCCAGACAGCACGTTTCGGTTCCGGTGAGGCGAAATGTACAATCATGGAATCTGTACGTGGTGATGACATCTATCTGATGGTTGATGTATGCAATTACAGCCTCACATACAGCATCGGACCTTATGAGAATCTTATGTCCCCTGATGACCATTTTCAGGATCTGAAACGTGTGATCGGTGCTATCGGCGGTAAAGCCCGCAGAGTAAACGTGATCATGCCATATCTGTATGAAAGCCGCCAGAATATCCGCAGCGGCAGAGAATCCCTGGACTGCGCAACAGCACTTCAGGAACTTGTAAGCATGGGAGTAGAGAATATTATCACTTTTGATGCACATGACGCCCGTGTACAGAACGCAACTCCTCTGCACGGATTTGAAACTGTACAGCCATCCTATCAGTTCATCAAAGCTCTTCTTAAACATGAGCAGGGACTTCACATTGATAATGATCACTTTATGATCATCAGTCCTGATGAAGGAAGCATGAACCGTGCGATTTATCTTGCCAATATTCTTGGTGTTGATATGGGTATGTATTACAAGCGTCTGGATTATTCCAAGAGAATTAACGGACGCCATCCTATCGCAGCTTATGAATTCCTCGGTCCAAACCTGAAAGGCAAAGACATGATCCTGATCGATGATATGATCTCTTCCGGTGATACAGTTCTTAAGATTTCATCTCTTCTTAAGGAAAGAGGTGCCGGCAGAATTTATATCTGTTCTACTTTCGGATTATTTACAGACGGACTTGAAAAATTTGATGAAGCTCATAAAGCAGGCGTATTCGACAAGCTGCTCACTACAAATCTGATCTACCAGACTCCTGAGCTTCTTGCAAAAGATTATTATATCTCCTGCGACATGAGTAAATATATCGCTCTGATCATTGATACACTGAATCATGACCTGTCTGTCAGCCATCTGCTTAACCCTGTTGACAGAATTAACCGTTGTGTAAGCAACTATATGGCACAGTATGACGAAAAATAAATAATTCATAAAAGCATAAAAGCGAGATTTCATGTACCTGATCGCTATGGTACATGAAATCTCGCTTTCTTGTTGATACTGATGCACTCTTAGGAAAGGATCAGTTTCTGATATGGAATTCCTTCTCTCTCCAGGATTTCCATCTCACGTTTATGGCAGGTACTGATAATGATCTGTTTATTCTCTTTCTGCATCCATCTGAGGACTGCTGCAAGGCGTTCCTCATCATACATTCCAAATACATCATCCAATATTACCGGAAAACTCTCTTCCCGGCACAAAAGTTCACCTGCCGCCATGCGCAGGGAAAAATAAATCTGTTCCATTGTTCCACGGCTCAGACGTTCCAGACTGACAGTTCTGTCCCCCGTATTTACAGTCATATGAAAGTCCGGATCCATCAGCACATCCTGATATTTGCCTCCTGTGATCTCACTTAATATCTGAGAGGTACGTATCCGCAGCTTTCGTCCCACCTGATGATGGATATTTCCGGACAGCATCTCTATGGTTTCCATCGCTATATTCAAAGCCTGCACTTCCAGATCTTCAGATGCAGGCAGATATGAATTTTCTTCATATTCCCGATATTCTTCCTGAATATTCCGAAGCGCTGTTTCTTTCTCATCATAATCCTGCCTGAGACTTTCCCTGCTCCATTTGAGTTTCTCCTGTCTGGACATCCAACGGCTCTTCATCCGTATTCTCTTCTGAAATTCTCTGGCATACTTCATCTGCTGTTTTCCGCAAAAGCCCACCGTCACAGCAGCAGCAACAGCAACTATCAGACTCACTGCTATCTTATCTGCCATAACCGCAGATAAGACCAATCCAACGATCCCTGCCACAGCGGATGTCAGCATACCTGCTGCGTATCTGTTTCTCTTCGATCTTGCCTCTGCCAGTCTTTCATCCAAAAGAACAGCTCCGTTTTCTGCTCCCGGACGCATCCCCAATGAATCCTCTTTCTCATCAATCTGATCCAGCTTCCCCTTCAGCTCATTCAGCTCATTCACAACATAATCCATCTGTGCCTGAAGTTTCTGCTGTTCCTGCTCTGTTTCTTTCTGTTTCCTGTCTGTCTGAACCTGATATCCCTTTCTGGACATCTTAAGCATCTGCATGGCACGCCCAAGATCTATGGAACTGTCTCCTGCCCCCTGATAGGCTGCCATATAATTCTGTAATTCCCTGACCAGATCCTGACCTGTTACGCTCTTTAGCTGCGCAACAGAAACCGTATTATCATAAACTGCCTCACTGACATTTCCCAGTATTTTTTCAAGTCCCACAGCATCTATGTCTGCCAGTTCTTTTGTGTCCTCATTCAGCAATTCGCACGATGCATGGTCCTTCTGAAAATTTCTGGATAAACGATATCTGCAACCTTTACCTGTAAACCATATCGTACCACCGTATAACCCCGGATTTTCCCACGGCTCATAGGTACTGTAAGCATCATTTCTGGCCGCCTTTCCACGCATTCTTGCTAATCCAAAAAACATACTTTTGATAAATGTGTGAACCGTTGTCTTTCCGCTTTCATTTTCTCCATACAGAACATTGATCCCGGGAGAAAATTCCAGTGTCTTATCATGGATTTTTCCAAAGTTTTTGATATTTAACTGTCTGATAATCATATTCTGCCTGTCACCTGCTCGTCTCCAGCAGAGCCTGAAGACCATAATACAAAGCCTTCTCCTCCACTACATTTCTGTCCTTTTCAAGAAAATAACCGATATAGTCACCAATCAGCGTTCCACTATATTTTTTCTGAAGCGCCTCCAGATCATATGCAGGTCTGGATTCATCCAGAACTTCTGTCACATAGCCAAAAGACTTCAGCCTCTCAGGAAGCAGCAAAAGTTCCGGTGCCCTGGTTCCCCTGAGCACGATCCTGTAGATATTCATACGGCCCTTAGTTGCCAGATCCGCTTTCAGCATATCCTCCAGAGATGCCTGCGTGGAATCCTCACGCAGCATCAGAAGGATCTGTTCGTAGGATCTGCAGGCAAAAGGAACAAAAGAGGTCTTAAGTCTTCCGTTTTCCAGATGTCCTTCTATGTATCCATGATCACCCAGATCATTTCTGTCAATAGGCTCCAGCGCACCTGCATAAGCCGCATTGTCTCTGATCAGTATCTGAGGCTTATGGATATGTCCCATTGCAATATAATCAAATCCCGAAGCTGCAACTGACCTGATATTTACAGGAATATGCTTTGCATCCCCTCCATGAGCCAGAAGAATATGCAGCCCTTCTCCTTCCACAGGACGTACTGCGTCATAAAGAGGTTTCTCTATTTCCTGATGCTCATAGCTTAATCCATATACATAAACATCCAGTTTCTCATCTTTAACACAGGTAAGCTGTTCATTTTTAAAAAATATCACGTTCTTTTCCCATTGAAAATCCCGGTAAAAAGAATCCGCTTTGATATAGTCATGGTTTCCTGCCATCAAATAGATCCTGGTGTCAGGAATAGTGGAAAACAGATAATTTACTTCTTTTAGCTCACGTAAAAGAGGCTGACGGTGGAATAAATCTCCTGCTATAAATAACAAATCCACCGGATTCTCGCGGATACCCGCAATAACCCGGCGGAAAGTTTCCCAGATTTCTTCCTCCCGCCTGCTGCTCCATGGGCAGCCCCTGTCCGGGACTGCTCCAAGGTGTACATCTGCAAGATGAATAAATCTCATGCCAATCTCTCTTTCTATACCAATTTTGATATCTGTAGATTACTCTGCAGCTTCACTGCTCTGCAATCCAAATATCGTCCAGATTATAAATCACAATTCTTAACAGTTCTTGGGAATGGAATTACGTCACGGATATTGCCCATGCCGGTAAGGTACATTACGCAACGTTCAAATCCAAGACCAAATCCTGAATGGCGTGTGGAACCATATTTACGAAGATCAAGATAGAAATCATAATCCTCTTTCTTAAGTCCCATCTCATCCATACGTTTCTCAAGTTTCTCAATATCATCCTCTCTCTGGCTTCCTCCGATGATCTCACCGATTCCAGGTACCAGACAGTCCATAGCTGCAACAGTCTTGTTATCCTCATTCATCTTCATATAGAATGCCTTGATCTCCTTCGGATAATCTGTTACAAATACTGGTTTCTTAAAGATCTCTTCTGTAAGATAGCGCTCATGCTCTGTCTGCAGATCGCATCCCCAGAATACTTTATAATCAAATTTGTCGTTATTCTTCTCCAGAAGTTCTACTGCTTCTGTGTAAGTAACATGACCGAATTCAGAGTTGATCACATGGTTCAGTCTGTCAAGAAGTCCCTTGTCAACAAAAGAATTAAAGAAATTCATTTCTTCCGGAGCATTCTCAAGTACATAACGGATCACATATTTCAGCATTGCTTCTGCCAGATCCATATTATCATTCAGATCAGCAAATGCGCACTCTGGCTCAATCATCCAGAACTCAGCCGCATGACGGGTAGTATTGGAATTCTCAGCACGGAATGTTGGTCCAAATGTATAAACATTACGGAATGCCTGTGCAAAAGTCTCGCAGTTTAACTGACCGCTTACTGTCAGATTTGTTTCTTTTCCAAAGAAATCCTGAGCGTAATCTACAGCACCTTTCTCATCTGTTGGAACATTATTCATATCAAGAGTAGTCACCTGGAACATCTCTCCTGCTCCCTCACAATCACTTCCTGTGATCAGTGGAGTATGAACATAGACAAATCCCTGTTCCTGGAAGAAACGATGGATCGCATAAGCACACAGAGAACGCACACGGAATACTGCCTGGAAAGTATTTGTTCTCGGGCGGAGATGTGTGATAGTTCTTAAGTATTCAAGACTGTGACGTTTTTTCTGAAGTGGATAATCCGGTGCGGAAGTACCCTCTACCATAACCTCTGCAGCCTGGATCTCAAATGGCTGTTTCGCCTGTGGAGTTGCTACCAGTGTACCTTTAACGATAATAGCTGCACCTACGTTTAATTTGCTGATCTCAGCAAAGTTCTCCATTGTATCGTGATAAACTACCTGAAGAGTCTCAAAAAAGCTTCCGTCATGAAGCACAATAAAACCAAAAGTCTTGGAATCACGTACACTTCGTACCCATCCGCCTACTGTAACCTCTTTATCCAGGTATTTCTCTCTCTCTTTGTAAATCTCTTTTACTGTTGTTAACTTCATATCTATGTTTCCTCTTTCTCCTCATCATTCTGGGTATTACGTAAAAAGACGAAACGCTGTCTTTCTGTCAACAGCTGTCTCGTCCTTTAGTATAGACTATTCCCTGATTTCACGCAAGGAGTAATCTGTTATTTCAATGGTATTTATTTCAATGACATTTCAATGCAATTTCAATGAATCAATACATTTTGCATAAATACGTTTGTAAGTCCTTGTCGTATAATGCAGCCCGTCATCTATGGTCCCGGTTCCGTAATGATCACTGGCAAAACTGTATCCTGTTGATTTCAGATAAGAATACATATCAATGTAATTATAAGCTGAGGACAGATTTGCCTTCATATAATCATTGAAGGATCTGACTGCTGCCTCACTTCTGTCAGCTTTTCCTGCATTCGGAAGCATCAGACGGTTCAGCGGATTTACAGACATAAAATACAGTTCACATCCTCTGCTGTTAAGCTGTGGTGCGATCCAGTTATAATATTCCACATAACTTTTATATTTAGACAGATCATTTACACCGAAATTAAAAATCACTGCTGTTTTCTTTGCAAGAATGCTGTTTGAATCATGCTGCACTATAGAATAAAGCTGTGCCCATCCTGTAGTGGCAAACCAATCCAGTCCCTTTCCTGCAGAGCAGACAAATTTTACATTTTTTATTGCTGATCCACCCATTCCCTTCAGAACATTTTCCATAAATTCTGTACGGGAATCGCCAACAAAAATCACCTGTTTATATTTGTAAATGTCTACCTGCGGAAGCTGCTCCTCTGCGAGATCATTTTCCGTTGTTCTGTTAAATACCACTGCATAGAGATCAGTATTTCCGTTTACTGTGATTTTTTCCTCTGCCTCATATTCCGGAGCGACACTCTGCATCGGTTTTGTGGACCATCCCATAAAAGTATAGCCCTCTGCATTTTTTACACCAGGAAGAGAATAGGATGTTCCCTTTGCCAAAGTTGTTTTCTGCCAGACACTGCCGTCATACCTGCGCAATGTGAGCAGCACTGCCTTCTTCTGCACAGCATAAAGATTTATATCCCTGTTTACCGTACACTTCGCCTTCGCTGTTGCCTTCTCAGAATTCTTCTTGCTAGACCATCCAAGATTGACATAGCCTGTTCTTGCCGGTACTTTTGCAAAAGTAACAACTGTACCTTCCTCAACTGTCTGGGTCAGCTTTTTATAAGCAGAATTACTACTTCCATTTCCCAGATAATAAGTTATGGTGTAATAATTACTTTTTCTTCTTACAGCATAAAATGTTGTAGATTTAGCAACCTTAACGCTTGCCCCTTCCTCATATTCTGCTGTATCATTGCCCTTTACAGTTGTCCATCCCAGATTTGTATAACCCTTTACCTTTGGCACTGCCGGTAATGTGACCATCTGTTTTTTTGCGGCATACATAGTAAGTGATGTATAAGTTTTGCTAGTACTTGTTCCATTGTTGTTATTAAAAGTAATCGTATAGGGCAGCTTCTTGTATACTGCATAAAGATCCAATGATGATGATACCGTTACTTTCTGATTCACCTTATAAGAAGCCTTTGAAGCCTTTTTGCTCTTTGCCCATCCCAGTGCCTGGTATCCATTCTTAACAGGTACCTGCGGCATTGTAACAGTAAGTCCCTTTCCAATCCTCTGGTTAAGTCCGGAAAATTTACTGTTAGTTGCCCCTGTATTAGTCATAAAGTTTACCTGAAGCGCAGTACGGCGCACAATATAAAAATCTGTGTCAGCTGTCACTGTGAATTCAGAATTCAATTCATACTTTACATCTGAACTTTTCTTTGTATCTGTCCATCCGTAATTAATATATTTACTGGAAGGCATATCCGGAAGCATAATTTTTTTTGTCTCATATACCTTCAGAATACCATTGGAAAATACACCTGTTCCCGAATTATTATAGAGAGAAACTGTGCATTTCTTTGGCATATAAAAATTCAATATACCATCTTTAATGAACATATTCCAACTCTCACCCTTCTTCAGGGTAAGGATATCTCCACCCTTAAGAGTGATGGCATCTCCGATTTTTTCATCTTTCTCCAGTTTCCACATATCCGGTGCCTCTGCATCCGGAACATTAGGCAGAAGCAGCGTGTCATTCCATGCCATTACTGTCCTCAGATGTTCGCATTCATTTCCCTCTCCATCTACAAAGCGGAGCATTATTTCTTTTTCCGGATTAATTGTCGGTGTTGGAGATGGTATTGGTGATGGTGTAACCGAAGGTGTCGGTGTGACTGAAGGCGTCGGTATTTCTGTCAGCGCGGGAGAGGGCGTTGGTGTGCCATCCGGTATCAGAGTCACTGTTGGTGTAGGTGTTGTTTCAGGTTCAGAAGCTGCCGGAAGCTCCTTCTCTGTATCGGATATACAGGAATCTTCTTCCCCGGAACTGAAAATCTCTTCAAAGCTTTCCGGAGATCCGAACTCTTCCGCCTGTATCGGAACTGCCGCAGCAATCATTGCTGCAGCCAGAAGCACACTGGCAAAACGCCTTCCTCTTTTGTGTCTTTTTCTATACATATGTACCTCCCTTTTGCAAAAACGTCCCGCCATAAAATATGCGGGACGTTCTCTATATATTCCCAATCATTCAGAATCACAGCCAGGCTGCTCATAATCAAATGAATGCAGTCCGACCACTGTTTATCATACAGATAATACCATATCATACAGATAATACCATATTTATTATTCTGCTATGTAAACACTGCTTTCTTATGTTTGGCAATATTTCTTATAATGTATTTACAAATCTCATAAATGCTTCTCTGCCTTCTGCAGTACATTTATATACGCCGGCATCTTCCAGTACATGGACGAATACATTGCCGACTTCTTTTCTAAGAACATCCTGAATGTTGTCTTTATCAAGTTTGTCATATTTCGGAAGGAATTCTGCAACCCATGCTGCATGTTTCTCAATCTTCTCATTGGAAGAAATATCTTTTCCCTCCAGAATATATTCTGCCAGAAGTTCCAATTCTTCTTTTAATCTTGCCGGAAGTACAGCAAGTCCCATTACTTCGATCAGACCAATATTCTCTTTCTTAATGTGGTGATACTCTGCATGAGGATGATATACACCAAGAGGATGTTCATCTGTAGTAATGTTATTTCTAAGTGTAAGATCCAGTTCAAACATATCTCCGGATTTGCGGGCGATCGGTGTGATCGTATTGTGCGGTTCTCCGTCAGTTTCAGCAAAGACAAATGCGCTTTCGTCTGTATAGCCTCTCCACGCTTCCAGAATATGTGTGGCAAGCTCTATCAGTCTCTTCTCATCTTTATGACGGATCCTTAAAACTGAAAGAGGCCATTTGACAATACCTGCTTCTACATCCTCATATCCCGGGATAGTCACATGTTTCTCGATCGGTGCTTTTGCCATTGCAAAAGTATAATGTCCTCCCTGGAAATGATCGTGGCTTAAAATAGAACCACCTACGATCGGCAGGTCTGCATTTGATCCGAGGAAATAATGCGGAAAAAGCTTCACAAAGTCAAAAAGCTTGATAAATGTATTCTTCTCTATTTTCATCGGAACATGCTGGCTGTTAAAAACGATACAATGCTCATTGTAATACACATATGGAGAATACTGGAATCCCCACGGGCTGTCATTTACAGTGATAGGAATGATCCTGTGATTCTCTCTGGCAGGATGATTGACTCTTCCTGCATATCCTTCATTTTCCGGACAAAGAAGACATTTCGGATAACTGCTTGACTTCACAAGCTTAGCAGCTGCGATTGCCTTCGGATCTTTTTCCGGTTTGGAAAGATTGATAGTGATATCGATTTTACCATATTCACTGTCTACTGCCCATTTCTGATCTTTCTTTACACGATAACGACGAATATAATCACTGTCCTGGCTGAGTTTATAGAAGTAATCCGTTGCTTCCTGTGGATCTTTTTCATATCTGCTCCAGAATTCCTTCTGTACCTGTGCAGGACGCGGCATCAGACAATTCATGATCCTTGTATCAAAAAGATCTCTGTAAACAATACTGTCCTCAATAAGATTTCTCTTTACAGCTTCATCCAGAAGCGCATTCAGTACTTCTTCCAGATCAATGTCTGTATACTCTTCTTCAGGCTCCACATATTCGTCTTCTTTAAAGACATCCAGAAGAAGATTTATTGTATAATTCTTCTCGCAGGCCGGTGTCAGTCCTGTTTCCACTCCGTACTGTACTAATTTTTTAATGTTTTCATATAACATTTGGTACGTTCCTCCGTTTCGCTGTTACTGTGTCATTTTTCACAATAACTTAATTTAAACAATAAATTTCTCTGCCACTGTTTGTCCTCTTTAGCATACTCAAATATTGCCCAAATGTAAAGAAGCATTTTTGCGATTTTATGATCAGTAATCCACTGCCTCTATATATGTGATAAATACATTTCCCGCTTTTTGGAACAGATCTGTACTGTCATTCATTCCATATGGATATGTTTCTTTTTTTACCGGATCATATAAATAAGTATTATACTCATCATATCCTACGATCACTACGCTTGTATTTGCACCTGTCTTGGCAATTACAGGACGCTGGGCACTTACCTCATATAATACGCTGTCCAGACTACAGCCTGAAAGATCTATCACTGTGCCTGTTTTCTTAAGGCTCTTTTTCAGAGCTTTTATATCATAGATTCCCTCACGAACAATATCCGGAAGCCCTTCTGTATCCATCTGTGTTTTTGTCTTCTTATTTCCACGTTCCCATACATACTGCTGCGCACGGTTCAAAACCACACCGCCCAGTGTGTCTGCACGCTGTACAGCCTTTGCCGGATCTGTATACATGCTGTCCAGTCCGCCCTGTCCATAAACATAATATGCCGCTTCCTGCGGAATCTGTGTATTCAGTACAATATCTGTCTGATCTGTACTGCTTACCTTTGCATACATAGCCAGCGGAGAATTCGTCTGCTTTGTTCCATTAAATGCCAGTTTTACACGGACACCGGTCCTGGATGCAGAAACAAGTTCTATCTTGACTGTATTAGCTGCTGCCTTCTTATTATTCATGATCGTATCCTTCTTCTGTGCAACATATGAAGTATCTCCGGACTTTGCTGAAAGTTCAAATTCAATAAGAGTATTTCCCACAGAAACATCAGTAATATAAAGCCCCTCTTTCTGATATTCCTTTTTTACATTGCCTTCAAAATCTTCAATACGAAGAATACGGATTCCCTCTGATCTGTGCCCTTCCTCATCTGTAAGTATATCTGATTTATTCAAGATACCGTAGATCAGATCCTCATTCATAAATCCAACAGCACGAAGTCTCTGGCCTTTCTGAGGTGCGATCAGACGTGTTGCACAGGTATCAAAATCAATCTCTTTGATATTTCCCTTTTCATCACCCTCTGAAACCAGCCAGGCCGCATGGTCATTATTATCAGAAGATACAAAATTTGTATTTTTTATTCCTTTTTCAAGAATTTCGCTGGAATTATCTTCAATATTGATTCTGTATAGATTCTTTGCCAGAATAAGGAACAGTTCATTTTCTTCATTGACATAGGATAATTTCTCAAGATCCTTTTTCAGAAATTCAAACGATTCTGAAACAGGAATAAACGCTCTTTCCTCTGCCACATTTTTATCGTGATTATAATGATAGACTCCAATTCCTTCGTATCCTTCATGACTTCCTCTGTTCATATATCCGTAAAGTACGAAATCTATATCTCCTTCATCTGTTACCCTGACGATCTTGATATCATGCTGCGTCCTGGAATCACGAAAATCTCCATCCTGTTTTTTTCTGAAGCTGAATATCTGATTTACTTTTTCATTCCCCGG
>OQVT01001952.1_pt1 | contig 13260 bp, 15 predicted proteins | sample 1691561 | NCBI WGS metagenome assembly OQVT01 (sample SAMN03418260, study PRJEB22391) | human gut metagenome | biome: human-gut; feature: organic feature; material: feces | host: Homo sapiens | place: Tanzania | collected 2013-01 | reverse complement strand
TTCGAACACGATAGCATTACCCGCTGTCTTTTCCTTCTTCATCTCTTCTTTTTTTGTTTTATAATTTTTTTCCATGATATAAAAATGTTTAATTATTAATGTTGAATGTTGAATGTTGAATTATTAGTGTTGAGTGTTGAATGTTGAATGTTGATTTTTTGCCTAACGGACTCAAGGGCGCTAGCCTAATTCAACATTCAACACTCAACATTCAACATTATAAAATCGTAATCCAAATGCTTTCCTCCCTGTCTCTCGCAGCGGTAATGGCATTGATGAGGCGGTGGAGCCAGATGCGGGAGTTTACAACCATGCCTTTTACACGGTTCTCACCCACCAGAATACAACCCTGCGTATCATCGGGATAATTGCCGGCATGGATGCGGATGCCCTCAAAATTGGGGACAGCCAACAGCAGCGGCAACCACATCTTAAACTTCGGCGACTTGCTGATTACCACCGGATAAGTGCCCTCTGGTATCGCCGTCGTGCCCTTCATCTTCTGCGCCTTCTTGCCCGATACACGCCCCAACCGCACATTCTCCTCGGCAGGACTTAGCTCCACACCCAGAAGGTTGCGCCAGCACGGCTCCATCGTATCACAGAAATACGAGTCCGCATTCAGCTTCTCCGATGGCACCTCGCACACCGTCTTCAGCCCCCTGCACTTGTTCACACTCTCAATCGTGCGCTTCTTCACATCCTCATCCTTCAGGATGTAAAGGCGACCTATCGTGTAGGTCTTCTTCTTCGCTATACGTTTTAAAACTATCTGCATAAGTAAAAATAAATTTAAGATTCAATAACCATACCGTCGTGGCGGTACTTCAGCTTCTCAAAACTGTCACAACTGTCACAACTGTCACGCTTGCCCGTATACTGATACGCCCGCCTGATGTAATTCCGGTGCAGCCACTGCCTGATCATCATGTCGGTACCCTTCGCATCCAAACCATGCTCCAGCCGGATGGCAAGCAACTGCGCAGCCGTAAAGTTATCGGGCAATATCTGTAAAAGATTCTGAGGCCCACGCTTCGAACTCCTCTCCGCCGTAAAGTTCTCCTTCGCAATCATGTCGCCGAAGAACCGCATCTTGCAGTACAGGTCATACTTCTCGCTCCAGCGGATAAACCCGTCAATCTCCGGCTCCCACTTGCAACCATTGGCTACATACAGCACACACGCCTTCAGGTAAGCGATGACGTTGGCACGGAACGAGAGATTCTCAAACGTCCTGTCCTGCGACAGCCGGGCAAACTCAGCATTCTCATCCTTCAGTTTGAGGGCAAGCTGAAACGCCTCCTTACACTCTATCAGACCCGTTACTTTGTTCAGATTTTCGATGTAAGGCCTGAGCGCTTCACGGTACGATTCATCATAAGTTCCGTAAACAGGCATATCTTCGCCGATTTCCCTTTCGGGGATGGTACAGAAGTTGATACGGCTGATAGGACCATCGGTAAGAACCCTAGAGAAGTAACGCTGACCTTTCTGGATGGTGGTAGATGCATTCCAGTTGAACCGGATGGTAACACGCTCCGTAACGCTCATCGTTCCCACGCGTGTTTGTCCATATTTGTTACCCGGGTCTGCGGCGAGACACATGATACGGAACTGCTGGTTGCCGCTACCCTTGAGCGCATCAAACTGGTCGAGCTCATTGAGCGAAGTATAGAGGAAATGTTCCTGCGCTTCAGCTGTTCTCATCACGAAAGCCGGGTTTGTCATATCCGCATCAATCTCCTGGATAATCAGGTTTTCAGGTCTCTTGCGCTTATCCTTGTTGGCACCCTTGCGCAGCATCTCATCCTTCCACGCCTTCTCGCGCTTCAGGTTTTCGGCATCCCTCAGCCTGATATCCTCCATAATGAAATCGATGGGCCTGTTCACGCTGCTCTTACCCGCTCCGGTACCCGCAAGCAGCAGCGTCATCAGTCTCGCCTCGTGCTCCACGTTGTCAATATACCGGAACCTCGTCTTCCAGAGATGCGTAGCCAGCGGCGGGAAGATAGCGTGCGCCACAGCCGGCTTATAAATCTCCGGCGTCCTCGATATCAGTAGTTCCACCAGCTTCGGCAGTTTCTTCGGCATCTCCGGCGGATCAGGATAATCCTGCTCGGTACTTTGAACTTGGAGATTTGAACTTTGAACTGTATGATTAGCAGCAGCCATTGAATTCTTCACTCTTCGTTCTTCACTCTTCACTTCATTCGCCTTCTGCTCCGCCATGGCATTCACCCTCATCACTTCCCTCGACATCGGCTTCGTATTGTCAGCATATTTCGCATAGAAGTCGTGAATCAGCTGATGGCAGTCGTTCTCCTGATAGTAGCTCGGCATTTTCACCCTCACCACCTTCATCAGTTCCTCTTCCTCCATCACCCTCGAAGCACCGGCACTCATGATAGCCAGCAGCGAAGAGTGTCTCGACCCCACGGTATCAATCTCCATACCCCCGAGTCCGGCAGCCTGCGTAAAGAGGTCAAACGCAATCAGGTTCTTCTCCCTGGCTCCCAATCCGCCAGCATTCTGATTGCCTCCAGAATCCCCGATATGAGGAGCATCAGCACCATGGCTATTACCAGATTGGGCAGGCTGAACAGCAGAGCCAGCAGAAACAGCAGGATTGCCGTCGTTGCCCGATAGTCTATTATTTTCATTATTCTTGTCATTGCTATTAACTTTTAACTGTAAACTATTAACTTGATGAGGACTATTAACTTTCCCTCTTCCGTCCACGGTCAGTCCGCGGTCCAGATACGCCTGTCTTCGCATCAGAATCTCCTTCTCGCTCAGCACGGCGCACCACATCTTCGACCTGTAGATTTCCGAGTCCTTATCCGTAAGATAAATCATTCTCTCGGGTGTGATGCAGCTCTCGTCATACGGCACCCCCAGCGCCTCGCAATACGCCTTCTGCGTCTCCTCGATGGTCATTCCCACCGGCAGTCTGATACCGATGTGCAGCTTCTTGCGGGCACTGTAGCAGAGGTGCAGCAGCGAGCCGTTCCAGATGCTGTCAGAGCAGTTCAGCTCCCTTGCCTTCTCGATAGCCTTGTCTACATACTCCCTGTCATCCACGTCGATGATAGTCTGGAACATGAAGCTCTCCGGCTGAGCATTTTCCTGTCTGCGCACATTGTTCCTGAAAATGCCGTAGTGGGGACAGAAGAAAGGCAGTTCGCTCTTCAGCCTGTCCTGCGCCTTCTTCACCGCCTCTGCATCGTTGGCATTCACCTTCGGGATAGGCAGTTCGCCCCTGATCTGCTGAATCATCTTCCTGATTTCCGGCGATGCAATTACCTTGTCATACGTCGCCAGACTGTTGGTAAACACCTTCCCCTTATTGCCCTTGCGATAAGGGTTCAGTGCAATTACATGTTGTGTTTCTGTCATGTTATTTCGTTAATAAAAGATTGGTTTGTGGGGTAATGCCCTCTTCCGTTTTCACTACTCTCAGTCGTCTGTAAGAAGGATGACTGAACACATACGCTTTCACTTCCATCATTTTAAATAATTTTGAAGATTGGGGGCTCCCACCATGGTTGATGTGCAGATACACAAAAGCCCCCGAAACTCAGACCGCATTGGTTCTGAATTCCGGGGGCAAAGGTAAGGGGAAATTCTGACACTTACCTAGTACGTACTATGTACGCGTACTAGTACTACCTATCAGTTTAGCCTCTGATAGCAGGCATCACTTTTTCGAGGAAGGCACCCGTTTTCTTCTGATCCATTCCTCGGTTGCAGGCGGCTCTCATCGAGTTCGGATTAGGACCCCAATAATTGCCGAATACGCTCCATATATTCTTGATTTCCAACTCAGTACCTATCTGATTGGCAAGGACGGCAGCTTCGGATGATGACAGTCCTGAGGGCATGAAATCTTCGGTTACCACACCAATCTCTATCAGGTTGTTCTTAATTCTCTGAGCCTTATCCGTTTTCAGCTCTTCCGGCATCTCAGCATTTCTGCATGAGGTTTGCTCACAGGCATTGCTGCCATAATAGTTCTCCACATGCTCGAAGTACGAGCTACCGGCGTTCATGATGATCATTCTTTGTCCAGACATTTCTCATCCTCCTTTCCCTGATAGTTGTTCATGTGTTCGATGTACTGACCGCCATTCATCTGGATGGTATTGTTGATAACGATGGTGAAATGCTTGATAACGAAGCGAATAAATTTTTTATAAACAAATGCTTTCATCTTCTTTTGTTGTTTTTAGGTTGATTAACTATTTCCGCCTCATTTTAGTAGAGGACGTGTGTTTGCGCTAACGTTTTTAGCGTAAGCCGTTGGAGACTGCCGAGCGCCTACTATCGTAAGGTGTGGGGGCGGGTAAGGTTGTGTTGCTTTTTTTTGTTGTTGATTTTTTATATTAATACTTGGTTTCAGATGTTAGCATCTTAACCGGTTGTCTCTTATTTAATGATTAAAATTCTTCGTTTTGTCCGATTAGTTCAAAGAAGCTGATTGCTATAATACCGAAAGTCTTCTTGTATTTTTCCATGGCTTCCGTGCATTTCACTCTCTTTTTATTCAACTCATCAATCTTTATCCTTTTCAGATATAACTTCATTTTATCATCTTCTTGGAGTTCTTTCAGTCTCTTGTCACAAGTTTCCTTAAGTCCGTTGAGGAAATATGCTATAATTCCCATCATCCTACCCATTGTTTTAACGGTTACGGTTTGATCTTTATCACATATCCGTTTAAATGTAATGTGATCGAAACTGAAAATCTTTTCAACGCTAGTGGGACCCAACAATTTGTCACGACACAACTCGCTCAAGAAATCTCCTAAGCTTTCTAGGCACTTTTCCTTAACACGGTCCAGGCCCTTTTGGGTTATGTTCATCTTTTTTGCCATTGCGTTGAATTTTTGCTGCAAAGGTTATAAAAAAAAATCATATAACCAAATAGAAAGTGAGTGCTATAGACACACGGCTTTTAACGAAATTTATGCATTTGTGGTATGGTTGACCGAAGAAAAAAGGCTAATTACTCCTTTATATTCATATTTTTACCCCTTCCTTTTCTACGTTCCTGACGAAGGGTGTATTCCTATACTTTTCCCATTCCTGGGCGGTATACATCACGGGGTTGATTTCCTCGCCCAGTTCCCATCCGAGTTCGGTCAGTGGGTAGGTGATGTTGTCATAATCGTCAGCCATTTGCGGATAGCCGCCAATATATGTTCCTTAACATCCATAACTTATAAATATATCCACCGTTATTTGAATAATTTTCGGGCATCAGGAAGTTCGGCTTCTGAAGCTTCTGCCGCACGGAGTTCTTTAAAAGCCTGTGTCAGACTTTCCTTCACCACCAATCTCTGTCTCATTGCTTCTGCATCTACATCAGTTAATGTTGCCATAATCTTCTCCTTTAATTAAATATCTCCCACAAAATTACACTTTTTCTCTGAAAGCGCCAAATTATATCTAAAAAATATACGCAAAAAGAGCTTTTTAAAAGGTAAGGCCATTCCCCTCACGCATCCCTGCCATTCCTCTCACGCCTCCCTGCTATTCCCTCACGCCCTGAAAGGGCAGAAGCTCCTAGCCCAGGGCATTCGCCCTGGGTATTCATGTCCCCACGCCTGGCGCCCTGAAAGGGCAAAAGCTTTATATGGCGACCCGAACCTCAGGCTTTGCTTCTCAATCCATCCTTGAACTGACAATGGGATTTCTGCTAATTATGTTAAAATGTAGTCTTTTTTGGGGTAAAATACTTTTAGCCTTATTTGGGCTAACCGATTTTGGGTTATATATTTGCACTAAAATAAGTGAATTATGGATAAAAGTATACATACAAAATTATACCAACGCATGATAGCTCGTTTGCGTGCCAAGCGAGAAGAGAAAGGTGTTACACAGATGCAACTGGCTGAAAGATTGGGAGTTAACCAAACTTTCGTTAGCAAAGTTGAAATTTGCGAGCGTCGTTTAGATATAGTTGAACTCCTAACGATTTGCGAAATCCTAGAAATTCCTTTCGTTGATTTTATCAAAGAAATCGACGAAGATATTATTTCAAAGTTTAAACAATCTAAAAAATAATAGTTGTAATGATAAAAAAGCAATATAATATTATAGATTTATTTTGTGGTTGCGGTGGCCTTTCGAAAGGTTTTGAAGAAGCCGGCTACAAAACGTTATTAGGTGTAGATATTGAGCAAGCGGCACTTAATACTTTTGAAAAAAATCATGAAGGTGCTGTTGGAATGAATCTGGATTTGTCAGCTTATGATTCTTTTGATAAGATAGATAAGGTTATTGACGGTAGAAATGTTGACGTTATTATTGGAGGTCCACCTTGTCAAGGTTTTAGTTTAACAGGTCCAAGAAACTTCGAAGATAAAAGAAACAAGTTATATCTGGCAATGATTGAGACGGTTCGACGCTATCAGCCTCAAGCTTTTCTTATAGAAAATGTACCAGGAATGGCCAATCTTTATAAAGGAGCTGTTAAAGATGAAATAGTCCGGAGATTTACAGATATGGGGTACAACGTCAATTGTAAAATTGTTTGTGCTGCTGATTATGGAGTCCCTCAAATTAGAAAACGATTAGTATTCGTTGGATTAAGACGTTCTCCTGTTAAATATGATTTTCCTTCTCCTATCCTGGAAGAAAAAGACTATATAACTTGTAAACAAGCCATTTCTGATCTTCCTCCTTTGGTAGATGAATTAGGAACAGAGATCTCCTCTTACTCTAACGAACCAGAGACTGATTATCAGAAACTGATGAGAGGAAAATGTGATGTATTGTATAATCATGTTGCGGTTAATCATAAGGAATTCGTTAAGCAAGTTATAGCTCAAGTACCTGATGGTGGTAACTATAAGGATCTTCCAGAAGGAGTCGGAACAAGCCGTAATTTTCATATGGCATGGACACGATATGCAAGTAACAAACCTTCTCGTACAATCGATACAGGACATCGAAATAATTTTCACTATAAATGGAATAGATGTCCTACTGTAAGAGAGAGTGCTAGACTTCAGTCTTTTCCTGATGATTTTGTATTTTTAGGGAATAAGACACAGCAAAACAAGCAAGTTGGTAATGCAGTTCCTGTTTTATTGGCATATGCTTTAGCAAAACAAATTTTAAAGTATTTGAAATGACAAAGAAGTTACATACAATAGAATTATTTGCAGGTTGTGGGGGGCTTTTAGAAGGCTTTCTGCAACAGGGAAGTTTTGACACTCTAGCATGTGTTGAATGGGAGAAGGCACCTTGCATGACTTTAGCAAATAGACTTGAGAAAAAATGGCATCATAAAAATGCAAAAAACGAAGTTGTTAGATTTGATATACAACGCACTGATGAATTGATAAATGGCTTTGACGACGTAGAATATGGTAAACATGAGGGTCTAGCTAAACTTGTTGGAAACCAAACTGTTGACGCAATTGTTGGCGGTCCTCCTTGTCAAGCTTATTCTTTAGCAGGAAGAATTCGTGATGAACATGGAATGAGAGAAGACTATCGCAATTATCTGTTTGAAAGTTATATGCGAATAGTACGATACTTTAAGCCAAAGTTCTTTGTATTTGAAAATGTTGTGGGGTTGTTAAGCGCAGCTCCTGATGGTTATCCTATCGTAGAGCGTATCCGTAAAGAATTTATGGATGCAGGCTATAAAGTGGCTAATAATTTTAAGGATACATTATTTGAAGTTTGTGATTATGGTATTCCTCAACATCGTAAAAGGGTTATAATTATTGGAGTTAGAATGGATTATTTTGATAAAGGCAAAAATGTGTCTGATGATATGATTCATGATTTTTATAAGGTTATTATGCCCACCTTGCGAACAGAACAGAAAACTGTCGATGAAGCAATTGGAGATTTGCCAAAGATATTTCCACTTCCAGAACCCGTAGTTGTGAATGGTAAAAAATATTCTCACGCACCAATATCTTCTGATAAAGTCAAGAATCATGTACCACGATTCCACAGTACTAGAGATATCTCTGTCTTTCGTATGTTAGAAGAAGATATAGAAACAGGTAGAAATGAATATGTCAAAATTGATAAGCTGAAGGAACTTTACACAAAGGTTACAGGAAAAGTTAGTAACATACATAAATATTATGTATTGCGTAGAAATGAACCAAGCAACACTATTCCCGCGCATCTTTATAAAGATGGTATGCGGCATATTCATCCTGATTCTGCTCAAGCTAGAAGTATTACGGTAAGGGAAGCTGCAAGATTACAAACATTTCCGGATGATTTTGAATTCTTGGGTGCTAATATGGCTCAATATAAGATGGTTGGTAATGCTGTACCTGTAGATTTCGCAAGAATTGTTGCAGAAGCATTATATAAATTAATAGATAAATATTGTTAGTATGCTTTATTATACAAATTTAGATAAGACAGTTTTGGGGATGCAGCGGAATACTGCATCTTCAAATAATATTGTTATCGTATCTGGTTACATTGGATACCAGACGATAAAGATGTTGGCAGATTGTTGTAATGACGTGCATATAACCATTATCTATGGCATGTATGGTAATGACAGCATATCATTACCATTACACAATGCACTTAAAGAAATTCAGTGTCAATATCCCAATGTAGAGATTCTTTATTCAACAATTCCTGTCCATTCGAAAATATATACATGGAATTGTGATGATAGCATAAAAAGAGCCCTAATTGGATCTGCTAATTTTTCAGTTAGTGGAATGATGAATGATTATAAAGAGATACTTTCTGATGTAGAAAAAGATGTATTTGGAAACTTACAAAATTATTGTAATTACGTTCTTTCCAAGGCCATTAATTGTACGGATGTGAATGTAAAGGTAAAAGAAGTATGTAAAGCCTCAAGACGTAGTAAGTTTGCACAGCCTCTTTTATCTAAAAACGTTTGTAGAGCAACTCTATTAGATATACACGGAAAAGTCAGTTCTAAGTCTGGGTTGAATTGGGGGTTAAGTAAAGGACACGTTTCTGATGGAGATGCTTATATTCGTATTACTTCTAAATATATAGAGCAATTTCCTACTCTATTCCCTCCTAAAAAATATGTAGAAGTTGAGAATCTGCAATCATCTGGAAGGGCACATCGTGAAAATGATGAAGTGGAGTTGATTTGGGATGACGGAGAGAAAATGTTAGGTTTATTGGAAGGACAGCAAACAAGAAAAATAAATGGTTTGGTTTATCCTAAACAGCTCAGTTCTAGCCCTTCAAAATCAATACTGGGAAAATATTTACGTAAAAGACTAGGCGTGGATATAAATCATATCATAACTAAAGCTGATTTATTAAGATATGGTCGCACGAGTATTGATATATCTTTGATAGGGGATGGTATATATTATTTGGATTTTTCAGTAAAAAAATAGATTATGTCAGAAGCTTCACCAATATGTAGGGGCAAGAACCTTACACTTGAAACAGTATTGGCATTTGTAAATGCAATGCCTTTAACTCCTATGAAAAAGGCAGAATTTCATGCCGTAACGGAGTCGAAATTGAAAGGATGGACTCAGACGCATTCTCAAATAGCGAGACAATTAGCTCTTTATTTTGAGAAAGAAGGTATATGTTATCCTCGTTTTTCGCAAAGGGTGACTTATACAGATATTTTGTGCTATATGGTAAATTGGGCAAAGCATTATTTTGTACCAAATATTTATACACCTAGCTTGAAAATTGAAGGATATAGGATTACCAATATTTATGCTTATTTGAAAAATTGTGTAAAGAATGGAGTATGTTCTTATAATGATGCATGTTTGCAAATGTTTGGTGTAGAATTAAACAATACTGATAAAGTAAGAGTATATATAAATAACTTTACGGATTTAATAATTAGCGATGATTTAATGTTTGTAAACGACCATTTGGCTGATACTTCAATACCTGAGATATATCCCAATAATATTGGTTTGTCTGCTGAAGACTATTTTAATTATTTCACAATTGGTTTACACCAGAAAGCAGATTCTCTCCAGCAAATCTTCTACGGTGCCCCTGGCACCGGCAAGAGCCACGCTATAAACGAGCTTACAGCGGGCAAGGATGTTATCAGAACAACGTTCCATCCTGATACCGACTATTCCACTTTTGTAGGCGCATATAAGCCTACCACTAAGTCTGTACCTGTAACGACTGTTATTGGTACTAATGCCGTCCCTGTAATTTATAACGGCAAGAAAATGATGGAAGACAAAATCGTCTACGAGTATGTGAGTCAGGCCTTCCTACAGGCATACGTTGCGGCATGGAGGAAGTTTGCTCCTCAGGAGGTGCTGGATATTGCCACAGGCACAGGCGACCTGGCAATCATGAACGCGCAGCGCAATCATCCGCGCCGCATAGTGGGTGCCGACATCAGCGAAGGCATGATGGATGTAGCGCGCAAGAAGGTTGCCAAGGCCGGACTGAGCGACATCATCACCTTCCAGCGCGAGGATTGCACGCACATGTCATTTGCCGACAATTCCTTTGATGCCGTGACATCTTCCTACGGAGTGCGCAATTTCAGCGACCTCGATGCCGGCTTGCGCGAGATGTGCAGGGTGCTGCGCCCGGGCGGGCATCTCCTCATCGTGGAGCTCAGTACGCCGGTCCGCTTCCCCATGAAGCAGCTTTTCGGCATCTACGCACATGTGGTCATGCCTCTCATGGGGCGGCTCATCAGCCACGACGACAGCGCCTACACCTACCTGCCCATGAGCATGGAGGCATTCCCGCAGGCCGAAGAGATGGAGCAGATACTCCACAAGAACGGCTTCTCCAGCGTGCAGTGGAAGCGCTTCTGCGGCGGTATCAGCACCATGTATCTGGCCACCAAGTGAAAGGGTAGTTGCTCTGCCCGCACCTTGGAAACCTGTTGTGCGGACAGAGAAAAGGTAAAAGATTGTAGAAGAATAACGAGAAAAGGACATAAGGAGACAGATTATGGACAAATATGGAATCATTGGCTACCCTCTGGGACATAGTTTCAGTCGTGCTTTCTTTACGGAGAAATTCCAGCGCGAGCACATTGATGCCGAGTATGTCAACTTTGAGATACCCTCTGCCGACATGCTTCCCGGCATCGTGCAGGCCAATCCCAACCTGCGCGGACTTAATGTCACCTTGCCTCACAAGGAGGCTGTCATCCCCATGCTCGACGAGTTGAGTGATGAGGCGAAGGAGATAGGGGCGGTCAATGTGATACGTGTGAGGGACGGCCGCCTGAAGGGTTTCAATAGCGATATCATCGGTTTCATGGGCAGTATCAGGCCGCTCCTGAAGTCCTGGCACCAGCATGCACTCGTCCTGGGAACAGGTGGCGCCAGCCGTGCCATTAGAGTGGGATTGCAAAGGTTAGGCATCGAGTGGACCTATGTCAGCCGCACACCGGCGCCAGGCCGACTCACTTACGCCGACCTCACACCTGACCTCATGGAGCATTATCAGGTCATTGTCAACTGCAGTCCGGTGGGCATGTTCCCTCATGTGGATGCCTGTCCCGACATCCCTTACCAGCTTCTCACCGACCGCCATCTGCTCTACGATCTCGTCTATAACCCGCAGGAAACTCTCTTCCTCAAGCGTGGAGCCGAGCGTGGAGCCGCTGTGAAGAACGGCCTTGAGATGCTTCACCTGCAGGCATTGGCCAGCTGGCGTTTCTGGAACGAATAGTTGTTCCCACGCTGACAAACAGCTAAAGGGACGAACGGAGTACATTCTCTGTTCGTCCCTTTGCCGTTTCTATCCCTTGGAAAGATGTTTCTTGAGGCTTCTGAAGACCTTCCCGAAAGGCTTCCATATGCTTTCCGAAAAGCTTCTGATTGCATTCCTCCTCTTTATGCAGTCTTTCTGAACTGCGATGGGGTCATGCCTGTGCGGGCTTTGAAGAAGCGAACGAAATGTTGCGGATACTCGAAGCCCAGGCGCTCGCTCACGCTGGCTATGCTCAGCGAGTTGTCTGCCAGCAGTTGCTTGGCAGCCCGCAGCAGGCGGTCGTTGATGAAGTCCTTGGCATTGCGGCCTGTTTCGGTCTTCACCAGTTCGCCGAAGTACCCCGCTGAATAGCAGCATTTCTCGGCAAAATAGCCCACTGAGGGCAGTCCCTCAGCCGCTGCCTTCTTTTCGATATACTCGTCAAGCAGAGTGGTGAACTTCTTTACCACCGTGTGGTTAATCTCCTCGCGCGTCACAAACTGGCGGTCATAGAAGCGCAGGCAGTAGTTGAGCAGCAACTCTATATTGCTCACTATCAGTTCGCGTGTGTGCTTGTCGATGTTGTGTTGCAGCTCTTGCTGAATCATCGACAGCACTTCGCGGAAGATTTCTATCTCGCCTGCCGACAGGTGCAGAGCCTCGTTGGACGTGTAGTCGAAGAACTCATAACGGTTGATGTTGCGGCCCAGCTGGGTGCGGTTGAGCAGGTCGGGGTCGAACACCAGGGCAGTCCATCGGGGGGCAGTGACTCCTGGATTCGGTTCCACATGAATCTTCTGTCCCGGTGCAAAGCTGGTGACCGTCATCTCGTCGAAGTCATACTCCGTGCGTCCATAGGACAGCTTGCATCCTTTGTTCTCCTTGAGAAAGAGGGCGTAGAGGCCATAGTGATAGGTGGCTTCGTGCAGCGTGCGCTCACGGTCATACCTCACCACGCTCACCAGGGGGTGCAGAGTTTCCAGACCATAATAGTCGTTGAACTCCTGCACGGTGTTGAATCTTACTTCTTCCATAGTATATTCATGATGTCTTCGGCTATCTGGTTGTCGAGCAGACGGTTGTCGGCAAGCAACTCATCCACCTTGAAGCGGTCGTAGAGTCCCTTCTTCACTCCGCCCACCAGCACTTTCATGTCCGATGTGCTGTAGTACGAAGCCACTCTCTCGCCGAAGCCTCCGTCCTTGCAGCCGTCTTCCAGCGTCACCACCAGGCGGTGGTTCTTCTTCAGAGCCTCCAGCGTAGCGGCATCCACGGCATTCAGGTAGCGCGGATTGATGAGTGTGGCATCTACCTTGTAGTCTTTCAGCAGGTTGGCCACGCGCTCACCCTTCTGGTAGAAGGAGCCTGCGGCGATGATGGCCACCTGCTCTCCCTCGTGGGTCACTTTGTAGCAGGGGTCGTAGGAGAAGTCTGTCTCCACCTCTTCTGCAGAGTGGTTCACGCCGTTGCTGGGCACACGTATGGCTATCGGCTTCCTGTCCTGCATCACCGCCCACTTTAGAAGCAGGCAAGCAGCACATCGACATGGGCATTGCCGAAGAGCAGGCG
>OQVT01001950.1_pt1 | contig 13267 bp, 17 predicted proteins | sample 1691561 | NCBI WGS metagenome assembly OQVT01 (sample SAMN03418260, study PRJEB22391) | human gut metagenome | biome: human-gut; feature: organic feature; material: feces | host: Homo sapiens | place: Tanzania | collected 2013-01 | reverse complement strand
CAATTCAACACGTCCAACCAATTCCAGCCTGGAAGGGGAAACAACCGCAATGTATATCAGCAAGCTGGTGAAGCCTACCGGAATTAAAGTAACCAGAATTGCAAGTGGAGTTCCTGTAGGTGGAGATCTTGAATACATTGATGAGATCACTTTGCTGCGTGCATTGGATGGACGTGTTGAATTGTAGCTGTAAACAGTGGTTTTTCAGCGGGTCTGGAAATGTGACGGCAATTATGATAAAAGAGTAACTGTGAAAACAGGGATCGTGCTTTCACAGCAGATGCTGGCAGAAGGAATTTATGATCTGTGGCTTGCAACGGAGCTTGCGAAGGAAGCAGAGGTCATGGAAAAGGTGCACAGACGCAAGACACTGCAGGAGGCAGATAAAGATCTTCTGGAAGCCGCCACCCTCTATCAGAGCAAGGCGGAAGAACTGGGCGGACTGAATCGTCAGATGCAGGAGGAGCAGGAGACGGTTGATGCTCTGAAAAAGGCAGAGCAGGAAAAGCAGAATGCTATGCACAGCATGATCCTTGAATCAGTCAATGACGGAGAAGTCCGGCAAAAGGCAGCGGAATACGACCGGAAGAGTGTGGAGCTAGAGGCTATGCAGGAAAAAGCGGTCGCATACCAGAAAGCAAAGACGGAATACTCTGCGGCAGTTTTCCATGAAAGCGAAACAAGGTCAGGATTCGACAGGGAGAAGCAGAAAGCGGATGAACAGAAGCAGGTTCTTGAAAAGAAAGTTGCAATTCTGAATGAATCCGGATGCGTGGATATCGAGAATGCACACTGTAAATTCTTGCAGGATGCCATTGAAGCAAAGGAACAGCTGGCAGTGCATGAGGCATTATATGCAGACATTGCCGCCCGCAGAGATTGTGAACTTGCAAAGAGCAGACAGGAAATAGCGGACAAGCAGGCGGAAATGGATGCGATAGGGTTTGATGCGGAAGCCATGGGGAAACTCATGAGGGAACGTAACGACCTCCTGCCTTTTGTGAGCGGACTGAAGGAGATCGAGCAGAGGGAGAAGGATATTGCCCTCATTAAGGCGGAACTTACCAACATTAGGTCAAATATACTCGAAGCGGAAAAGAGGCTGCTACAGGTCAAATCCAAGGCACAGGGAGTAGAAGAAGTGCTCTCCACTTGCAGGGAAGCAGCGGAGAAGCATAAGGACACAGAGACTCTGATCCGGGAACTGGAGCCATATGAGAATATCGCAGCCCAATATCCTGTACTGAGGGAACGCAGGAAGAATGCAGAGATCCAGAGAGCCAATGAAGTAGTCCGCCTGGATGATCTTGGCGAGGAACTGAATGCGGCAGAAAAGGAACTGGAGGAAACGACCGGTGCGACCATGGATATCGATAGGCTGGAAAGTCAGATAGCCACGACCACGAAGTGCATGGAAACGACGGAAAAGCAGATATCGGAGATCCATCAGACCATCGGATCACTGAATCAGAAGATAGAGGAAATCGAACGTCTGCAAGAGGAAATCTCTGATATCAACAGATCTGTTCGACAGATCTCCGCTGACTTTGCAGAGTGCGAGCTGTTAAAAGCAGCATTCTCCAAAGCAGGCATACCGCATCAGATCATCCGGACGCTGGTACCGAAGCTGACAGAGATCTCCAGCAGCATCCTGGGGCAGATGACCGGAGGAAAAGCAGGCATAGAGTTCCAGCTGGAGCGTATGCAGAAGAACCAGAAAGAGGTCACGGCACTGGATATCTACATCGACGAGTATGGAAAGTCAGTACTGCCGTATCTCTCCAAATCCGGAGGGGAAAAGGTAAGGGCTTCGCTCTCCGTGATTCTCGCACTGGCTGAGATCAAGTCTTCCTCCGCAGGGATCCAGCTTGGAATGCTCTTTATCGACGAGCCACCGTTCCTCGATGGGGAAGGCATTCAGGCATACTGTGATGCTTTAGAGACCATCCAGCACCGGTACCCGAATCTGAAGATCATGGCGATCACCCACGATCCGACCATGAAGGCAAGATTCCCCCAGAGCGTGGATGTCATCAAGACAGAAAATGGCTCAAAGGTCATTTATGAATAAAATCATGGGGCGGTACAGAATCCGCCCCGGCAGAATGAAAGGATGTGGTTAGTAAATGCCAAGCAGATTTTTAAGGGAGTCGATTTGCAGATCGGAGTCCATTAATACTCTGTCATGGTTCGAAGAAGTTCTCTTTTATCGTCTGATCGTAAATTGTGATGATTACGGTCGGTTTGATGGGAGACCGGCTATCATCAAAGGATCATTGTTCCCGTTGAAGGATTTGACCGCAGCGGATATTAAGAAAGCACTCAGTAAGCTGGCGGCAAACGACATGATCATGGTGTATGAGTCGCAGGGGAAAGTGGTACTGCAGCTGCTGGCATGGGATAAATATCAGACCGCCAGAGCACAAAACAGTAAATATCCTGCATATGATGACACTTGCGAACAACTGTATGCAGATGTAAGCAAATATACCGGCAGTAAGAAACAATCCGGTGCGGAATCCGATGATGACAGCCCCGGACAGACAGCCAAAGAGCCGGCAGAACTGAAAGCACCAGCAGAGCCGGAGGAACCGCCGGTGATCACATTGCTTCTGAATACGGGGCAGGAATACCCGATCACACAGAGCAATATCACCGAATGGATGAACCTGTATCCTGCAGTGGACGTAATGCAGTCACTTAGGAACATGAAGGGCTGGTGTATATCGAATCCGGCAAAGAGAAAGACCAGAAAAGGAATACAACGGTTCATCAACAACTGGCTTGCATCGGAGCAGAACAAAGGTGGCACAGCGAGATATGGCACCCCACAGCCTTCGCAGAGATCTGCCGGAGTAGAAGAATATGCAGATATGGCGAGGAGGTGGGCGGAAGATGACTAAGCAGGAATTCGCAGTAATTGCCGTTGCTATCAAGGCCGCATACCCTGCATCCAAGGTCATGGCGGATGAATCGTCCATGAAGTTCTGGTATCAGATGTTACAGGACTTGGACTACAAGGTCACCGAGAATGCGGTCATGGAGTATACCACTACCCACACATTTCCCCCGTCAATCGCAGAGATACGGAAACTGAGCCTTGACAGGTACAAGCCGGCAATACCGAGTTTTGACGAGGCATGGGGAACGGTACAGGAAGCCATGGGAAGGTACGGCTCCTACCACCCGCAGGAAGCATTTGCAATGATGGATGATATGACCGTAGCTGTCGTGAAAAACATGGGGTGGACGAGATTATGCCAGTCGGAAAACATGACAGCGGATCGAGCAAATTTCCGGGAAGCGTATGAGGCAAAAGCAATGGAGGCTTCCAACAACCGCCTCCTGCCGCCATTCGTGGCGCGAGAAAAGGAGCAGATCCGCAAAGTCGCTGGCCAGCTGATACAGGAACGGACACCACCGAAGATTGAGTACGACCATGCACCGGAGCAGATGCAGATCACAGAGGAAGAGCAGGCAATAAGAAAGTGGAAGCTTGAAGAACTGAGAAAGGGACTGGAAAGTGGCAAAGGAGAAAAAGAGCGAGATTATACAGGGAACGGAAAAGGAGTTTCTGGATAATTTCAAAGAACTGTGCAGAACAAGGATGGCATGGGAGGTATGGGCGGACCTGATGTGCGCCATGGCTTGTACGATCAGCAATGTGGCAGACCGTCGGCAAGAGCACTTTGAATCACGGGAGAGGGAATACGAGGACTGTATAAAGCGTCTTGGATCCGTGGATATCCCGGCAAAGATGCTCGCCATAGTAGTCATGGCACTGGAAAACAATCCGGAGCAGGATTTCCTCGGAGCCATGTATATGCAGCTGAATCTTGGAAGCCACTGGCACGGCCAGTTCTTTACGCCATATTCAGTCTGCCGGATGATGTCGGAGATCTGCTGTGAGAGTGTGGATGCAAAGATTGAAGAATCCGGGTACATATCAGTGTGCGATCCGGCCTGCGGAGCAGGAGCAACGCTGATCGCAACGGTAAATACCATGAAGAGGTGCAGACATAATTTTCAGAATCATGTGCTTTTCGTGGGACAGGATATTGACCGGGTCACTGGCATGATGTGCTACATCCAGCTGTCACTTCTGGGATGCGCAGGGTATGTGTGCATTGCAGACACACTCAGCAATCCACTGACCGGTCCGGCGCTGTTTCCAATAGAGCAGAAGGAGCAGGAATTGTGGTACACACCCATGTTTTATTCAGATGTATGGGCTTGGAGAAAGCTGTTCCATTCGATGGGCGCTATGACCGGAGGAATCAGAAAGCCTGCGGAGACAGAGCCGGTACCGAAGGTAGCAGATAAGGAACAATTTTTCATATTTTTTGATTTTGATAAGGAGGACCAGAATGGAAGAGAACAAGAGATTAGAGCAGGGATTTGATGATCCCGGCAGGCAGATATTGAGGAACATCATCGTGCATTTCACAACCACTGACAACAATCCCTACGGTGTCTGGGCGGATGTGGTCAGGCAGTATCTTCTGACTGCATACAACACCGAGGAAAAGCACAGTGCAATCCCGGTTGCAGGAAAAATTTACAAAATTCTGAAACGTGATGGCGTGACAGTGTTCTACGACGAATCCGGTCAGACACTGTTCGACGTGGAGAATGACAGACTGGCGAAAGAGCATGAGCTTCTCTCTGCCGAGAATGCTGCAGAGGAGCCGGCCAAAGAATCCACGGAGGAACCTATGGAAGCACCGGAGGAAGAACCCGGAGAAGGACCCAAGTCGCAGATCGGAAAAGTCATTGCAGGAATCGAGCGTCAGGCTTTTGATGCTGCTGTGAATAGTGAGAAGACAGAAGATACAGATGGTAAAAAGGATCCGATCCCTATGGGAACTGCATCTCTGGCAGAAATCGTAGCAGGAATTCCGGCGCCGACAGAAGAAGAGATCCAAAAGGCTGAGGAAGAGAATGCGAAGCCCGTAAAGCAGAAAGCCAGGGAGAAACTGGAAAAGGAACTGCAGTCGGCAAAGGATAAAGGCTTTGCGGATCCGGTGATCAAGTATCTTCTGGAGAGGCTGGAGCAATCGAATTCTCTTGCGGTTGATATCTGCCAGCCACATAAGACCTGGGATAAGTGTAATGAGTACATTTACAAACGGGCAGAAAAGCAGGCAACCCAAGGCAGATGCGCAGTCCGCAGCGACATTGTTTTTGAATGGGCTGAGGACTATTACCACAGGGACGATAAGGCAGAGGAAGCCAAGAAAGCCGAGGAGCAGAGGAAAAAGCAGGAGAAAGCAAAGACACCGGAAAAGAAGAAAGTACCGGAAAAAGCTGACACCAAGAAGCCCGGAAAAAGTGAGAAAACCGATACTAAGAAGCCAGAGAAAAAGCAATCTGCGGATAAGGCACCTGTCGAAAAGCCGAAGGCAGAACCGAAGCACAAAAAGTCCGGCAATGATATGGAAGGACAGATGGATCTGTTCTCCATGATGGGTATGTAAGGAGGCGTACACGATGGATAAAAGAAAGTTGTCTGCCATGCCGAGGGTGGAAGCCACCCCGGAAATGGTGGAAATGGCTGACAGAATGCCGGGGATAAAGCACATGGTCACGGCTGAACTTGTGGATGATAACAAAATACTGCTTCTGAATTTCTTTGAGGTCTCGAAGCTCAAAAAGGGAAAACAGAAGCAGCATTCAGGACATTCCTGTCGAGTGATGATTATATCACCCAGGACCTCTCGGTGTCAAAGGTTAAGTGGATCACGGCAGCATTCGACAATATGCAGAACTTCCACATATGGCATCATGAATGGGATGGAAACAAATATCTGCACATCCCACTCGTGTTCATCTGGTCCGCAAATGACAAGGAGATCGTGGAAAAGTTCTTCCGCAGTTACAGCAGAAAACAGGATGAAAGCGTGTGGAATGCCATTGGAAGGTTCCAGGATGAAGTCAGAGATGCACGATTAGCAGAAAAGCACAGAAAGGTGCTGGCGCCGATTGATCTGAAAATGGAGCCGATAGGGGATCCGCCGCAGGAGTTCAGAGACTGGGTGTGGGAACACGGAATGAGCTTCAGCCGGTACGGAATATACAAGGAAACGAAAAAAGGAAAGGCAGAATTTGAGTGCACATACTGCAAAAAGACCGGGATTGTTGACAGGGCAAAGATGCGTCTGCGGAACAATGAAAAAGGAGAGTGCCCCTTCTGCGGAAGCAGGGTAACCTACAAAGCAAAAGGGAAGATGTCCTGTCAGATCATTGACGAGAGGTGGTTCATATATGTGGACAGACAGGAGAAAGGATTCTTGCTCCGCTACTTCAATGCAAGACGTCATATCAGAAATGACTCATACATAGTCGGAGCTTTGAACAAAAACCGTATCGAAGAAACCCTGCATGAATACAGCCGCTGCTTCTGGACATTCATTGGGATGAAACCTGTGAAAGACAGCTACGAATGGGGCGTATATCACCAAAGAGGGAACAGCCGATGGATCCCGGACGAAGGAAAAATCTATTGTATGGAGTGCATTCTATATCCCGGCAACCTTCCACAGGCATGGGAGCACACGCCCATGAAGTATTCGGCGCTGGAAATTCTGGCACAGAACATTCCGACCACTGCATTCCGATATGAAGATGCCATGGACGTATATCTGGAGTTCCCCAAGCTGGAATGGCTCTGCAAAATGGGTCTGAATCAACTGGCCAAGGATGCGATAAGAGGATTTCAATACAACAATATGGTAGGAAAGATTGATTATAAAGCAGATACCATTTATGGAATTCTGGGGCTGACAAAGGTTAATACCAAAGTATTGCAGGAGATAGACGGCAATCATTACGAACTGAGACTGTTGCAGGTAGCGCAGAAGTACGGAATCCAGATGAAACCGGAGCAGCTGAAGGAATTCTATGAGACCTTTGAATGTAACACGGAATTGCTAAAAGCAAAAAACAGAAAGATATCGCTGCATAAGCTCTGCCGGTATATCGAAAAGGAGAGCGAGAGGTATCCAATCGGAGACAAGAATTATTGCAGATGGAACTATTCCTATAACAGGTATACAGAGAGGAAGGATCCGAGGATAGAGCGCAAGCAGAATATGGCGAATGACTGGCTCGAGTACATCGGATGGTGCAAGGAACTGAAATATGACCTCAGCAATATGTTTATCTATATGCCGAACAATTTCAGAAAGGTGCATGACAGAACTGCAGAAGAGTACAAGGCATTGCAGGATAAAAAAGCAGCGGCGGAGAAGCGCAGGAGAGAGGAAGCCGCCAGAAAGGAGCTGGAGCAGACCAAGAAAGCCATGGCGGAGATCTTCGAAAAGAGCGAGGGCATGGATGCATTTTCCATCAAGGGTAAGGGACTGATCCTGGTGGTACCGAAGAATGGAGACGAAATTCGTGCGGAAGGAGAGGCACTGCATCATTGCGTAGGTGGTTACGTTGAGAGAGTGGCGAAAGGAGAAACAAATATCTTCTTCGTCCGCAAGGCAGACGAGCCGGACAAATCCTATTTTACGATGGAGTGGAACCACAACAAAATCATCCAGTGCAGAGGTATGAAAAATTGTGGTATGCCGCCGGAAGTAAGGGCGTTTACACAGGTTTTTGAGAAGAAAATGCAGGAAGCCGTTAAGAAGGATGATAAGAAGCCCAAAAGGAGGTGCGGTTGATGGCAAAACAGAAAATATGCAGCATCAGAAAAGGATCCGTGCAATGGAACGAAGAGGACAGGCTGCAGCTTGCAACGATGCTTATTAAATGTGGTTACGCTGTCCGGATCGGGAGACAGGCGGTAGCCGGCAAAGAAGGGAAGAACGCTCCGCAGGAGTATTACGTGGAATATTGGGAGGAAAAAGATGAACAAATCAAAGATAGAATGGTGTGATCACACATGGAATCCGATTACCGGATGCCTGCATGGATGCCCTTACTGCTATGCAAGGAAAATGACAGAAAGGTTCTCCGGGAACGTCCGTCGCAACAAAATGGCACAGGACAATTACCGTAAGATCCAGCACGAAGGGCACGACCTGTATATTCTGGACGAACCCATGGTGAATGAGACGGGCAGCAACCTGGTATATCCGTTCGGATTCGAGCCTACGTTCCACAGATACCGGCTGGATACCATCAGCAAGCTGAAAATGGGGAACAACATCTTCGTCGGTGCCATGGCGGATATATTCGGGGAGTGGGTACCGGACGAATGGATCAGAGCCGTTTTCGACACCTGTGAGCAGTATCCGGTGCACAATTATCTGTTTCTGACGAAGAATCCGGACAGATATGTGAATCTGCTGCTGGAAAGAAGACTGCCGGAAGCCCCCAATATGTGGTACGGGGTCACGGTAACCAACACAGCGCAGGCGGAGACAGCGGAAGCGGTAATGCAGGATATGTCGGACGAAGCCCATGCTTTCCTCAGCATAGAACCGCTCATGGAAGATGTGTCGGAAGCATTGGAAATCACGATTGCCAATTTTACAGACTGGGTAATCATAGGGGCGGAGACTGGCAAGAACAAAAATAAAGTTGTTCCCAAGGCTGAGTGGATCCGGGCGATAGTAACCATTGCGGACGATGTCGGCATCCCTGTATTCATGAAAGACAGCCTGATCCACATAGTCGGAGAGGAAAATATGCGGAGGGAATTCCCGGAGAGCCTGCAACACAAAGGCATCAGCGAGAAGCTGGAAAATAAGCTGTACGATGTATGTTGCGACTGCGGGACCTATAAGAAAAAGAGCGACATGGTAACCCTGCTGGCAAGAAGCCAGAGGGGTGAAAGCGCAAAGAGTATCTGCTATCTGTGCAGAGACTGTTTCGAAAAGTTTTGCGGAGAACGTGGCATTGAAATACCTGAATTAGCGTATAGGGAGGAAGAATAATGGAAAATAACGAGAACATCAAGGAAAACGTGGAGACAAGCAATCGTGTCCATATGATCGGTACCGTAGTAGGAGGACTGATAGCAGATCATGAATATTATGGGGAAGCATACTACAGATTCCTCGTGAGAACCAAAAGGACCAGTGGAGTAGAAGACACAGTGCCGTGCCTGATATCGGATCACCTGTGCGACATTGAGCAGATCAAGCATGGCACGGTCGTTGATATTAACGGGCAGTTCCGCTCCCACAATCACCGGGATCAGAAAGAAAAAAGAAGGAAGCTGCAGCTGAATGTATTTGTAATGGACATCCAGTTCATCGAAGAGACAAACCATGAGATTGATAAGATCTGGCTGGACGGATATCTCTGCAAAGAGCCGGAGTACCGTGTCACACCGCGCGGAAGGGAAGTAACGGATATCCTAGTTGCTGTGAACCGGGCATATGGAAAGTCAGATTATATCCCCTGCATCTGTTGGGGAAGAAATGCAATCTACGCATCCGGGCTGAAGGTGGGAACCTATCTGCAGTGCAAGGGACGCATCCAGAGCCGTGTCTTCATGAAAGAGGGAAATGCGAAAACAGCATACGAAGTTTCCCTTGTGTCGCTCAAAGCGATTATGTGATATGTGGTGCCGGAATAACGAAGGATACAGAGATTACACTGCAGGCATTGCAATGTCTCATGCCAGCAAGGAGGAACGAAAGGAGCAGAAAATGGCTAAAAAGAGAAACTGCCGGAGAACTGTGGATGAAGACAGAATCCATGAAAAAGCGGTAAAGCTGCGCAAGATGACGGATGAACAGCTTGTGAATTATGTGGAAGACCGTGTGGAAAAAGCCAGAAGCGAGGGCTATAACCGTGGAAAAGCACATACTCCGAAGAAAGCACCTGTGAATATCCCGGAGATCATTGAAGAGATCGGGAATGTCAAAGGCATCGGAGCTACGAAGCTGGCGGATATAAAGTGCATTCTGGAGAAGAGATTGGCAGGCGAAGAGAATGGCTGATCCCAGAAAGCAACTGATCGGACGAAGGAGTAAAGAAGCCGGGGAAACGTTTGAGAGGTGGATTTCCGCAGCCTGCGAGTTCTATAAGAGAGAGGGCTGGGCGCACATCGAGAAAACTCCGGAGCCGTTCCATATCACCGGAAGGGATCGGGACGGAACGATAAAGGGGTATTACGAGAAGAAAGGGCAACCCGATTACAAAGGGATCCTGTGTGACGGTACCGGGATTATGTTTGAAGCAAAACATACGGACTCAGACCGGATGCGGCAGGAAGTGGTTACTGATACACAGTGGGAAAGCTTAGATCTGTATGAGAAGTTTGGTGCTCACTGCTATGTAATGGTGTCCATGAACTTGCAGAGATTTTACCGTGTGCCCTGGGATGTATGGAAACGTATGAAAGAACTGTATGGCCGGAAGTACATGAAAGAGGAAGATCTGGAGCCGTACCGGCTGAAAGAGAGTATGTGCACAATATTGATTTTGGAAGGAGTGGAATTGAAGGATGAAGATTGATAAAAACGAGTTATCGAGGAAGATTGCACAGATAAAGGGGATAGTTCCCAAGACAACCACCATAGAGGCTTTACAGGGCGTTTTGCTGAAAGACGGGTATTTAATCGCCTCCAACACGGAAGTGACCGTAAAGGCGAAATTAGAAAGCGCAGAAGGCACTCCGTTCATCATACCGGCAAAAGTATTTGACCTGATCGGGAGCCTGCCGTCAGGTGAACTCACAATGGAATGCAAAGACGACACCGTCTCCTTACAGGTAGGCAAGATCAAGAACAAATTTAAGACGCATCCGGCAGAGCAGTTCACATATGACAGACAGAGCTTCTCCGGGAAAAATGTTGCTGCGATCCCGGCTGCCACACTGCTGAAGGCAATCGGTCATGTGAATTATGCAATACCGGCAGTCGGTTCCAACCCGATCATGACAGGTATGTTCTTCGAATGTACCGGTGGAAGGCTGAATCTTGTAGGACTGGACGGACACCGGATCGCATGGGACAGCGTGGAATTGGATGCAGAGTTTCAGTTCATTGTTCCGAAGCCGGCTGTTGAAAAAATGTTGCAGCTGGATCTGCAGGGAGACATTCGCATATCCTGCGACAAGCACGGAGCACTGTTTGAGACGGATGATTACGAAATCTACACCAGACTGATTGAAGGAACATATTTCCCGTATGCGAAGATGTTCAATTATGGAGACATCAGCACGGAAGTAGAGAAGAGATCTCTTCTGGAAGCCATTAACCGTGCGAAACTCTGTGGAACAGTGGAAGACAAAGCGCCGGTCCTGCTGGATGTGACGGGTACCGCCATCCAGATTACATATAGGAACTCTCTTACGGATTACCACGAGGAGGTGCAGACACTGTCGGATGCCGGAGAAGGTCTGCGGATTGCCTTTAATCCGAGACTTTTGCTCGACAGTCTGAAAGCGTTTGAATGCGAGAATGTCCTGTTGTCATTTGCAACAGCGAAAACGCCCGCAATCATCAAGGCGGAAGACAGCGATATGACGGCACTGATCCTTCCGGTAAATTCCAAGGAGGTGTAGGGATGAAAAAAGGAGCAGATGCAATCAGAAAGCTGGTTCATGCGGTAACGGCAAAGAAAAATCTTTTCGGTAAAGAGACTATGTGTGGCACAGAGTGCGTGATCACATCCAGCATAACAGCCGGGATCACTGTAATTGAAGTCCCGGAAAGGGATATTTCGATATCTATCCCTACGAAGGATGTGCTGGCGGCTCTGAACCTGGCCAACGCTAGGTATAACCAGATCAGAGAGCAGGAACGGAGCAATCCTTTGGTCGAGGAACAGCGTGTCACGAGGTAACCAGTAAACACAGCACCGGGAGGAGGGAAACCTCCTCCGGAAAGGAGCCAGCCGGAAAAGGATGATGCTGGAAGAAATGTGCAGTACCTGTATTCATTCCAAGTACTGTGCCGGAGCATATAGAAAAAACCACTGGTGCGGCAATCACACCAAGGAAGGAGAGCACAATGAAATGTCCAAAATGCGGAAAAGAGGTAAACAGACTGTTGGCTCTGTCGAGAGCAGACAACAAGACAATGATCTGCGATGAGTGCGGAACCAAGGAGGCTCTGGATGCTGCCGGATTAACCGAGGGAAGCTCCATGAGAGATTCCATACTCGTCTGTGTCAGGAGAGGATCCACACCGCAAGAGAGAACCAGAGCGAAAGTACAGGCGACCGGAAATAAGTGGGCTATGGAAAACTTCAGAGATACACACAATTAGGATTTAGTGGAGGAATAGGATGAAAATATATAATGCGGAAACACGGGAGCATATAAATAATCTTTCCTGCATATTTGATAAGTTTGCAGATGAATTATCTCTGGCAGAGAAGGAGTCACTAAACGCAGCAATGCATTTAATGGATACTGTCGAAAGGAATAATGGAACTTTGGTCTTAAAGTCTTAGGATTTAGCGGAGGAACAGGATGAGTAAAACAATTGAAAAAATAGAAACATACAAAGCTAAAGAAATAGAAAAAGCTATATCAAAATTAAAGCCTGCATATGAAGAGGCAAAAGATTTCTATACTGACACAGGATATGACAGATATTACAACAAAATGCAAAAAATCGAGTCCGAACTTCAGGAACTCGAAGAATATATCCATAAATCCGAAAGCTCAGTAAAAGATCTGACGACAGAACAATATAGGGAATATCTTGATATGAAAATGGATTTAAAAAAACTGGCAAGTAAATTTTTCTATATGTTTGCAGACTTTAATCTTCCTGAAACGGCAGAAATAAAAGGAATTCAGCAAACACTGGAAAAATACAAATATTAGTATTTAGTGGAGGAAAACCATGAAAAGATTATTTGAGAAATGGTATGTGTTATTCATGCTATTAAGAATAGCACATCATAACAAAGTACGCATGAAATTTGAAAGAAAATACGATGATGCTTTTTACGATTACGGTCAGGATCTCGAACATATAACATTGGAGAAATATTATGAAAGAGATAATAAGCTCTATAAGAGAACCGAGGAATTAAAAGAATATGAAGTGGCAAGAAGACCGCAAAGGGATGATTTTGGGCTGTATGAATATGTAGACCAACATTGCGGATGGTGTGAAGACGATTACTACGGAACGATTTACACCAAAACCCCATTTAGAAACAGATGGTTGGAAAGAGGCTATCATTGTTAAACTGAAATATTAAGATTTATGGAGGCATTTGTATGAGAAAAATACATGAATGTGCAGAAGATATAAAAAATATTTTAAATGATGCAGAACGAACCGAAGAGGTTGACGGAGATATGCTATGTAGTATTAATGAGTTGGTGGATGATGAGATTGAT
>OQVT01001949.1_pt1 | contig 13269 bp, 14 predicted proteins | sample 1691561 | NCBI WGS metagenome assembly OQVT01 (sample SAMN03418260, study PRJEB22391) | human gut metagenome | biome: human-gut; feature: organic feature; material: feces | host: Homo sapiens | place: Tanzania | collected 2013-01 | reverse complement strand
TCCACATACATTCCGACTCTTCCATCAGGACCAATTCCATACTGACAGCTTGCCTGTCTTGACGCCGGATAAAATATATTGCCAAGAGTTTCTACAGAACACTGTCCTACTACACAATGTGGAGTGATTCTGTCAATTGCATGAGTTCTTTGTCCAGAATGATTTGGACTAAGTTTGGTGTATGTCACCATTTTACTGTTTGTATAAGCCATATTATTTTTCCTCTCTTTCTGCTCTGTCATGGAGCTGCTCTAAAACTGCTTTGATTTTTTCCGGAATAGGAAGTCCTAAATATCCCGCATTTTCAAGAAGTGATATACCTTCATTGGAAATGTAGAAAAAGATAATTGCTGTTCTAAGTACACTTCCTGTTCCGATTACCTGGACATCGAGAATGTTTGCGATGCCCACTAAAACAAAAATCAGCACCTTTCTGCAGATGCCCTTGAAACCGACCTCGCTGGATAATGTCTTATCCGCAATAGCACACATGACCCCTGAGATGTAATCCATCACTACAAACATCACAAGGGCAATTAAAAGGCCATCGCAGCCTCCAAGAAAATATCCAAGCCAACCGCCGATCATAGTGAATACAATCTGTATTCCGTTCCAAAATTCCTTCATTGTTTATTCCTCCATTTCTTAAAAATATGTATGAAAAAAGCACCTCCGAAGAGATGCTTGATTCCAATATTAGGTCATTCCAATAACATGGAAATTTACAATATAACTTTTTCCGGCTACCGCAGAGCCTCTTGCTAATTCAAAGGTACCGGTTGATGTTGTAGATGCATCTTTACAATCACCAGGCACCATCAGAATCGCACCGGCCCAATTCGCAGTCAGATTTGCAGTAACAACGGGGACAGACTTGAACGCAAAAGGAAAAGAAATATCTAATGCATCCAATCTTCCGGAAGTATATAAACCGCCCCAGACGTTTGTGATATTGGTGGTTATGGTCTTTCTGCACCAGCATTCTGCAATTCCACTTTTCCATTTACGATAAGTCCAAATACCACTGATGCCTTGAGAGATGACAAAATCAGATTCTACAGAACCTTTTTTCTTAATACTCCAAGAGGAGGCTATTTCAAAACAGCTGTCTGTTTCAGATACTTTTCCAATTGCCACGCCTTTACCGCCGTTTTTGAAATCCATCACCACCGCTGCAGTAGAAACAATATCCTGAGCCGAAATTGTACAGAAGGCATCCGTCAATGAGTATTTGACATCGTAGGTACTTTCCGTAGATATCTTGCCGTTTCCAAATGTGAAAGGTGTATCTGAACGAAAAGATACTCCACCGCTCATCCAATTTACATCAGAGTTTTTCTTGTAGAACTGGGAACAGCTCAGTGTATTTTTTCCGCCACATGATGAATAGCCAAAAGATACAACTCCACGGATATATGTTCCATCATCATTTAGCGTTCCATTACTCAATGTTCTTTGAGAAACAACGGAATTTATATATGGCGGAGAATAAGCCACAACAGATATGGATGTTGTTTTTGCATCCGATACTCGTCCTCTGGAGTCTGTAACTGTGGCAGTAAAAGTAATCGTTCCGGAAGTATTCAAGAATCCTGTTGTAAGCGTGTCTGCTGTTCCTGAATATCCACCTCCACTAATACTGTAAGATTTAACACTTGATCCATAACTTCCAGCAGCACCCGTTATTTGAATGACTACTTTAGATTTTGTCTGAACATATATCCCCCATGATGAAGGCACATCTCCATCCACTCTTGTCACTGACAGATTACCGATAACGGGTTTTACCGAAGATGGAACTGTAAGTGTATGAGTACAAGTTTTAGAACCAACCTTTGTAGAACCACTATAGGTATCGCATGTAATCGTGCAAGTACCTGAAACAGCTGATGGGATCTGACTTGCCAGTGAAACAGGCGGAGTCCATGACACAGAAGTCGATGAAGTCTTTGAGGCTATCGTTCCCGATGCATTTCCAAATTTATAAGTCAAGGTATGCGTAAAGGAAGAAGATGCCCTGCTTATCGTAATGGCTGCAGCACTTCCCATGTTAACATTTGATGCTTTTACTGACGAGGCTCTTGGGATAGTATTTAACGTATGCGTACCACTTGCCGTTACATTTACCGCATAAGTATAAACACCCGCCTGACAGCTCAGACTGAATGATTTTGTACCATCTGCATTATGTGCAATAGTTATCGATCCAGATGCGACAGTCGTTCCATTGTACAATTGGATACGGCTGTCAGTTGAAGTTGAGTATACCGTTGTGCCATTGATGACTGCCTTAAAGCCACCGGACTTTACCCATCCTCCACCAGAACCTGAACCTTTTAATGCCCATGATATAGTCGATGTATTTTTCTCTATATTTTGACTAGATAAAGACCAAGAAAGTGTAACTGAACGCCTTTGACATTCGTTTGTTGTAATACTTCCGCTTGATGCCATTAAAAATCATCCTCCTTTTACGATACAGGACCTCTCCACTTGATTGAAAGGTTACCGTTAGTTCTTGGAATAAAATCAAACCATCCTCTGGCATCATTTCCCAAGGACAGTTTGTTTCGTATTTCTGCATTTGTAATAACCAAGCTCTGATTCGAGATATATGCAATCTTCTGACCATTCTCTTTAAATGCCAGTTCTTCATTGGAGAGTTCAGCAGTGAATGCATTTCCGACTTTACCAAGTTCAATCAATGCTCCTTTGAATCGGATATACTCTTCTAAAAGCTCCTGGTTCGTTGCCACATTATTTTTAATCTCATCAGTAATAGCAGTGAAATCCATACGAATCTCACTGCTGTTTTGTGTAATGCTTGTTTGAAAATCCTGTTGAATTTTCTCTATATCTGCTTTTTCTATATAGGTATCCTTTACCGAGCTTAATATCTCATTAGATGTTTTGGTGATTTCAGAGTAGCACTCATGCACTTGAATCTTCAGTGTTTCCACATCACCCAACGCATCTTCATACGCCGCAACACTCTGAAATGTATTCTGGCATGATGTCAAAAGTGCCATTCATCACACCTCCCATCAATTAGAAACATCACACTGAAGGGTAAGCAGACTGTCAATATCAGCTGCTGAAAGATAGATGACCTTTCCGGCCTTTGTGAACGTCACTTCTTTTCCGTCCTTGTCCTGTGCATACCAGGTATAGGTAAGGCTTTGCTTTTCCGTAGCATTTGCCCATGCAGTTCCGTTATATTTCATCAAAGTTACACTCTTTGCCGAGTGGTCAATCTTATACCAGAAATCTCCTGACTTTGGAGCAGAGGGTGCTGTTTCACTGATATTGCCAAGCAACGCATCAACCTCCTGCTGATTGGTTCTTACAATAATATACGGAACAAGACCACCAAGATTATTCTTTACCGTAAATCCGCCAATAGAAAGCATCTCTGAAATATATGGATCCGACTTATCCTCAACGGTAATTACATCAACATATGTCTTGTCTGAATAAGTCATGGTGCATCTGTAGGACTGAATATTTATGATATCAGCTCCTGAAACAGTAAGTGTTGATGCTGTTGCATTGCTAATATTTTTCCATGATCCGCCTGAGTATTTTGCCCACTGATAAGTTGCATTTGTGATAACTGTTGAACCAACATAGGCAGATGTTGCGAGAGTCAGAGTTCCAGACTGATTCTGCACGATTGTGCCATTTGGAGCATATACAGAGAACACAACAGCTGACGAGCCATTACTTCCTGCCTTTGATTTAGTCCAAGTGAATATTTTTGTTACAGACTTTCCCGAAATCGTAAAAGTAAGCACGATATCTCCAGTAAGTACAGATGCATTGCCTAAATCAGAAGATGCTGCTACTGAAAGTTCAACCTTTCCTGCTGCAGATGCTGTTGATGCTGTATTTGTTTTAAGTGTGATACCCGTTGGAAGTGTTCCTACTGTGCAGGTTGTTGCTGTCTGTGTAATGCCTACATATCCGGTAAATGGAATACTGATAATAGCCGCCGCTGCCGTTTTTCCTGCTGATGTACAGGCAATAGTCTGTGTTTCATTGCCAAGAATAACGGAAATGCCACCACTGCCTGTAGAACCAGGATTACCTTTATCACCTTTTGCCCCATCATAAATCTTGCTGATGGTAAGCGTGTCATATACGTCATTCTCTGAAGTAGTGACTCTGATCTGTGCCACATTATTTACAAAAACACTGTGTGTAGGCTTTACCACCAAAGTTCCGCCAGTGATGGAAGTATTGTCGGAAGTAGTCGGATAATCTGTCCACGCTCCACTGCTGTTCTTATACTGCCACTTGCTGACGGTTACACCCTGCACCTGTACCGTAAGAGTTGCCTGCGATGCACCAACTAAAGCCTGTGAAGTGTCATACTTAAAAACATACGTATCACTGCTTACTGTACACAACTTTGCGTTTTCTGCATTTTTTACCAAGGTATAGGTAATATCTGCTGTGATGTTAATCGTGTTCTTTGTTTCAGAATCGTAGTAACTGATATAGCAAATATAGGTAATCATCCCGGATGAAGATGCTGACAGCTTATTCTGATTTACTGTCAAAACTCCATTTTTGACAGTTTCACCATTTGTCAGTACTGTCTCAGATGCCACCCCATCTTTTCTCTTCCATGAAATCGTCACTCCACTTGCTGTTGGAGATACATTGGTCTGATCCAAGAAAAGAACAGGAGTTAATACAAGATTTGTGCTTGCCCAGCTTGGTGCATAAGTGTGCGGCAGAACATTCGGATCTTCACTCTGAGTCTTTGGAAGATTAGATGTGATATATGCTGACAGCTTTCTTTGGTCTGTGATATCCACGAATGTCTGCTGACTGGATGTTAAAATTGTAGCCATTGAAATTCCTCCTAAAGTTTTATTTCACAATAAAAGGACGCATTGTCATATACGTCCTCGGTAGTGATTGTTATTTGCTTTTTTCCTATATGTTTTTTATCCCACTCTATATCTGCCTCTTCATCAGAGGACTTTCGATGCCATACAAAGAGTTCTGCATCAAGTGTATCCGTGATGTCTTTATCCCAGGAATAGACCTTGCATCGCATTGTGCTTGCCTGACCTTTATTTTTGAAGATATTCACTCCATCAACCACAAGTTCTGTACGGTACATTTTCTGTGCATTAATGGTATTAATCTCACCGCTGATTGTTTCAATCTTATAGGTCTTGCCAAGAAGGTCATCTTCAATGGCAGCTATATTTTTATCCTGCTTAACCGTAGATGCAGAAAGTGTTACACCGCTTGCTCCAATAGTTATGGTATTGCCGGAAGGATTCAGATAATCTCTTGTCCTGCTCACACAAAGATAAGTTCCGTTAATACCATGTGGCTTTGAGATACACTCTACATACATCCTGGCACGGATATCTCCAATATCAGCACCAGTATCGGATTCATCCACGATTGTAAGCTGAATACTGGTAACTCCATTCACAAGATCGGAGAGTCTTGATTTTGCTTTCTTTAGAAGATTGCCCGGAAGAGTCACATCATCCCATACCTCAGACTTCCAAATCCAACCAATCTCTTTTACTGCTGCATCGTCATAGATGTAATTCTTGCCACCATTCACGGAAGTAATATCTACTCGGTCTTCACTCTGTGTTTCGTTGCCATTTTCATCAGTCACTGTCTTCTTTGCTCCGAGTGGAATAAGAACTGTGACTCTTTCGGTATGATCTCTTGTAATCTTCACATCCGTGATATTCTTACCAAACTCTACGGTCTGCATTGACTTTGTTTTGAAGTCAGAAAGATAATCGAGATATTTTCCATCACTCTCATATCTGACCTGCAGATAACCACCGTGCGTATTGATAAGCTTATTCTTGATGGCATCCATCGTCATCGTAAAATCGGAACTGCTGTAGGAAACATAGTCATTGTTATCCGTAACCGTCACATTACCTACTTTGAATTTCTTCTGGTCTTCCACACTCTTGTTATGAACAGAGATAAACTGCTCAAGCAGACCTTTCAGCGGACCCTTATATGAAAAAGGTGGCTGCATGGTATCTTTCAGATAAGCAAGTGCTGATTCGCAAGTCCAGGTATGTGTGTTATAAAAGTCAGAACCATTATCCAATGCTCTGCCTTCAAACACTACATTCTCACCCTTCTTGCATACGATAATCGATGCCATAGGCCTGATGGAATCAATGTATGGATGATTAAACGGTGCTGACAGTTTAAGGCTGTCGATGTTTGCAGCATCTTCGCTTACCCGTGCCTGCGTAATTGCAAGCTTTGAAAGGTTGGGATGATAAAACAAAGCACCATCAACATAAACTCTGAAAATACTCATAGGCATCCCTCCCTGTATCTGAATGTTGTAGTTCCGCTTCCGGTTACCTTTACGGAGTTCGTTCCGTGTGATAACTGCAGTTCAGGAAACTCCCATGTTCCGGCACTGACTGTTTTGTTAAATGTATCTGTTCCAATCTTCCAGGTAAGCTTTGTTTCTGACGTTGTAGTAACCACAGGTATTACAGGCATATAGTCATTTTGAAGACTGACAGTAGCATTTCCTGATACGATTACCTCTGTCACATCTGTGTGATATCTATACGAATCCGCATCAGAGCATTCAATTACAAGTTCGCCTCTGCCTTCAAGCGGATCATAGGAAGGTGTAAGCTGAAGTGTTCCAATCGAATACAGTCCGGGTTCTTCACTGCAGATGACTTTCGCAAGTCTTCCTGAAAACTGATTGCCTACAGTCTTTACAAGTTCGTTGAATTTCTTTCTTGTTCCAAGCATAGACAAATTAACGGTAAAGGCTCTGGGTTCAAATGATACCGAACCAAGAGCCTCTGTAAATCTTATTGGAGAATTGCGACCGGGAACAACCACAGTTTCTGTCTGCGATTTAGGAACTGGAAAATCGATGTTCTCACGAATCCATCCCATTCTTGACATTGAAATATCGTTAATATAAATATCCGGTATCATAACGAAAGCCTCCTTGTCAATTTTGTATTTTTACCAAGTCCGTCATCAATTGCCGGAAGAAGATGTCCGACAAGTGTTCCATCGTCAAGATAGATACCCTTTGAACTGTTATCCGCAATAATGGCCAAGTACTTTTCCATAGAAGTCATGTTTAATCTGCTGTCAATCATTGCCTCAAGCTGTTTGTAAAAGCCTGAAAGTGGCAGGATTGCCTCTGCACCTGCCTCGCCACCAACCATCATGGAACTTCCATTCATACCGAATGCTGTAGGTTTTGTCATAATACCACCATCTTTATACCAATCAATAGAGAGATGAGGAACAGAAGGCGGTGCAATTGACAACTTACCTGTCACCTTGAAGTGTGGCAACTTAATCTTCGGCAGGGAAATCTTCATACCGGAGAAAAATCCTTTAATGGCATCAACCATACTTTTGATTTTATCCTTTGCCGCCTGGATAGGTGTTGTAATAGCAGTCTTAATTCCGTTCCATACGGAAGTAGCCGTACTCTTGATACTATTGAATACAGAAGTTATGGTACTTTTCACAGAATTAAATACTGTGGATACCGTATTCTTCACAGCATTGATTGGTGTCGTGATTGCTGTTTTAATAGCATTCCATACTGTTGTTGCTGTTGCCTTAATTGCATTGAATACCGTGGTTACAACCGTTTTGATAGTATCAATCACCGTAGTGACAACCGTTTTGATTGCATTCCATACTGTAGAAAATATCGTCTTTATTGCATTCAAAACTGTACTAATCACTGTAGATACTGCATTGATTACTGTTGTCACCTTGCTCTTGATTGCATCCCATACGGAAATAATTATTTCCTTGCAGTTTTCCCAGATAAATCGGAATGGAAGTGTAATAATATCAAAAGCAGCCTCAAAAAATGATGCTATAAACATCACTGCAGTTGTAACAACATTCTTGATGCCTTCCCAAAGTCCTGAAAAGAAAGTGGCAATTCCTGTCCAGAGATTTACGAAGAAATCCTTGATACCAGTCCACACTTCATTCCAGGAAGTGCCAAACCATCCAAGTACCACATTGGCTACATTCTGAATTACATTCATGCAGTTTGTAAATGTATTCTTAATGAAATCCCATACTGAACTGAAAATACCTTTGATGCCTTCCCACACCTGTGACCAGTTGCCTGTGAATATTCCGATAAACACATCAAGAATCCCTGTGATGACTCCAAACACCGTTTCTAAGATATTTGCAATGTGATTAAATACACCTTCAAAAACCGGGGCTAGGAAGTTACAGAGTCCGTTCCAAATGGCAGATACAACTTCTTTGAAATTCTGAAAATCAAATCCTAATGCATTAAGTCTGTCTGTAATGCCTTGAGCAAACCCACTGAATACAGACTTGATTCTCTCCCAGATAGCAATAATGTTGTTTCTGAAATCTTCATTAGTTCTCCATAAATGCACAAAGGCTGCTACCAATACGGCAATCACAGCTACTACTGCAACCACGGGTGCAGAAATGCCTCCAATCGCAGCACCGACCTTTCCCATCACACCGGATAGTCCTCCGGCATTAGAAATAAGACTCGTTATCTTCAGTCCAAACTTACTGAATGCCTGCATGGCCACACCAACTTTTGAAATGACCGTACCAAGGATTACAAGTGCCGGCCCCAGTGCTGCTACAAACAGACCGATCTTTACAATAACCTGCCTTGTTCCTTCATCAAGGTTATTCAGCCAGTCTACAAAGGATTGAATCTTTGCAACAATGTTCTTAATCATTGGCATAAGTGCATCACCAATGGAAATTGCAAAACCCTCTACTGCAGACTTTAAAATCGTAAGCTGACCAGACAAGTTATCAAGCTGAGTATCTGCCATCTGCTGTGCTGCTCCGCCACTGTTTTCAATGGCAGTCTGCAAATCTGTCCAGTTATCACCTGTGTTTGCAAGCAGTGCATTTACAGAAGAAAGATCTGTTTTATTAAAAATCTTACTGATGATATTTGCCTTTTCCTCAGCAGTCATACCATCCATGCTCGTATTCAGATCTCCAAGTATATCGTTCAGTGAACGCATATTTCCTTCGGAGTCATAAACAGACAGACCAAGTGCCTCCATCTGAGCAGCTGCTGTGTCAGTTGGACTTTGCAATGACAGAATGACGTTACGAAGATGCGTACCACCTTCAGCACCCTTGATACCGTTGTTTGCTAAGATACCAAGTGCTGTATTTAATTCTGCAGTTCCGCCTTTGATGGATTTTGCCGTAGCACCGATAGTTAAAATTCCCTCACCAAGTTGTCCTACAGAGGTATTTGTGCTTGATGCGGTCTTTGCCATCTGGTCGACCATCTTGTTTGCATCAGAGGTTTTCATTCCAAGGGCAGACATCGCATCAGTAACCATATCCGATGCTAATGCAAGATCAAGTCCACCAGCCGCTGCAAGGTTAAGTACAGTCGGAAGTGTATCAGCCATTTCCTGCGTGTCATATCCGGCAAGGGCAAGGTAGTTTAATGCCTCAGCACATTCACTGGCAGAAAACGCAGTCTTGGCTCCCATCTCTTTTGCAAGGTCAGACAGTGCATCCATTGTATTCACGGACTGACCATCAAGAGTTGACATGGAATCTTTTGTAATACCCATCGTAGCCTGAACCTGGCTCATGGAACTTTCAAAGTCTGCTGCCGTCTTTACAGCAGCCCCACCCATTGCAGTAACTGCAGCAGATGCCACAGATACTTTCTTGCCTACATTTGTGACTCCATTACCGAAGGTTTCTACTTTAGAACCAACCTCTCCGATTTTCGTAAGCGTCTGATTAGTCTTGGATGCCTGTGATTCAAGCTTTTTAAGTTCAGCCTCTGTCTCAGCAATCTCCCTTTGAAGGGCATCATATTGTGCTTGTGTAATTTCTCCCTTTTGCAGCTGCTCATTAGCTTGCTGTGCTGCTGTCTTTAGGGTTGACAGCTTTTCTTTTGTTTCTCCGATTGCCTGTGTAAGAAGTTTCTGTTTCTGGGCAAGCAGAGTTGTATTTGTAGGGTCAATTTTCAGAAGTTTTTCAACATCCTTAAGAGCAGACTGTGTACTTTTGATCTGTCCGTTGACCACTTTTAATGCTGTTTGTAGTTTAGTGGTATCTCCGCCAATCTCAACGGTTATACCTTTGATTCTATTTGCCATTGGCAGATACCTCCTTCAACACAAAAAGGACTCCTGCTATAAGCAAAAGTCCCATTGTAATATTATTAGAATTTGTCGAAGTCCTCCTGAGTTGCCACATTGTCATACTTGTAGGAATCATTTCCTTTTTCTGTCCAGATATCCATTACCATTCCTATGGTAAGGTAATCCAAGTCTTTGATGGAAAGTCCTATCTCAAGGCAACGAAGGAGGAACAGCGGAGTTGTCATCTCCCTACTACTGCGTTTAAGTTTTTTTTAGACTCAATATCAGTAATAAGGTTTGTACCCCAAAGAGCGAGGATTTCTGGCAGAACCTCGTAAATGGAAAACATCTCGAACTGATCAAGCCAGTCATCAATATTTGCCGGAATCGTATGGTCTGCATGGTAGGCCATGATGTAGGCTACGTTCTCGAAGATTTCAAGATCATCGATTGCAAACTCCTCTCCATCTTCCTTGCTCCCCTTATACGAATTCTCAAGTTTTGCTAAATCCTTGAAAATATCTCTCTTGAATTTGGCACGATAAAGACGAGGCACCGTTGCAGAAGAACGGAATGCTACTTCTTTACCACCAACATTAATAACCTTTTTAAGCATATGCTGCTCCTCCTTAACCTTCAGTATCCTTGGCAACAGGAATGTACACGTTCTTATACCAGTTGCCGTATGTTGTCTCATCAGTTGCATCCCCGGTTCTTGACTTAACAAGACCATCCTCTCTAGGATCAGCTGTAAGAGATAACTTCTCTGTACCAGGCTCGATTGCATCTTCTTTAGTTTCAGACTCGATAGAAGGACGAGATGCACTGCAGTTATAAAGGACATGACGGATGCATCTTACATCACCATCAAACTCGAATAACAATGCGAACTTCTCCATCTCTGTGACAGTAGCACTCTCAACAAGAACACCATTCTTATCAAGCGCCTCTTTTAAGATTTCAGTTCTGAACCATTCAGGAATAAGTGCAATCTCAAGGTCACCACTGTAACCGTTATTTGCAGTAGAACGGAAATACACGATACCATCTGCATAGAAGGGACTGGAATCACCCTCAGCATCCAAGCTGATACTTACTGCACCGGGGATTGCTTTTGGAGTTTCATATGTGTACTCACCATCTTCTGTTTTTGTCAGCTTTGCAGCATGAACATTTTTAAGGTTGTATTTTACTTTATTACCCATAGCTTTTATGCCTCCATTTCAAATGAATATAGGACTTCATACATCTTTTCACTCTCAATCCATGTTTCCAAACGGTCATAAAAAATGCCGTGACTGTCAAGCACGGATTCAACTTTCTGTTCTACCGACAAGTCCTTCAAATCGGTATACAGTTCTATATGAACTTCGTTTACCTTCAAATACACTCTTCCGTCAGCTGCAAAGTTATCACTGCCGGGCAAGAGATAGCAGATAAACGGTGGATCCGGACTTTCTCCCTCTGCAAAATGGTCATATGCAAACGGAATGTCCATTTCTTTAATAATCTGTAACAGTTCTTCCATCACATACCTCCAAGTGCTTTTGCAATTTCTGTTTCCAATGTTTCAATCGCTTTTTCTTCTGCCTGAGCAATGTGAGGTCTTGCAGTCACTCTTCCACCACCACGTTTTGCATGCCCGTGTTCAAGAAGGTGTGCAAGCTGATATCGGTTCTTGGAGTGTACTGTCAGTTCAAGTGAATTTGAAGTTTCCTTCGTTTTCTTGACTGACCAGCTCTTCGCATAGGCTCCTGTATCCTTTGGAGCAGATGCAGCGATATCTTTCCTTACTGTATTTCCTGCCTTCCTTACAGACTTCTTCAAATCATCTGTAGCCAGATTAGCATACTCCTTGAGACCGTTCATGATTTCATCTGCAAGGTTATCAATCTTTACATTTGGCATCACTATCTCCTCACTTTCTCACATTTCAGTTTCAAGCATTTCTTCTTATAGTTCATGTGGTCAACGGAAACAATGTTATAAAGGGAGCCTTCAAAAAAAACTCTGTACTTTGTAACATCAAGGTCTGCAAGAGCCTTACAGTATCTGACCGTAAAAGAAATATCCGAATCATCTACAATAAGACCTGCCACACTCTTTTCAGAACCACCTTCGCCACTTACCGTTGCAAAGCAGGTGTGATAGTCAGTCCAGGTATTCTTATGATTGCCGATAGCATCTACAACAGTTTCATTCTTCTGCACGGTAATCTTCACATTCAAAAGGGCAATATCCATCAGAACACACTCCTTCTTACACCTTCAAGCAGTGAGCGAAGGGAAATGGTAAGCTGATGGCTGACAAAAAGATTTTAGCGCAGGCATTTTATGTGCAAAAACTCAAAGAAATCTACAACACCGACACTCGGTATAAATTGGACATTCTGCTTGATTCACATTACCGAACAAAGTAAAATTACTAAAAATAAGCAAGGACAAGCAAGATGGGAAAAGAAATTAAGATATCATACAAACCGTGGCAACATCCGATTGCAGATGCTGACGATAAAGGATTGCGAAAATACCGTTATACATTGGCGGTCAATGTTGTCAATAAAGAAAAAATAGGCAATCAATTGGTTGTTATCGGTATTAACCCGAGTTATGCCGACGATAACTATGCAGACCCGACGATATCTTGTGTCGAGGAAATTGCCGAAGCTAATGATTATGACGGTTTTATTATGGCGAATGTTTATCCGCAAAGAGCAACAGATATTGATGACCAAGATGAAAATACCAAATTACCTAAAAACGGATATGAAGAGAAGAATCAAATAGAGAAAAACCTGCAAAAAATTTATGACAAGGTTAAAAATCTACATTGCCGAGATATTTTGCTGGCATATGGCGGACACATTGAAGATAGGAAATATTTAAAAGATTGCTTACTCAAGATATATCAAAAACTTTCTGATTTGCACCCTAACTATAAAATGATAAAAGTCAGCAAGTCAGGCCATCCTTGGCATCCTCTATATGCATTGCGTTACGCCAAAAACCCGAAAACAAAAACAATTATACCGGCAGATTTTAATTTAATTAAAATAAAACCTTAATTAAGCATACTTATACAGCACGTCCATCAGTAGCACCATGGCGTAGGTGTCTTGTCCGCAATA
>OQVT01001948.1_pt1 | contig 13271 bp, 15 predicted proteins | sample 1691561 | NCBI WGS metagenome assembly OQVT01 (sample SAMN03418260, study PRJEB22391) | human gut metagenome | biome: human-gut; feature: organic feature; material: feces | host: Homo sapiens | place: Tanzania | collected 2013-01 | reverse complement strand
ATGTAGACTACGACCGCAACGAGCTCTGGCTCCTCGGCTGCCGCAGCCTCGTCCCGATCCCGCAGCGCCTGACAGATGGCCATGTGTCCGGCGCGGGTGAGGGCATTCTCGTCGCGGCGCCAGGTCTTTTCCAGCACGCGCTCGCGGTAGATGTCCATCAGAGATGCCAGCGTCGTATATATGTATTTGATGAGGGCGTTGTGTGACATACGCATGAGCGCGTTATGAAATTGGGAGTCCCGCATTGCCTGCCGTTCCCCGCCAACAGCAACTACGGCGACAGGCCGATCCCCATCACGTTCCCGGATAACTGGGACGTGCACATCTCCAAGATCCGCGGCTATGACACCCCGGCGCTGACCGAGGCGCAGATCCGCGAAAAGCTCCATGCCGCCATCGGCGCCAAGCCCATCAGCGAGGGCGCCGCCGGAAAAAAGAGCGCCGTCATCATCATCGACGACATTACCCGTCCCACGCCGTGCGAGCCCCTCGCCCGCGCCGTCATCGCGGAGCTGCACGCCGCCGGCGTGCCGGACGAGAACATCTGGTTCATCATCGCGCTCGGCACCCACGGCGTCATGTACCGCACTGAGTTCGTGCGCAAGCTCGGCGAGGAGCTCGTCGAAAACTACGAGGTGCACAACCACAACCTGTTCTTTAACCACGTCTTTATCGGCAACACGAGCAACAACGTGCCCGTTGAGATCAACTCCGACGTCATGTCCGCCGACTACAAGATCGCCATCGGCACGACCATGGCGCACAGCTACTACGGCTTCAGCGGCGGCGCAAAGTGCATTCTGCCGGGCGTGAGCTCGCTGCGCACGATCATGCGCAACCACAGCTTCACGACGACGACGGAGTTCAACATGGGCAACCCCCACACGCTCATGCGCAGCGACGCTGAGCAGGCCGCGCGCATGATGGGGCTGGACTTCAAGGTCGACGCCATCCTCAACGGTCACGCCGAGATCTGCAACCTCTTCGCCGGCGATTTCGAGGCCGAGGAGCGGCAATGTTCTTGCCCTTCGTGCCAGCCTCGCCATCGCCTCGCTCAAGGACGGCGGCTCGTTCGTGCTCGCGGCAAACTCTCCGTTCGGCCCGTGCGTGCACTTTCTGTACGACAAGTGGGGACATTCCGCGCCCGGCGGCATGATGTGGTCGGGCTGCTACACGAAGGGCAAGAACATGGCGCACGCCGTCGTGTTTGCCGAGCACACCGTCAAGGGCATGCGCGACCCGTGGTACATCGACGAGCACTCGGGCGCGGAATACGTGCGCACGTGGGACGATGCCCTGCGCATCCTCGACGACGGCACGCCGAAAAAGGTCGTGCTCTATCCCAACGCCGAGTGTCAGGTGCTCGATAACTCCAAGGAATTCTATAAACGCTGAACGGCGCGAATTTCATCAAAAACCGGTGGGAACGCAATGCGTTTCCACCGTTTTTTATGTTCTTCTGCCTCAAATGCCAAAGGGAGAGACTTCTTTGCGAAGCCTCTCCCTTGAATTTTAAGAGCTTTAAATTATCAGCCGCCGAAGCCGAAGAAACCGCCGCCGTTGGGCACGGTCTGCTGCTGCGAGCTTTGCTGCCGGTTTGCAAGAGCGGAGGTCTGCTGCTCGCCTATCTCGACCGTCACGCTGAGCGTTTCGCCCTGACGGTAGATGCTCAAGGTGAGCTTATCTCCCGCCGCGTGCTCGGAAATAACGGCGCTCAGGTCGCTCTTGCCGCTTATTGCCTTGCCGTTTACCTCGGTGATGATGTCATTTGCCTTGATGCCCGCCTTTTCCGCCGGGCCTCCCTCCGTGACGGACACGACAGCCGCGCCCTCGGGCAGACCGTATTTGGTCGATTCCTCGCCCACGTCGCTGACCATGACGCCGATATAGGGCTTGGTGACGTAGCCCTTTTCGATGATGCTGTCAACTATGGAGCGCACGGAGTTAATGGGGATTGCAAAGCCGATGTTATCAATGGACGCTCCCGAGCCGGAGGATCCGGAATACTTGGCGTTCGTGATGCCGACGACCTCGCCGTAAAGGTTAAACAGCGCGCCGCCGGAGTTTCCGGAGTTAATGGCGCAGTCGGTCTGAATGAGGTTCATGGTAACGTTGCCGGAGAGCGTCACCTCGCGGTTGAGCGCACTCACGGAGCCTGAGGTCAGCGAGAAGGTCAGCTCTCCCAGAGGGTTGCCGATGGCGATGACTTCGTCGCCGACATTGAGGTTATCCGAGTCGCCGAGCGTGACGGGGGTAAGCCCCTCGGCGTCTATCTTGAGCACGGCAATGTCATTGCTCTCGTCATAGCCTATGAGCGTCGCGTCATAGCTCTTGCCGTTATAAAGCGTTGCCTTAATGGAGCTTGCCGACTCGATGACGTGGTAGTTTGTCAGCAGATAGCCGTCGGCGGAGAGGATAAAGCCCGAGCCCGAGGCCGCCGACTGCGTGGTGTAGCCCCAGAAGTTTGTCGTGACCTGCGTGGTGATGCCGACGGTGGAGTTTACGTTTGCGGCATAGACCTCGGCGGCGGTCATCTTCTTGCTCGTGTCTACCTCCGCGGTGTTCACGACCGTTGACGGGCGCTTGCCCTCGTAGACCGTCGTGCCGCTGCCGGACGAAAACACAGCGTTGCCTATCGCCGAGCCGCAAAAGCCAGCGAGCATCGCCGCAACGAGAAGGCAGGCGATCACGGCGCCTTTCTTCTTCCAAAACGGCGTCTTTTCCTTCTTGGGCGGCTGAGTCTCGTCCTGCTCACGGTGAGGCGCGGCGGAGAAGCTGTACTCGCCCTCGACTATTGTGTCGTCATTGCGGATGTTGTCATTATCGTTCATGTTATCCATATCGTTGAGCCTCCGATCGATTTTCTTTTCGGTATGACCAAAGAATAAAGCGCCGACCTGAAATGGACTGAAAAAGATTTGTTAGCAAAATATGAATTTGAAAAAATCTTATTTGAATTTTGTGCCGGTGACATTATAATATTTTCAGGCTCGTTTCAGTCGGTTATTGTATTATTATAACACTATAAATTTTATGGAGATGTAAATTATGCGTATCCTTATTGCGGAGGACGAGGTCGGCATTGCAAAAGCGCTGAAGGTCATGCTCGAAAAAAGCCGCTACGCCGTGGATATGGTGCACAGCGGCACGGACGCGCTGGACTATATCCTCTCGGTGCACTATGACGCGATCGTGCTCGATATAATGATGCCCGGGCTTGACGGGCTTGAGGTGCTAAAAAGAGCACGCGAGAGCGGCGTGACGGCGCCCGTCATGTTCCTGACTGCGAAAAGCGAGATCGAAGACCGCATCGCGGGGCTTGACGCGGGCGCGGACGACTATCTGCCCAAGCCCTTTGCCATGGGCGAATTTCTCTCGCGCGTGAGGGCGCTGACAAGGCGCAGCGGAAGCTATGCCGCGGACACGCTCTGCGTGGGCGACACGACGCTCGACTTAAGCTCCTACACGCTCTCGTGCTCCGGCAGCTCCGTGCGGCTCAACAACAAGGAGTTTCAGCTCATGGAGCTTTTCATGCGCAACCGCGGTCGCGTTTTCTCGTCGGAGGCGCTCATGCAGAAGGTCTGGGATCTTGACACGGAGTCGGAGACCGACGTCGTCTGGACGTACATCGGATTTCTGCGCAAAAAGCTGCGGCAGCTCGGCGCACAGGCCGAAATAAAAACGATTCGCGGCGCGGGCTATGCGCTGGAGGAAAAATGATGCTCAAAAAGCTTCGCAGAAGATTCATCGCGGCGGCAATGGCGGCGATCGGTGCGGTGACGCTCGTGCTGCTTTGCGCGGTGAATTTATGGAACTACAAAATAACCACGGACAGTCTTGACGACACGCTCGATATCATGTCCCTCACCGGCACTTACAGCTCCGGCAAGGATTATTCCCTGCCCGAAATTTTCGGCGGACACTCGTCCGAGGAAATGTACATGACGCGCTTTTTTGCGGTCTACTATGACCAAAACGGCAAGGCCGCCGGAGTTTTCCGCGACTACATCGCAACGGTGAGCGTTGAGCAGGCGCTGTCCTACTCCTCGGACGCGCTCTCCTCCGGGCGCGAGCGCGGGTACTACGGCGATTACCGCTACCGCGTCCTCAGCGCCTCTGGCGGCAGCATCGTCGTGTTTTTAAACGCCGTACCGGAGCAGCAGTCCATGAAAACTCTGCTGAGAGTTTCCGTCATCGTGTCGCTTTTGGCTTTGCTTGCGGCGTTTGCGCTCATAACGGCGTTTTCCAAAAAGGCGACCGCGCCGTACATGAAAAATATGCAGCTTCAAAAGCAGTTCATAACCGATGCCGGGCACGAGCTCAAGACGCCGCTGACCTCCATCTCGACAAGCGCGGACGTTTTAAAGCTCGAAACGGGCGAAAACGAGTGGGTGGACAATATTCAAAAGCAGGCCGCGCGTATGTCGAAGCTCGTGGCAAATCTCGTGACGCTCTCGAAGCTCGACGAGGGTGCGCAGATGCCTGATATGTGCGACTTTTCGCTCAGCGACGCCGCGTGGGAGGTGTCCGAGCCCTTTGAGCTGCGCGCCGTGGCTCAGGGCAAGAAATACTCCCGCAGCATCGAGGATAACATCAGCGTTCACGGCGACACGGCGGCGGTGCAGCAGATGATCTCCATCCTGCTCGACAACGCCTTTAAATACTCCGACGAGGGCGGCGAAATTCGCCTTTCGGTCTATAAGCAGCACAAAAGCAGCGTCATTGAGGTATATAACACCTGCGCGGAGGGCTCGCTCGGCGACATAAGCCGCTTTTTCGACCGCTTTTACCGCGCCGACAAGGCTCGCAGCGCAGACGGCGGCACCGGCATCGGGCTTTCTATCGCGCGCGCCGTTGCGGAGGCTCACGGCGGCAGCATAAGCGCCGAAAGTACCGACGGCCGGAGCATAGTTTTCCGCGCCGTGATATAAAAAAGCCTGCCGCACGGCAGGCTCAGCGGTCGCTCGGACCGGGATCGTTATCTCCGAAAATGAGATCGTCAATATCTGTTTCCATGCTTTTCACCTCTAAAATAAATCAGCATAGTTTTATTATATGCCGCTCAGGGTGAAAAAATGCCCTAATTATGCAGGGTCACGGCGACTATCTCGGGGCGGTTAAATAGCCGCGGCACGGGCACGGAGTTGCCGAGCCCGCGCGAGACGACGAGCGTGTAGCTGCCGTTTTCGAAAACTCCCGCGGTGTAGCGCGGAAAGAGCTTTCTGTCGGTACCGATAAGCCCGCCGACGCCCGGTATGCGGATAAGGCCGCCGTGAGCGTGGCCGCTGAATATCAGATCCACGGGCAGCTCGGGATACTTCGTCATCCAATAGTTGCGGTGGCCGAGAAGAATTTTATAAGCCGCCGCGTCCGCCTCGTTCATGAGCCGCGCAAGCTCAGGCGGGTCTATCATGTCGGCATACGCCAAGGGATCCTCCACTCCGCCGAGGAGTATGCTCTCCCCGCCGCGGGATATCGTGACGAACTCGTTGCTCAGATACCTTGCGCCCGCATCCTCCATAATCTTTCTGACCTCCTGCGCAAGGCCGGAGCCGAATTCATGGTTGCCGCTGACGAAATACACGGGGCACAGCTCGGTGAGCCTCGGCACGAGCTCGCGCACTGCGTCAAGATCGCTCCCGTCGGTTATGAAATCGCCCGTGAGTGCGATGAGATCGGGCTCCAGCGCCCTGACCGTTTCCGCAAGCTCGTCGCCGTTTTCGCCGAAGCGCGCGCCGTGCAGGTCGGAGAGCTGAACGATGCGAAAGCCGTCAAAGCTCTCAGGGAGCTTTTCAGATGATATTTCATACTCGCTCACTCCAAGATTTGCGCTGCTGTCGCGCAGCTCGAGCACCGCGAGAAGGACAAGAATTATTATAACGCCGAGCGTAAGCCGCACGGAGCTTTTGCGTTTTTTTCTGCTGCCGTTCAATTTTTTTGCCTCGATCATATTAGCATTCCCCACGATAATACCACATCGGCGGCAAAGGCGCAACTTTGCTATTGAAACTACTGCCATTTTGGGGTATAATTAAAAAATCACATTACAAAATGTAAAAAGGAAGATCAGAAATGAGTGCATCAACCGAAAGAAAAAACCGCCAGGCCGCCCGAAGCGAGGGCACCTATCGAAAGGACATTCTCGCTCAGGAGGAGGCCGCAAAGAAGAAAAAGCAGAGCATTAAATGGATAATCGTCGGCGTAGCCCTCGTTATCTTCTTCGCCATCGCAATTTACATCAACACCGGCGCTATGTACAGATCTCTCAGCGCTCTCGATGTGAGCAGCACCGAGGTCACCGTGGGCGACATCACCGTTCCAGCAGTAGAGCGCTCGTTCAGCGTTGCCGAGTGCAACTATGTTTATAATATGCAGTTTGTTAACTTCTACAACACCTACGGAAGCTATGCATCCATGTTCGGTCTTGACGTTAACAGCCCTCTTGACGAGCAGAGCTGCCCCATGGCTCCCGAGGATCAGAAGGACAACTACACGTGGGACGATTACTTCCGCGACGCCACCAAGAGCCTTCTGACCCAGATGGCGGCCTTTGAGGCATACGCAAAGGCAAACGACATTACCCTTGACAAGTCCGACCTCGAGAGCGTTGACAAAACCGTGAGCGCCATTGAGGACGCGGCAAAGGAAAATAACTACCGCAACGCAAGCAAGTTCCTCGCTGCTCAGTACGGCAAGGGCACCAACGAATCCGTCGCCCGCGGCATCCTTGAGCTTGAGGCTCTCGCAAACAAGGTCCAGCTCGCCATCACCGGCGCACAGAGCTACACCGCCGACCAGCTCACCGAAAAGTACGAGTCCGTCAAGGACAGCTACGATAAGTTCACCTACAGCTACTACCTCGTCGCCGTTGAGACCGAGAAGAACGAGGACGGCACCGCCGCAGACCCCACCGACGAGGCAAAGGCAGCCGCTCACGCTACCGCAGAGGCCATCCTCGCCGGCGTTAACGGCGGAAGCACGCTCGCAGATGCGGCAAAGGCAGCCGTTGAGGGTGCGGAGATAAAGGAGCAGTCCGCTCTGGCAGGCTCCTCCGTTGAGGCAGACATTGCCGAGTGGGTCAAGAGCGCGGACCGCAAGGCCGGCGACAGCGCAGTCGTTGACGGCTCTTCCGGCAGCTATGTCGTCATCTTCACGGCACGCGATAACAATCAGGCTCCCACCGAGGAGAGCGGCGACATGAATTACTGCGACTACGTTGCAAAGAACCTGCTCGATCAGGACGCTCTGAGCAAGTGGAACACCGACGTGTTCTCCAAGATAACCGATGTTTTCACCGCAAGCTACCTCAAGGCAGCACGCTATGTCGGCAGATAAAGCATAGATAAAACAGGGCCGTCCGAGGACGGCCCGTATTTTTTGCGGAGGCAAAAGGATGAACGAAAGAACGGTTCGCGCCGAGATGCTGCTCGGCGGTGAAGCAATGGAAAGGCTCAAAAATGCGCACGTCGCGGTGTTCGGGCTCGGCGGCGTGGGCTCATGGTGCGCTGAGGCGCTCGCACGCTGCGGCGTCGGCAGGCTCACGATAATCGATCAGGACGAGGTCGGGCTGAGCAATATAAACAGGCAGCTTTGCGCCCTCACTTCGACTGTGGGTATGCCCAAGGCGGAGGTCATAAAGGCACGAATTTCAGACATTGACCCCGATATTGACGTGCGCGCCATAGTCGGTCGCTACGACGCGCAAAGCCGCGAGGATTTTTTCGCGGACTATGATTTTATAGTCGACTGCATCGACCTCGTTTCCTGCAAGGTCGATCTCATCGCACAGGCGAAGCAGCGCAATATCCCCATCGTTTCCGCGCTCGGCACGGGCAACAAGTGCGATGCGCAGCGGCTGACGCTTTGCGACATAAAAAAGACCAGCGGCTGTCCGCTGGCAAGGGTGGTGCGCAAGGAGCTGCGAGCCGTCGGCATCGAGCACCATGCGGTCGTGTTTTCGCCCGAGGAGGCGATGGAGTGTGCCCAATTCGAGGCGCCTCCCCCGGGACGCAGAAGCGTGCCCGGCTCGCTGGTTTGGGTGCCGGCAAGCGCGGGACTGCTGCTGTGTCAGTATGTGGTCATGAGCATAGCAGACGGCGGCAAACGATAATCGCCATCAAAACGGCCTGCCGTAGGGTCATAGCTCGATGGTGCAGGGTCTGACATCGGGATCATGGTTTGCTATGACGGCCACACAGCCGGGCTCCTGCGCCTGACTTCTTATCCATGCGTAGGATTTTCGTATCGCCTTGGGATTAAAGCCGAAGCCGGGCAAAATATCCTCGCGCCACGAGCGCTCCGTGTATGCCGCGTCCGAGGTGAGGATGACGAACCTTTCTCCGTTTCGTATCCGCAGGCCGATGTGACCGTCGCTGTGTCCGGGCAGGCACACGAGCGTCACCGCCTCGTCGCCGAACAGATCGTACGACCACCACAGCGGCCCCTCCATCGTGCCCTTGAACCAGAAATGCTCTATCGGCATCCCCTCCCAAAGCCCCGCGGGCTGGCGCAGCCGATACACCGTGCGGTCTGCCCACCAGCGCTCCTCCTCGGGCAGCAGAAAGCGCTTTGCGCCCATGAGCGAGCGCAGTCCGCTCGTGTGGTCGGCGTCAAGATGGGTCAAAACAACAATGTCTATATCCTCGGGGCGCAGTCCCATTGCGGCAAGCTGCTCAACGACTGTCTCGCCCTTTGCCACCCACGGGCGGTACAGCGCCGCAAGATAGTCGGGCATTTGGCTTTTGACTGCGCTCTCATCGTAAACGCCCGCGGGACTTATCTCCCTTCCCCAGCCCGTATCGACAAGCACTCTGCCCTTCGGATGCTCTATGAGATACGCGCTCACGGGCAGCTCAACGCGTTTCGATACTCTTTCCGTCACCTCGTGAAGAAGGTTTTTGAGCGTTATGCCGCCGCCATACGGCACACGCGGGCTCACAAGCATTCTGCCGCAGTGCAGGACGTGTATCTTAATTCCGAATTTTTCGTTATCCACGGTCATTACCTCTGGAATTTTAATTTACCAAGTGGTAAAATGCTATCACATACCAACCGTTTTGTAAACAGCAAAGGAGAAAAAATGCCGCTTATAGTAGACAAGGACGCCGTGCGCATGGAAATTCTCATGGCATTTCAGCGCTGCATCGACAAAAAGCCGCTCACAAATGTTTCGCTGCGCGACATAGCCGCGGAGGCAGGCATGAGCCACGCGAAGCTGCTCAATTACTTTGACTGCAAAGAGGAGCTTTTGCTCGGCTATGTGCGGTATACGCGCGAATACATGAGCGAAAAGTGCGTGGAATGGTTTCGCAGTCACCCCCGCTCGGACTACAACTCAAATCTTGAATACATGAACGCATTCATGAGCTACGTTGCGCGCGGCAAGGTCGGCGAGCAGCGCCCCAACGCCACGACGCAGACCTATGTTCTGGCGCATTATAACGAGCGTGTTGCCGAGCTCGTGAAGGCCGAGTTTGCCGAATGGCGCGCCGTAATGGAAAAGTGCCTGCGCGAAATATACGGCGATGAGGCGGGGGCTCGAGAGGCGGAGGGCATGATGATACTCATTGCCGGCACGTTTATCTGCAACTACAATAACGCCCTCACCGGCAACATCAGTGATGATATTCTCGGCTCGTTCGCAACTCTTTTAAATAAATAAGACCGTCCTCGGACGGTCTTATTTTTTAATTATCATAAATTTTCACGGTCTCGTTTATTTTTTCGAGAAAGCCCGCGCGCACGTCCTCGGGAGAGAGTATCTCGGCGGCGGCGCCGAACGCGAACACCCACGAATAAAACTGCGGCGACACTGCGATGTCCGCCGTGAAGGTGAAATGCCCGTCGCCCTCATCCGCAAGGTGCACGTCCTTGCCGAAGCGCCCGATCACTGCGCCCACGAGCGAGTTTTCAAAGCGCAGCGTCACGGGCTGAACACTCCCCGTGAACATTCCGAACACCTGCTTTGAGTACTGCGCCATGTCGATCTCGGCAAAGGCGCTCTTGCCCTCGCGGGGCTTATCGACAGAGGAGATGTCCGTCATTTTATCGACCCTGTAATGCTTCAGTCTGCCCGCACGGGCGTCATAGCCGAGCATATAATAATTCTCGTCGTCCCACATCAGCGAGAACGGACTTATCTCATACAGCGCCCCGTCCTTGCGGTAAGCGCGCTTTTTGCCGACGGTGTAGTCGTAGTATTTAAAGCATATTACCCTGTCCTGCGTTATCGCGCCCGAGATCTCATCGACGTTATAATAAACGCTCTCGTTCATGCTCTTGACGCGGTTGCGCACGTAGACCTGACGCTGCAAAAGCTGCGCATCGTAGGCGCTGGCAAGCCCCTCGATCTTTTTGATGAGGCTGAGCGTCTTTTTCTCGGTTATGAACTTTGACGACTGCACACTGTCGACCAGAAGCTTCAGCTCCGGCAGCTCGAAATCGCGGCTGCCGATGTAATACCCCGTCGTTTTCGAGCGTGTCTGCACGATGTCGAGTCCAAACAGCCGCAAGGACTCAATGTCATCATAAAGGCTCTTGCGCTCGGCGCTTATGTCATGCTGCGCGAGGGCGCGTATCATGTCGTTAATACCGACAGGGTGATTTTCATCGGAGCTTTCGAGCAGATACTGCATGAGGTAGAGCAGCTTCAGCTTCTGCTTCGGTGACTTAGCCATCGTTCCACCTCCACCCCGACGGGCACATAGTCACGCTCGTTTTGCCGTTGGGCCCCACCGTCATCGCCATCGTTGACCCGCCGCGCGAGGAGCTCAGGATACTCGTCACGCTCGTTTGGCCGTTGGGTCCCGCCGTCATCACCATCGTCGGCGCGCCGTTATGGTCCGTCATCACGTTTGTTACGCTCGTCTGCCCGTTCGGTCCCACTGTCATAAACATTTTCACGATGCTCGCTCCTTTCCTGTCGGCTCAAGTTACCGTCCTACCACCACTATACCACAAATTTCCCGCCAATCAATCCTCGGCTTCATCGTCCTCACCGCAAATGCAGACAGCGGGCTCCATAGTCTCGCAGCTATCCCAGCCGTCGTCATACTGCTCCATGAGCTCCTTTGCAAGCTCGTCCGGCTCGCCGTTTTCCACGCGGCAGATGACGCTCGAATGCGTCATGAAAAGCACGCGGACGTAGAATTTGCTGTCTACCTTGTCGTAAAGTCTGCCCGCGGACATCGTGCCGCCGACAACGGTGCTCGTGCTGTTTGCTATGTAGCCGACCGCGCCGAGCAGGGGCAGAGTGCACTTAATGGCCTCGCCGTCATAGGCGTTATCGGGCTCCTTCTCGCAGCGCACAAGACCGCCGAGCTTAAACGGGGCAAGACCGCCGTACTTCGTAAAGCCCGTTATCGTCGCAAACATTTCCTTCATTCTTTTGCCCTCCGTTTATCTTATTTTCTCTTTGCTGTATTAAGTTTAGCACATCTCGTGTCCCAAAAGCAGGACAGCAAAGGGCAAATTAGCAAAAAAAAACGCCCGAAGGCGTTTTTTATCAAATCAGTATTCCGTTGCAGTGGTCGAGCTCGTGCTGGATTATCTGCGCGTCCAAGTCCTCGAACACTCTCGTGCGCTCGCGCAGTGTCTCCGTCTGCCAGCGCACCTTTATGCGCATATAGCGCATCGTTTTGCGCACTCCGTCAAGAGAAAGGCAGCTCTCCTCGGCCTCGTAGGGCTCGTATTTTTCCAAAATGACGGGGTTGAGCATGAGCATATAGCCCCGCTCGCTTTGAACGGCGATGATGCGCTTATTGACGCCTATCATATTCGCCGCCATGCCGACGCAGCCGTCGCGGTGCGCCATGAGCGTATCCATGAGGTCCCGCGCCGTGTCCATATCCTCCGCAAGCGCCTGCGTTGACCTGCGGGCAAGTATTTTTTTATCCTTGCAAATATCGCGTACCATAAAATTTCCTCTCCGTCCGTGTTTTTTTGTGTCCCTATTATACCTCCCGCGCGCAAAAATCGCAATATTCCTCCCGCGGCTTGTAAAGCGCGCCTGCATATGTTAGCATAAGCTATCCGAAAAATCGGGAGGAATGAAATATGTTATTTATCTGCTACCCCAAGTGCAGCACCTGCCAAAGGGCGCAAAAATGGCTGGACGAAAACGGCGTACAGTACACGCTGCGCGATATTAAGGCTGATAATCCGAGCTATGAGGAGCTTGCCGAGTGGCACGAGCGCAGCGCTCTGCCGCTGAAGAAGCTTTTTAACACGAGCGGACTGCTGTATAAGTCCATGGGGCTCAAGGACAAATTGCCCGCCATGAGCGAGGACGAGATGCTCCGTCTCCTCGCCTCGGACGGGATGCTCGTAAAGCGTCCCCTGCTCATTTCCGACGGCTTCGTCATGGTCGGCTTCAAGCAGACAGAATGGGAAAGCAAAATCTAAATTTGAGCGCAAAAAACTACGCCCTCCCGAAAAAAGGGAGAGCGTAGTTTTTTTAAAACGACATATTCCACGATAAGTCCCAAAACGCCATCTCGTAGCGCGAGCAGGCAAGGAAAACGTCCTTGAGATGCTCTATCTGCGCGGGGGTGTAGGACTTGGTCATGTCATCAAGAAGCTCGATGAGAACGCGGTTTTCCTCGGAGTATTCCTCCGAAACGTAGCCGCTTATCCAGCTTCCGTAGAATTCGTCATCGACTGCCGCGGGGTTATTCTCGACCATTTTCTTTGCGATGACCTCATAGCTGTAAGCGCAGGCGAGTATCGCCGCGACTATCTCGACCTCCGTTTCCTCATAGGCGACACGCAGCATATACGAGGTGTACGAGAGACTGTCGAGAGAGCGCTTTGCCGAGTCAATGTCCTCCTGCGTGATGCCGAGCCTTGCCATATAATCGCTGTGGACGTTCAGCTCGCCGTTCATGACGGAGATATACTGAGAAAACAGCATGGCGTTTGAAAGGCTTGTTGCCTTTGCAACGCCCAGCGCGAATATTTTCGCGTAGTCTCCGAGATAAAGATAGTCCTGGATCATGTAAAAGCGGAACTTTTCCCGCTCGAGAGTGCCGTTCTGAATTCCGAGCACGAAGGGGTGCTCGTTATATGCCGTCCAGACCTCGGCGGCGTAGTCGAGAAGCTGCTGCGTCGTGCCCACTTACTCACGCTCCTTTGCAAACTCGCCCGCCAGCGCAAACGCATGGTTCATCGGGCCGCGGCCGTGGCCGAGGTCGAGCATGGCGGCAAGTGCGCCGGAGATATACTCCTTCGCGCGGCTGACAGGCCGATATGCTCAGAGCCGCCGAGAAGATCGG
>OQVT01001947.1_pt1 | contig 13272 bp, 9 predicted proteins | sample 1691561 | NCBI WGS metagenome assembly OQVT01 (sample SAMN03418260, study PRJEB22391) | human gut metagenome | biome: human-gut; feature: organic feature; material: feces | host: Homo sapiens | place: Tanzania | collected 2013-01 | reverse complement strand
CCTTGCAGCAAAAGCCATAAGAACAAACAGCACAAGCGACACAGCCGTCTTTACATTCCACCCTCAACCCTTAACACTTAACATCCAACACTTAACATTAAAAAAAAGGACTCCTTTTGCATTCCAAAACGAGTCCTTTTACCATGCAAAAGGGGTCCTTTTGCTCTTCAAAACGAGTCCTTTTGCAAGCCAAAAGGACTCCTTTTGTTTTATAGCCACATTTATCCTACTATCAAGCATTGCCTTTTCAGTGGTTCTAACGCATAAATTACGTGTTAAGTTTTGTTAAAGCCCCCCCCCAATTTGGAACTTATTTACTAAATATTTAATTTTGCATCACGAAGTTTTGGATTAAACCTATAAACCATCTTACTAAATCAACAATATAATAAGAACCATCTACCAAGATAAATAAAACCATCTGTTAGTTGATGTATGTTTAATAAAACCAACAAGCATCACCCAACAAGATACATTCTTAAACTATATAAACTTTATGAAAACTAATCTCAACCAAATCATGGAGAAGATGACGGGACGACGTAACGTTGTAGCGTTGTCGCTGCTTGCGTCCGTGTCAATGGCAGGTTACGCTTCAGGTAAGGCTACAGCCGCACCTTTAGCATCGCCAAGCCTCAACACGACCAGCATGGCACAAGATGCCAAAGGTGTAGTCAAGGGAACTGTTGTCGACAAAAGCGGCGAACCGCTCATCGGCGTCAGCGTTAAGGCTGTAGGCACCAAAGAGGTGACCGTGACCGACATTGACGGCAACTTCCAGATCAAGGCTAACCCTGGCCAGGAGCTCGAGCTGTCTTATATGGGCTATGCTCCGCTCAAGGTTAAGGCTAAGGCGGTAATGAGCCTCACAATGCAGGAGGACACTCAGGTGCTGGGCGACGTAGTTGTGACCGCCCTCGGTATCAAGCGTTCGGAGAAAGCGCTGTCGTATAACGTACAGAAGATGGGTGGCGAGAACCTCAACGAGGTGAAGAACGCCAACTTCATGAACTCGCTCTCGGGTAAGGTAGCAGGCGTTAACATCAACGCTTCTTCTGCCGGTATGGGTGGTGCTACACGTGTAGTGATGCGCGGACCGAAGTCAATCAACCAGTCAAACCAGGCTCTCTACGTTATCGACGGTGTGCCTATCAGCAACCGCAATTCAGGCGAGACAGGATCAATCTACTCAAGCCAGCCAGCAGGCGAAGGCATCAGCGACCTCAACCCTGAGGACATCGAGTCAATCTCAGTGCTCTCTGGTCCGGCAGCCGCAGCCCTTTACGGTTCGGCAGCAGCCCAGGGTGTCATCATGATCACCACAAAGCGTGGCAAGGAGGGCAAGGTGAGCGTACAGATCTCGCACAGCTCGCAGTTCTCACGTCCGTTTGTAAGCCCCAAATTCCAGAACTCTTACCTCAACCGTCCGGGCGAAGTGAAGTCGTGGGGCGAAAAGGCTGAGTCGCAGTTTGGCTCTTACGACCCGATGGACTTCTTCAACACGGGTTCAAACATACAGAACAACGTAGCTGTAACTGCCGGTAGCGACAAGAACCAGACTTATATCTCACTCGGAACGACCAACGCCGACGGTATCATCACAAACAGTGCATACGACCGCTACAACGTAACATTCCGCAACACTACCTCAATGTTGAACGACAAGTTGCAGCTCGACTTCTCATTCAACTACATAAAGGAGAAGGACCAGAACCTCATGGCTCAGGGTCAGTACTTCAACCCGCTCGTAGGTCTGTACCTTTTCCCACGCGGTGAGAGCTTCGACGCTATCCGTACATTCGAGGTTTGGGACGCTTCACGCGGCATCTACGTTCAGAACTGGAACTTCGGCGACGACTACAAGATGCAGAACCCTTACTGGGTGGCTAAGCGAATGAACCGTACCAACAACCGCAACCGCTACATGGTAAGCGGCAGCGCCAAGTACAAGATTTTCGACTGGCTCGACGTAACCGGACGTATGCGTTGGGACGACACCAACACATTCGCCCAGGACAAGCGCTATGCTTCGACCATTAATATTTTCTCTCACTCCGACTACGGTTTCTATGCCTACAACAATGCGTTTGACCGCAACCTCTACGGCGACCTTATGGTCAACGTGAACAAGACCCTCGGCAACTATTCTATTGGTGCCAACGTGGGTACTTCGATGTCGCGCACTCACTATCGCCAGCAGGGTTATCAGGGTGGATTGAAGGCTCCGTCCAACATCTTCACTCCCAATGCTATCGACTACGGACAGGTGACCAACGACAACCGTCCTGTCTACGCCGAAAACAAGCACAACATCAACTCTGTATTTGCCAACGTTGAGTTGGGATGGCGCTCAATGCTCTACCTCACACTCACCGGACGTAACGACTGGGATTCAGCTTTGTCAGGCACTCCGCACGAGTCGTTCTTCTATCCTTCGGTAGGTATGTCGGCTGTTATCTCTGAAATGGTGAAGATGCCGGAGTGGATCAACTACCTCAAGGTGCGCGGTTCATGGGCATCAGTAGGTACAGCCATTCCTACAAACCTCTCTTCAGGCGCACGCTACGAGTACGACCCGACATCAGGCAAGTACAACACCGTAACATACAAGTTCCCTGACACATTCTATCCGGAGCGCACCAACTCATGGGAGGCAGGTCTTACAGCACGCTTCCTTAACAATGCTCTCACATTCGACGTTACTCTCTATCAGTCGAACACAAAGAAGCAGCTCGTAACAGCTCCTTATCAGGTTGAAGGCTACAGCTCGGCTTACGTGCAGACAGGTAACATCCGCAACCGCGGTATTGAGCTTTCACTCGGCTACAACAAGACATGGGGCGACTTCACATGGAACCCGACATTCACATTCTCAGCCAACGAGAACAAGGTTATCAAGCTCTTCGGCAGCGATGTTGAAGACAGCAAGAACCTCATCTCAAAAGGCGGACTCGAAGGTCTGAGCACCATCCTGCGCGAGGGCGGCTCAATGGGCGACATGTACACATACGTCGACTTCGAGCGCGACGCTGAAGGCAACATACTTATCAGCGACGGCAAGATCAAGAGAAAGACACTCTCTAACCCGAAATTCCTCGGCTCGGTACTGCCTAAGGCAAACCTCGGATTCTCTAACGAGTTCGCATGGAAGGGCATCAACTTCGGATTCCTCATCACAGCTCGTCTGGGCGGTATCGTAATGTCGCAGACTCAGGCCATCCTTGACAACTACGGTGTGTCAGAGGCTTCGGCTATCGCACGCGACAACGGCGGTATTCCAGTAAACCTGGGCAAGATCAGCGCAGAAAACTACTACTCTGTAGTGGGCGGTTCTAACCCAATCTGGTCAGAGTACATGTACAGTGGCACCAACGTACGCGTTCAGGAGGCTCACATCAGCTACACTCTGCCACGCACATTGGTAGGCAAACTGGGCGTAACACTCGGCCTTACTGCCAGCAACCTGTTCATGATTTACAACAAGGCTCCGTTCGACCCAGAGTCGACAGCTTCTACCGGCACCTTCTACCAGGGCCTCGACTACTTCATGCAGCCGAGCTTACGCTCACTGGGATTCAGCGTGAAGGTGAACTTCTAATTCCTCACACATTATATATATAATATACTGAGTATATGAAAACCATATTATCCAACATATCGGGCATGTTCCTTATCGGAGCGGCATGCCTTCTCGGTGCAGGCTCAATGACGTCATGTACCGACGGATTTGAGGACGCCAACCGTCCGGGCAACAAAATAGACAACGAGCAGCTCAACCGCGACAACTTCGCCAGCGGTTCGTTCCTCGTTCAGCTCCAGAACCAGACTTTCCCCGAGCAGGAGAATGCCTACCAGATGAACTTCGACCTTATCGGCAACTATCTGGGACGCTACTTGACATATGCCAACCACGGTTGGAACAGCTCAAACTTCGTATGCTTCAATGCTCCTAACGGATGGGCAGGCTATCCTTTCAACGACATGCGTCCGAAGGTAGTTTCAGCATTCAATGAGATTGCGAAGCTTACTAACGGTGAAGGTATCAACTACGCATGGGCACTTATTCTGCGCGCTCACGCTTACCAGTACTTCACCGACGTTTACGGTGCATTCCCCATTGGAAAGAGCGACGACGCACAGGCTTACAGTTCACAAAAGGAGGTTTATGAGGCCATCATCAACGACCTGAACAAGGCCATCAGCATTATTCAGCCTATGGTTTCAGCCGACCCCGACCTTACAGTCAACGCAGCTTACGACAACTGCTACCAGGGCAAGTTTGCCAAGTGGCTCAAGTTTGCCAACTCGCTCAAGCTCCGCGTAGCTATCCGCATGCGCTTTGTTGAGCCAGCATTGGCAAAGCAGTATGGCGAAGAGGCTGTAGCAGCAGGCGTTATGACAAGCAACGACGACAACCTCTGCATCACCTACACACCAAACGGTCTGTACAAGACTTGTGTGGAATGGGGCGACTCACGTGCTTGCGCCGACATCGACACATACATGAACGGATATAAAGACCCACGTATCGAGAAGTACTTCAAGCCTACTGCAACTTCAGCCGAAGGCGCACGCAAGGTGATTGGCTGTCTGGCTGGCGCTGCTATCGGCAACAAGAGCGTTGCTGACGGATTGTACTCAGCCGTAAACATTGCCATCAATGCCAAGGGCGTATGGATGACTGCGTCTGAAATGGCATTCTGTCGCGCTGAAGGCGCACTTGCAGGATGGAACGGTATGGGCGGTTCGGTTGAAGAACTGTACAACCAGGGCGTTCGCCTCTCGTTCGATCAGTGGGGCGCAGCAGGCGTAGACTCTTACTTGGCTGACGATACCAGCATCCAGGCAGACTATGTTGACGCTGACGGCGGATACGGCAAGTCAATGAGCCACGTATCAGACATCACCATCAAGTGGGACAACGATGCTACAGCCGAGAAGAAACTCGAGCGCATCATGACTCAGAAGTGGATTGCAATGTTCCCCAACGGCCAGGAGGCATGGAGCGAAATACGCCGTACGGGCTATCCTAAGGTGTTCGACGTAGCACAGAACATCGGTTCAGCACTGAAGGTTGCCAACCGTGTGCCCTACCCTAACGGCGAGTCTATCAACAACCCGAACAACTACAACAATGCCTTGCAGATGAACGGCGGTGCCGACAACTACGAGACAAAGATGTGGTGGCAGAAGAAGTAAATAGAAGCTAACATCTAAAAACACTTAAAGACAATGAAAAAGATATTCATATATATGTTTGCTCTCGTTGCAACACTCAGCTTCATGGCTTCGTGCGACGACTGGACAGACACCGAAATAAAGAACCCTACCGACTTAACTCACACCAACAAGTCGGACGCTTACTACAAGCAACTGCGCGAATACAAGAAGAGCGACCATGAAGTTGCATTCGGATGGTTTGGCAACTGGGTGGGCTCAGGACTGTCGCTTGAGAATACACTCGCAGGTCTGCCAGACTCGGTTGACTTCGTTTCAATCTGGGGCAACTGGCACTCACTCTCGGTAGACCGCAAAGCCGACCTGAAGTATGTGCAGGAAGTGAAGGGCACACGTGCTCTGCTTTGCTTCATCGTAGCCAACGTTGGCGACCAGCTGACTCCTGCCGGCGCTGACCGCACCGAGTTCTGGGGCGAGGGCGACGAGGCTATACGCAAGTATGCCAACGCTATCTGCGATACTATCGACAAGTACAACTACGACGGATTTGACTGGGACTTCGAGCCTAACTATGGTTCACCTGGTAATATTGCCAGCAACGAAGAGGCTCACGCTGTATTCGTTGAAGAGATGTCGAAGCGCATCGGCCCGAAGTCGGGTACTGGCCGCTTGTTCGTAATTGACGGTGAGCCACAATCGCTCAACAGCAATCTGGGTCGCTACTTCGACTACTTCATCGTACAGGCTTACGGAAGCTACGGCTATTCAGACCTTGACAACCGCTTGAGCAACACTATCAGAAACTTCCAGAACGCTACAGAGGAAGCCGACAAACTCTCGCCTGAGGAGACAGCCAAGAAGTATATTGTGACCGAGAACTTCGAGAACTGGGCTAAAGCAGGTGGTGTAAGCCACACAACACGCGACGGCCGCACGGTGCCGAGCCTCATCGGCATGGCTGAATGGAAGCCTATCATCAACGGCAAGGCAGTACAGAAGGGCGGTATGGGAACATACCACATGGAGTACGAATACAACGTGTCGGGATACAACGTATCTTATCCTTACTTGCGCAAGGGTATCCAGATTCAGAACCCGTCAGTAAAATAATAATGTAGTTACTATTTATAAGCTTTAAAAGTCATGAAATCAAATATCTCAAAACTCCTGCTCGGATGTACAGCCGCTTGCGCTATGCTGCTGGCTTCGTGCAACGACGCAGAATATGACGTGTTGGAGAATCAGGCTTACATTGCCCAGACCAACACCAATGGCAACACTGCCAAGAAGATAACCATCGGCAACGATGAGGTCAGTACAGAGATGAGTGTACGCGTGTCGTCGCCCGTCAAGAAAGCCTGCTCGTTCGAAATATCTACCGACCAGGCCGCTCTCGACAGCTACAACAAGCTTAACTCTACTTCTTACGAGATGTTGCCGGCTGAGCAATACACTATATCAGCCAATCAGGTGACTGTAGACGAGGGCAACTCAGCTTCTACTCCGGTAAGCATCAATGTCCTGCCACTTACAGACGAACTGAAGGCGAGCGGCAAGAAGTTTGCCATCGCTCTGAAAATAGACAGCAAGGACGGTGCTAACATCCTGAAGTCGGGCAAGTCAATAGTATATGTACTCGACCAGGTTATATATCAGGCTGTGCCGACACTCAACCGTAACAACTACGCAAAGATGGAACTTCGTCAGCAGAACGACCTCACGGCATGGACTGTCGAGCTGAACATCAACATGTCTGTACTTAAGACAGAAGTAGGTCAGGGTAACAACCAGGCCATCTTTGCAGCAAGTGGCTCAGAAGGTCGAGACGGTGAGATCTACATCCGCTTCGGTGACGCTCCGATAGAGGGCAACCGTCTGCAGATAAAGACTCAAGGTTCGCAGATGAACTCTAACATGCTGTTCAACCAGCAGACATGGTATCACCTGGCATTCGTATGCACCGGCACCAAGCTTTATCTGTATGTGAACGGCGTACTTGACAACTCTATGGACCTCGGTGGTAAGGTTGTATGCGTAGACAACATGTCGCTTGCAAGCTCAGGCAGCTACTTCCTCGCCAACGCCATGTACTCAGAAGTGCGCTTGTGGCGTGTAGCTCGTTCGCAGGCTGAGATTGCCAACAACATGTACGTAATCGACCCGCACACAGAAGGTCTTGAGGCTTACTGGAAGATGAACGAGGGTCAGGGCGATGAGTTCACCGACTACACCGGCAACGGCAACAAGTGTAAGACCACATCAGGCGAGCCTGTATGGACACCTAACGTGCGCATCGACGGTAAATAAGAACCAATAAAAAACTGAAGAAAAATGAAATCAATTATCAAGAACATATCATTGCCAGTTCTGATGCTCGCTGCGCTGCCCCTCTTCACGGCTTGTAGCGACGACAAGGAATTCGGCGAGACTCTCTTCCCGACAGAGCAGACGGACTATGAGAGTGCAAAGGTTTATATACAGGAGAATGTGGCTGCTCAGCAGAACAGTGCTTCGAACATCATCATCACTCCTTTAGGATACACTTTACCTACCGACCATTTTGAGTTCTACGTCAATCTCTCGAAGACAGCCGACGAGGACATCACTGTAGTTGTACAGCCCGATGCTGAAATTGCAAACCAGGACAAGGGCGACTACAAGGTTATGTCTGCGGATGCATTCCAGATGGAACGCAACATGGTAGTTATCAAGAAGGGCGAAAGAAAGTCGGAAGAGCCCGTATTGGTATCGTTGAAGGACAATGATGCAGCCAAGGCTTTCCAGGATGGCGACAAGTGCAGAATGTCTTTCACCATCAAGGAGGTAAGCGGCAAAGCCAAAGCAAGCAGCAACCTCAACAAAATCAGCTGGTACTTTATCTACAAGGCCTGCAACATCAAGGATGTCGGCTCTATTGAGGGCAAGACTGAGAAGTATGTAGGCGATGACGACTTCAGTGTCTACAACTACCGCAGGGGGCTAAATAGCACTTCGAAACTCACAAATGGTAATTACAATGATTACGACTACACTCGCGGTGGAACTGAGGGATGGAGAATCCAGTTCAAAGAGGCTCAGACAGTAACGGCTATAGCTGTGTATCCCGGATATTACTGGGGCTCATTCTACTACGCATTGGCTGATTACTCAATATACACAAGCGATGACGAAGAGAACTGGAAGGAAGTAGGTACTGTTTATTCGCCACACAACTACAGTGAAGTTGATCAGACTAAGCCGGTTATTGCCGAGTTCTACGCTCCAATAACAGCTAAGTTTATCAAGATCAAGCCAGTAGATACCTACTATGGCTTCGACTCTTACAGCAACTGCTTCGTCAGCGAAATAGAGCTGTTCAAATAATCCCCTTAGGGGGATGGTTAGTGATAATAGATGTAAAATGGTAGTGGCGTCCCCGCTTTTGGGGGACGCCACTTTTTTGTATTTTTCCATTCAACATTCCACCCTCAACCCTTAACACTTAACATCCAACACTTAACACTTAACACTTAACACTCCACATTCAACATTCAACATTGCGGCTCTGCCGCAACCATTCAACATTCAACACTCAACACTCAAAATTCTAAATTATGGCAAGAATCATTCCTATCGATGTCATCAAGGGCATCAGCGGCAAGTATGGCAACAACTCTAACGACTACTTCGCCACCAACTCATCAAGCAACAAGATCCACCTCGCCAAGATTACCAACCCCTACAAGGGTCCTGCCACTGAGAAGCAGATGGCACAGCGCGAGAAGTTTGCAACCAAGCAGGCCGTCTGCTCAGCATGGCTCAACGCCAACCGCCCAAGCGAGAAGAACGGCGAGAAGGGCACCGCCAGCTATCAGTCGGCTCAGCGACTCAAGCGCGCCCTTGCCTTCTCCAACGTCAACCAGGTGCTCTACAAGTACATGGACGAGAAGGGCAACATCAAGCTCCCCGACGGCATAGCCTCACCCAGCTCGCCCGGAGCAGGTTCCGACCCAGGCTCTACTACCGACCCAGGCTCGTCAGGCAACCCCGGCTCAAGTAGCTCAGGCTCAACTACCGACCCAGGTTCTGAGGAAGACAACGGCAAGCTGGAAGCGTAGGCGCAATGTGAATGTGGAATGTTGAGTGTTGAATGTTGAATTGACAGCACCCCGACAATTTAACACTCAATACTCAACATTAGTGCTTGATTCGTAGTGAAGTATTCAACACGAATCACACGAATTGCACGAATTCAGATAACACACGCAACATTCGTGAGATTAGTGAAATTCGTGGTGAAGTTTTGACCACTAATCGCACGAATCGCACGAATTAATAACACATGCAACATTCGTGAGATTAGTGAAATTCGTGGTGAAATACTGACCACGAATCGCACGAATTAATAACGCACGCAACATTCGTGAGATTAGTGAAATTTGTGGTGAAATACTGACCACGAATCGCACGAATCGCACGAATTAATGACACACGCAACATTCGTGTGATTAGTGAAATTCGTGGTGAAGTAACGAACACGAATTACCATAAATTATCCATAAATTACTCATAAATTAATTCGTGGCAAAAATCGTGTTCAATTTGCGATAATTCATGTTTATGTTTCAAGTAACATGAATATCCATAAATTATCCATGAATTACCCATAAATTAGTTCTTGGTAAAATTCTTGGTGAAATTCGTGGCTAATTCATGATAATTCGTGTTTAAAAGATAAATCATTATATGAAGATTTTAGTTACTGGAGCCAAAGGTTTTGTAGGCAAGAACCTTTGCGCCCAACTCAACAACATCAAGTCCGGCAAGGCTCGCTGCTACGGCAATCTTACTGTTGAGGAAGTATTCGAATACGACCTTGACTCTACTCCCGAGCAGCTTGACACATGGTGCAAGGAATGCAACTTTGTGTTCAACCTTGCAGGTGTCAACCGTCCCAAGGATAACGACGAGTTTATGAAGGGGAATTTCGGTTTTGCCTCTACATTGCTCGATACATTAAAGGCACACAAGAACAACTGTCCCGTGATGCTCTCAAGCTCTCAGCAGGCATCCTTGACAGGACGTTTCGGCAACAGCGAGTATGGCAGAAGCAAGAAAGCTGGTGAGGATTTGTTCATTGAATATGGCAAGGAGACAGGAGCCAAAGTATTGGTATACCGTTTCCCTAACCTCTATGGAAAATGGTGCAGACCCAACTATAACAGTGCCGTAGCCACTTTCTGCAACAATATTGCCAACGACCTCCCCATCACCGTCAACGACCCGAGTGTAGAACTTGAACTGCTCTACATTGATGACCTTGTTGACGAAATGATTCATGCATTGAAGAGTGAGGAGCATCATTGCGAGTTTGAGGGACTTGAAGTACTTCCTTCAGCAGAAGGCAAGTATTGCTATTGCCCTATCACCCATAAGGCTACTCTTGGTGAAATCGTAGACTTACTCCACAACTTTGCTGATATGCCCAAGACATTGATGATTCCTGAAATCCCCGTCGATTCATTTGCCAAACGTCTGTATAGCACTTTCCTTAGCTATTTGCCAAAGGAGAAAGCTATTTTCGACTTAAAGATGAATGTAGATCCACGTGGCTCATTCACCGAATTGGTACACACCCTTAACTGCGGACAAGTAAGCATCAATATCTCTAAGCCTGGTATCACAAAAGGTGAGCATTGGCACAATACCAAGTGGGAACAATTTATTGTTGTTGCAGGTCACGGACTTATCCAGCTCCGCAAGGAAGGCACAGACGAAGTGTTGAACTATGAAGTTAGTGGTGACAAGATCCAATCCGTCATCATGCTCCCTGGTTACACCCACAACATCATCAACCTCTCCGACACAGAAGATTTAGTTACAGTTATGTATTGTAACGAGATTTTTGACCCCAATAAGCCAGATACCTATTTTGATAAGGTAGAACAGAAATAAAGATATTAAACATGGAAAAGCAACCCAAATTTGATTATTCTGATATAAAGTTTAAGGATAATGGCAAACTAAAGCTCATTATCGTTGTCGGCACACGCCCCGAGATTATCCGTCTCGCAGCCGTTATCAACAAGTGCCGTCAGTATTTCGACGTAATCCTCGCCCACACAGGTCAGAACTACGACTACAACCTCAACGGCATCTTCTTCCGCGATCTGAAGTTAGCCGAGCCCGAGGTATACATGGATGCTGTAGGTGATGACCTTGGTGCCACATGCGGTAACATCATCAACTGTTCATACAAACTCTTTGCCCAGACAAAGCCTGACGGAGTCTTGGTGTTAGGCGATACAAACTCATGTCTTAGCGTTATCGGAGCCAAGCGCCTCCACATCCCAATCTTCCACATGGAGGCAGGCAACCGCTGCAAAGACGAATGTCTCCCTGAAGAGACCAACCGCCGTATCGTAGACATCATTTCAGATGTCAACATGGCATACTCAGAGCACGCCCGTCGTTACCTTGCCGACTGTGGCTTGCCAAAGGAGCGCACCTACGTTACAGGCTCACCTATGGCAGAAGTTCTTCATAACAACCTCTCTGAGATTGAGGCAAGTGACGTTCATCAGCGTCTTGGCTTGGAGAAAGGCAAGTATATACTCCTTTCTGCACACCGTGAGGAGAACATCGACACAGAGAAGAACTTTATGTCTCTTTTCTCAGCAATCAACAAGATGGCAGAAAAGTACGATATGCCTATTCTCTACAGCTGTCACCCACGCTCACGCAACCGCCTCGCAGCATCTGGATTCCAGCTTGATAAGCGTGTCATCCAGCATGAGCCTCTTGGCTTCCACGACTACAACTGTCTTCAGATGAATGCCTTTGCAGTAGTATCTGACTCTGGTACACTTCCTGAAGAATCAAGTTTCTTTACTTCAGTAGGTTATCCTTTCCCTGCTATCTGCATCCGCACATCTACTGAGCGTCCTGAGGCTATCGACAAGGGCGACTTTATCATCGCTGGTATCGACGAGAAGTCTTTGCTCCAAGCTGTAGATACTGCCGTTGAGCTTTGTCGTGACGGTCAGCATGGTATTCCCGTGCCTGATTATGTTGATGAGAATGTATCAACTAAGGTTGTGAAGATAGTGCAGAGCTATGTTGGTATTGTAAATAAAATGGTGTGGCGTAAGTTCTAACAAATACTATCTATTATGGCATACCCAATGGGAAGAATGGGAGGAGGGAGTTTTATATTTTAGGTAACGTTTTTTACAGAATATGAAAGTTTTACAAATTAATGCAGTATATGGGCAAGGTAGTACAGGGACAATAGTTCGCGATATTGAAAAAATGTGTGAAGAGTCCGGTATAGAGTGTTATGTGGCAAGTCCAGATAAAAAGGTTCTTAAAGCAAAGCATGGATATGTAATAGGGAATACTTTAGACCATAAGATACATGCTCTACTATCACGTATTCATGGAAAACAGGCCTATTATTCGCATATTCCTACTCGAAACTTAATTCGATGGATAGACGAAATAAAGCCTGAAATAGTCCATCTGCACAACCTACATAGCAATTATATTCACCTTAATATGCTATTGCATTATCTTGCAGAGAAAGACATAAAGACCATTGTCACACTTCACGATTGCTGGTTTCTCACAGGTGGTTGTTTTCATTATACTGCTGCTGGTTGTGATAAATGGTTGACAAATTGCAAAAATTGCCCGAAAAAGAAAGAAGACACACCTGCTTTTTTCTCAAAACAGTCAGCTAAAATTCTTGCTGATCGTAAGAAGTTTCTACTTGCGATTCCACATCTTTATATTACAGGTGTATCTCAGTGGATGGCTAATGAAGCTCTGAAGACATTCCTAAAAGATACTCCAAACTATGTCATAACTAATGGCATAGATATGGAGGTCTTTAAACCTACACCTTCTGACTTCCGTAAACGTTTAGGATTAGAAGATAAATACATCATCCTTGGTCCTGCAAGCAAATGGTTACTTTCTGTAAACAAGCAGGTAATGGCAGAATTTAGTAGTATTATGCAACCAGATGAGGTCTTATTATTGTTTGGAGTGACCAATGCTATGGTATCGTGGGCATGAGATGAGCTGTTTTTCAGCAATTTCAGACGTCCGTAT
>OQVT01001946.1_pt1 | contig 13273 bp, 3 predicted proteins | sample 1691561 | NCBI WGS metagenome assembly OQVT01 (sample SAMN03418260, study PRJEB22391) | human gut metagenome | biome: human-gut; feature: organic feature; material: feces | host: Homo sapiens | place: Tanzania | collected 2013-01 | reverse complement strand
CCTGGCCGAAAGCGGCAACATCTATGGACAGCTGCACGAACCGCTCCACCCCGTGCTCGCTGGCGCTCACCAGCAGGTTCTTGGTGCCCAGCACGTTGTTCTTGACCGCCTCGGCGGGGCTGACCTCCATCAGCGGCACATGCTTGTGGGCCGCCGCGTGGAACACCACCGTGGGGTGGTAGGTATCAAAAACCTCGTCCAATCGCTTTTTATCCCGGATAGAGCCGATAAGCACCGTGACCGGGATATCGCGGCCGTACTTCTGCTGCAGTTCCATCAGCAGCTCGTAGGCGCAGTTTTCGTAGATATCAAAGATGAGCAGCTTGCCGGGCTTGAAGCGCATGACCTGACGGCACAGCTCGCTGCCGATGCTGCCGCCGCCTCCGGTGACCAGAACCGTCTTGTCGTTGATATAGCCGCAGATCTCCCCCAGGTTCACCTGGATGGGGTCCCGGCCCAGCAGGTCCTGCAGCTCCACCCGGCGGAGCTTGCTGATGGTGACCTCACCGTTGACCAGCTGATACATGCCCGGCACCACCTGGATCTGGCAGCCGGTGGTGCTGCATATATTGAGGATCTCCTGCCTTCCGGCGCCCTGAAGCGACGGAATGGCGAACACGATCTTGTCGATATCGAATTGCTTGGCGGCCTGGGGAATGTCCCGCCGCGCACCCACAACGCGCACACCCTCCAGAATGCGGCCCCGCTTGGCGGGGTTGTCGTCGATGATGCAGGCCACCCGGCTGTTGAGATGACTGCTGACGGCGTATTCCCGGATCAGCTGCCGCCCGGCCTGGCCTGCGCCGATGATCATGACGTTTTCCGCATTTTTCCGGGCCAGAGGCGCCCGGTTGCGCAGGTACCGCACCCCGCGATAGAAAAAGCGGATGCCGGAGGTGCAGAAGAAGCTGAAGAACAGGCCCCACACATAATAGGACCGGGGCATATGCACCCCAAACAGCGCCACGCATGCAAAGCTCAGCCCGCCCAGAAGCACATAGACCAGTATGATCCGCATCAGCGCGTCCACGCTGACGAACCGCCAGATGCTGTTGTACAGGTTGCACAGCCAGAACACCGCCAGGCAGACCGGCACCCACCACCAGATGGTGTGCAGATATCCGTCCACAAACTCCTGGGGAATATCCGTAAAGTGGAAGTCGAACCGTGCCCACAGGGCCAACAGGTACGAGCCCATGATGCCGACGATGTCCGCCAGCATGATCAGGAGCACCCGGGACAGCCACCTGCGATCCACTTTTCCTATGTACAGGCCCATCCGGCGGCGCCTCCTTTCTCAAGGCGGAGTCATCCTTCCTCCGCTTCCTCTTTTCAGATGCCATCCCAATATAGCACAAAACAATGAGAAAATCAAGTCGAAAAAACGTTGTTTCAATAAGGCAAATCTGTGGAAACGTTTTCGCTTTATCGGCTGGCATACGGGGGCCAATCCCTGGCAGGCCAGACTGTCAAAAAAGCCTCGCAGAGTTCGCGGCCCGCAGGCCGCGAATAAGGTTTGATCCATTTTTCGCGGCGGCGTGTACGTCGCGAAAAATTCTCTGCGCGGAGAGAGTGTGTTTTCGTGCAGCAATGCACGAAAACGCGCGGGTCGGAGCGAAACCCATTCATCAAAAGGGCATCGCCCTTTTGATGAATGCAGCGCCACCCAAACGGGTGGCGTTTTTATTTCAGGCAGGGGCAGAAAGGTTTTGCGCTTTTTATGGCCCGCAGGCCCTGTTACGCCTATGTTTTTGTCCATATTTAATAGATTGTGTCGATAAAATTTGTGCGGGAATCAAGTTGCAACTTTGTCGAAATAGTGCTACACTAACCCGTGTATGTCCAAAATAGGAGAATGAGCCTCTTCTGCCCGTTCTCCGGCGCGGCGCAGGCGGGCATGAGCGTGTCTGCGCAGGGGGGTGCAAAGCAGAAAAGGGTACCCTTTTCTCGTCCCGGCCTGGCCGGGACGATGGCCATGACCACAGGCGGACGCATGCTGCCCGCTTGTGGCGGCCTGCTGGATGCGCGTCTTGCTGACCGACCGCCGCGCGGAGGGAGGACGTATGCCCAGCTGCGGCAGGGCCCGGCATTCCGCCGGATGCGCTGTCCGGCGCAGCAGCCTTGTCCGGTACGGTATACGGACGCTTTGACCCGGAGATCCCAAAGAAAAAAATGAAAGGATGGGGGAACATGAGCAAAACAAGAATGGGCAAACGAGTTGCGTCATTGCTGCTTTCGCTGGTAATGATGTTTTCTCTGCTGCCGACGACGGTGTACGCCGAAGGGGCGGATACCGGCGACACCACTGACGCGGTCGTTGAGGAGACGATCGCGCCCGTTAACGCGGAGGGCGTTGACGCTGTCGCGCAGGAGGCGGAGAGCAGCGGAGACGAACAACCCGACGGGGCTGATAACGTGACGAGCTCCGCTGTCGCTAAGATCGGCGATAAGGAGTACGCCACGCTGGCCGGCGCCATCGCGGATGTGCAGGACGGTCAGACCGTCACGCTGACCGCCAATGTGGAGGTCGCTGACCTCACACTAGACAAGACGGTTACCATCAAGAGCGAGGGCGAGACTCAGTACGAGATCAAGGGCCTCAAGGCCATCGCCGGTACTGGTGTCACACTTGACAACGTCTATCTCAATCTGACTCAGACGCTGGAGATCGGCGGCACCAATACCACCCTGACCAACTGCACCATTCGTGCGAAGGATCTGGGGTATAATGATGTTGCCTCTGGCGAGTACAAGAGCGCGTTCGGCTACACGAATGGCTATAGCTACCTGACCCGCGTCACGGGTACCAATGTCACCATGACCGGTTGCGTCATCGACGGTACGGATAACGGCGATGAGGGCTACTTCCCCAATATGTGCCTGATGCCCACCAGTGCAACGAATGTCACTATCAAGGGTTGTACCTTTAACGAGGGCTGGGCGGCCATCTATTACGGCGCGATTAGCGGCAAGGTGGAGATCGATAGCTGCAAGTTCCAGAATATCTACGCATATTCCGTGAACGTGAGCGAGGGAACCGATACCACCGTCACCATCAAGGATTCGACGCTGGCGGGCTGGAGTTCTTTCGGCTCCAAGCTGAATTCGGTGACCTTTGGTAACTGCAAGTTCACCAAGGAACTCAATGGTTACGCGAGCGCTTACTCCACGGTGGCGACGTATACGGATACCGTGTTCAATAACTGCACCTTCACGGAGGACTTTGCGGGCGTCAACACTGCCGGAAATGAGAACGGCGTGTACGTTGATTCCGGCGCCAAGGCCAACGTTGTGGTGGAGATGAACGGCTGCACGGTCGTCAAGAATGATGGCAGTGAGAGCGGCAAGAACATCAAGGATGTCCTGAATACGGACAAGATGGGCGCGGGCACCACTGCCGTCGTGGCCATTGACGCCGTCAAGGACGCCAACGGCAAGTACGTCAGCGGCACCTTCGTGGGCGAAAAGACTGCTATCACGAATGTGATCGCTGCGGACAGCACCTACGATGCGACCACCGGCACGGTGACGCCCGCAACCACCAACGCTGTCGCTAAGATCGGCGACACCAAGTACGCCTCTCTGACTGAGGCTGTTGCGGCTGCCAAGGACGGCGCTACCGTCACCCTGCTGGCGGACGCCAAGGAGGACGTGGTCATCAACAAGAGCATCACCCTCGATCTGGGCGGCAAGACCCTGACCAACACCAACGCCGGCAAGGCTACGATCTCCGTGTCTAATGGTGCGACTGCCACCGTGAAGAACGGCTCCGTGGTGGGCGGCACCAGCTATTACAACATTGAGGTCACAAAGGGCAGCAACGCCAACCTGACGCTGGAGAGTGTGACTGCCACCGCCGGCAACACCGGTTCCTCCATGATCGACAACTGGGGCACCCTGACCATCAACAGCGGTACCTACACCGGCGGTCTGGATACCGTCAAGAGCGAGGAAGGCTCCACGCTGACCATCACCGGCGGTACGTTCACGCTGGATTATGCGACGAATGGCTACACTGCGGTCATTCTGGTTTATGGTGATACCACCATCACCGGCGGCGAGTTTACCCAGAGTTTGACCACCACAGGACGGTGGAACCACCCGCAGGTCATCGCGACTGGTGTTGTGGAGGGCTATACCGCTATCACGCGGGTTACCGGCGGCCGCTTCGTCAACAAGATGTCCGGGGAGGGCATTTTCCGCGGTGTCGGCAAGGGCACCTCCGACAACTTCGAGGTCTCCGGCGGTACGTTCAACAAGGCTATCTCCGATGCCTTCTGCGCTGACGGCTTCATCCCCACCAAGAACGCGGACGGCACCTACGGCGTCAAGGAAGGTCAGTATGTTGCGAAGGTCGGCGACAAGAAGTACGAGACGCTGCAGGAGGCCATCAACGCCGCCGCGAACGGCGCTACCGTGACCCTGCTGGCTGATTGCGAGTCTGACCGCATCAATCTGGAGGATAAGAGCATCACCGTTGACCTGAACGGCAAGACGCTGACCTCCACGGCGGCTTACGGCGTCATGTTCTGCGCCAAGAACGGCAACACGATCACCGTCAACGGCACCACCGAGGGCTCCAGGCTGGTGGGCACTCTGATGGTCACGGCTGAGACAGACGGCCACATTGTGATCAACGGCGGTATCTACGAAAGCGCTAAGTATTGCCCGATCTACATCAACGGCGCTGTGAGCTCTGACAGCTCCACCCTGACTGTCAAGGATGCGACCATCACGGCGCTTTCGGGCGACAGTGATCAGGATAACGGCGTCGCCGTGTATCTGGCCGGTTACAGCACCAGCACCTTTACGAAGACTACCATTACCGCGCCTGTCACCGGTTTGGAGATTCGCGCCGGTAAGCTGACGCTGACCGACTGCACCGTCACCGGCGGTTCGGGCGAGGTAGTGACCAATGCCAATGGTAACGGTACTACTGTAACCAACGCTGCAGTTGCGATTTCCCAGCACACCACGAAGAAGGACATTGACGTTACCATCACCGGCGGCACCTACACCGCTAAGGCGGCGGTCTATCAGACCAATGTTCAGGGTACCGGTTCCGAGAACGTCAAGGTTTCCATCACGAGTGGTACGTTCGAGGGTGCCGTTTCCGCTGAGACGAACAACACGGTCGCCGTCTCCGGCGGCAGCTTCACCAGTGCGGTACCCGAAAACTGCTGCGCCGAGGGCTTTGTCCCCACGCAGAATGACGACGGCACCTACGGCGTGCGCGAGGCGAATTATGTTGCTGAGGTCAGCGGCACCAAGTACGAATCTCTGGCTGAGGCCATTGAGGCGGCCAGTAGAAATGCAACCGTGAAGCTGCTGGCGAATACCAAGGAGAATGTCACCATCAGCACGCCCTACGTGACGCTTGACCTGAACGGTCACACCCTCAACGGCAGCACCGGCGAACGCAAGCCCGCGCTGACCGTTACGGCCCGCGTGACCGTCAAGGACAGCAGTGCGGCGCAGACCGGCACCATCATGCGTGAGGACACCGCAGGGAACTCCGGCGTTTCCTCCCACTATGTCATTGATATTCAGGGGGCCGGCTGGCTCACGTTCGAGAGCGGCAACGTCAAGAATGACAGTGGCGCCGGCGGCACAAAGGGCGCGTCCCTCGTCCGCGTCGGCAGCGACAGCGTTGCAAAGTACCCCGGTCTGAACATCAAGGGCGGCACGTTCACGCAGGACAACTTCATTGTCATCAAGGTTGAGCGCGGCGACCTCTTCCTGAACGGCGGCTCGCTGAACTCTGCGAACAGCTACGCGGTTCAAACCTGGCATAGAGCGACGATCAAGGGCGGCACGGTCAACGGCAATGTCTCCTCGTGGACCTATGACGGCGGTCCCGGCGCCGAAACCACGATCAGCGGCGGCACGGTCAACGGCAATGTTGAAGCCATCAGCTATGACGGCAAGGCTGGCAAGCCGGCACTCGTTTCCATCAGCGGTGGTACGGTCAACGGCACGCTCATAGCGGGCATCTATAATAGTGCGACCGAGCCCACCAAGGACATGGCGACCATCAAGATCACCGGCGGTACGTTTGACAAGGATCCCACCAAGTATGTGGTCGAGGGTTCCACCGTTAAGACGAACACGGACGGCACCTTCGGCGTGGAGAAGGCTTACCTCGCCAAGGTCGGCGACAGCTCCTACTACACCATGGACGAGGCGTTTAAGGCGCAGACTGCCAGCGGCAAGCCGATCGTCCTTCTGCGCAACTACACCACCGGCTCGACCTTTAACTCCGGCACCGTCGCCCGTGTGGTCGACCTGAACGGCCACACCTGGACCTGCACCGGCACGGATGCAAACAGCGCGGCCTTCGAGATCAACAACCCCAATGCGACGCTGACCGTGAAGAACGGCAAGGTGGTCAGCAGCCAGCTGGTGGGTCTGATCCCCTCCGCTATGGGCGGCACCATCAAGTATGACAACTCGAGCCTCATGTTTGAGGGCGTTGAGATGAGCACGACCGCCACGAGCGGCATCGAAACCAACGGCAACAACACGAACGACAGCGTCACGCTGAAAAACAGCACGCTGAATGTCCCCAACGGCTTCGGCATCTACTTCCCGAGCAGCGGTACGCTGACCATCGAGAACAGCACCATCAATGCCAAGACCATGGGCGTGCAGGTCTGCTCCGGCAGCCTGAGCATCAATGAAGGCAGCGCGATCACGGTTTCCGGCGGCCCGGTCGAAAAGACCGAGAATGACGGCGCTATCCAGGACGGCGCGGCGATCTCCATTGTGAACCGCACCGGCTACAAGGGCCTGGACAAGATCGAGGTCACCGGCGGTAAGTTTACTGCCAAGACCGGCAACGCGGCCATCAAGGCTTACAACTGGGAGAACAAGACCGAGAGCACGTTTGACAACAGTAACAACGTTGTTGCCGTCTCCGGCGGTACGTTCTCCAGCGCGGTCAAGGAAGAATACTGCGCCACCGGTTACATTCCCACCACCAACTCTGACGGCACCTACGGTGTGAAGCCGGGCAGCTACGTCGCGGAGACCAACGGCGTCAAGTACGAGACGCTGCAGGCGGCTATCGATGCGGCTTCTCATCGGAACGGCGGTCAGACGGAAGTGACGCTGCTGTGCAACGTCACCATCAAGGAAACCGTCACTTTTGCGAAGGAATTTAGCGCCGGCTCTGTGCTCCTGAACCTCGGCGGCTACACCCTCACCGGCGAAGGCTGCCGCGCACTCCAGATCAACAGGGGCAGCCTCTATCTGGAAAACGGCACGGTCACCAGCACGGGCATCGTGGACAGCAGCTCCGTTATCCGCATCGGCAGCAACGAGGCGACCTACAACGGCGCGACCCCCATGCTCCATATGCAGAAGGACGCAAAGGTCGTTGCTCCCGAATCCTATGGCGTGACCATCTTTGGCTCTGCCACCAGGGGCGAAAAGCTCAAGGTGATGTCCAATGCTGAGATCATTGCTACTGGTCCCAGCCCCGCTATCAGCGGCAACGGCGGCGCAAACTACAACACCGACGATAGAACCAGCGGTTGGAAGGCTGAGGAGATCATCATCGGTGAGAACGCGGTCATTTCCGCGGCGAACAACTATGCTATCTATCATCCCGAGTGTGGAACACTGAACATTCAGGGCGGCACGATCACCGGCACGGGCGGTATCCAGATGTGCTCCGGCACGCTGAAGATCAGCAACAGCCCGAAGATCACCGCCAATGGTAGCGCGGATTATGACTACACTGGGGACGCAGGCGTTGTCTACGACGCGGCGGCGATCTCTGTTATCAACCGCGGCTATCCGCAAGGTCCTGCTACTGCGACCATTAAGGGCACGCCCACGGTCACTGCTGCAAACGGTGAAGTCATCCATGCCTTCACTTGGAGCAACAGCAACAAGACTGATGGCAAGTGGGCAGAGGCTGGCGACTACATCAACGTCTCCGGCGGTACTTACAACAAGCAGTTCAACGAGGCATACCTCGCGGCGGATTGCACGCTGGTTACAAGCAGTGAGGGCGGCTACACCGTCGATCAGAAGAAGGTCGCTGAGTACAACGGCACGCAGTACACCAGCTTGGCTTTGGCAGTTCGAGCCGCCAACGAGACTGGCGGTACGGTCAAGCTGCTCGACAACGTGACGCTGACCAACAGCCTTGGCATCGGCGGCACTGCGGCGGTCACGCTGAACCTGAACAAGAAGACCCTCACCTTTGACGGTGCGCAGATCTATACGCAGGGCAGCGCGAATGTTATCATCGATAACGGTACGATCAAGCGCATTGACAAGCCCACCAGCGGCAGCGCCAGCAACTTCGCCATTCAGGTGATGAGCGGCAGCAGCCTGATCATTGGCACGGGTATGTACATGTACAAGCCGGTGACGATCGAGAGCACCTACGGCATTTACAACGTCGGCGGCAAGCTGAATGCGCGCTATACGGCGATCAACACCAACGGCTGGTCCATCGCGGTCAACGACAGCGCTACGAAGACCGGTGAGGTCGAGATCGGCCTGAACGCAACGACAAAGATCACCAGCCAGAGCGGCAACTGCATTGGCACCGCAGTGAACAGCAAACCTAATGTGACCATCCACAAGGGTACGCTGACCTCCAACGGTACGGGTTGGGATGCCGGCGTCATCTACTGGGCGTCCGAGGGCACGCTGACCATCGAGGGCGGCACCTTCACCGCCAGCAGCGCTGAGGGCAGCGAAGCGGCGGCCGTCTATCAGAAGAACGGCACTGTGAAGATCTCCGGCGCTACCACCAAGCTGCTGGGCAACAACGCGCTGGTCGTCAAGGCCGGCGACGGCAGCACCGGCGAAATGGTCACCGAGCTGTCCGGCGGTACCTACTCCACCAAGCCGGATGAGGCTTGGGTCGTCGAGGGCAAGGAGATCCACGAGACGGATAAGGGCTACAAGGTCGAAGGCCCCTACGTTGTGGAGGTGACTCTCGAGAACGGCACGACTACCAAGTTCGACAGCTGGTTGGGCGCTTTCACCAGCAGTCAGGCGCAGTACAACAATGCTACCGTCAAGCTGCTGGCAGATATCGAAACCGACACTGTGGTCAAGACCTTCGCGACTGTCACCATCGACTTCAACGGTCATACGCTGACGGTGAAGCAGCCGGAGAAGGCAGCAGAGACTGCGGCGATCACGCTGCTTGCCAGCAGCGCCAGAGGCACGGCGCACGTGACGCTGAAGGATTCCTCTGAAGCGGCCAACGGCGGCATGAAGACCGTCAATGTCTACGGCGTCACAGTCAAGGGCAGCAACACGACTCTGACGGTCGAGAACGGCAACTACAACTGCGATACTTCCGTGGTACAGGTCGAGAAGCCTGTGAGCGGCGTGGCGACTGCCTACATCAAGGGCGGTACGTTCCAGACCGAGGATGCGGACAAGAGCTACCTGCTGAACTGCATCGACGAGGCTTTCAAGGATGGCACGGCCAAGATGGAAGTCACCGGCGGTACGTTCCACGGCTTCGATCCCAGCGCGAACCCCGAGAGCGAGGGCACTTCCTACGTGGCTGAAGGCTATGTCTCCGAACTGACCCCCAGCGGCGCTTATGAAGTGGTGGAGGCTGTCTACGTCGCCGCGATCGGCGATAAGCAGTACACCTCTCTGGCGAACGCCTTTGCCGCCGCCAACGAGGGCGATACCGTGAAGCTGATCGCCAACTTCACCACCGACGCCACCAAGACGGAAGCGGCTGACCGGCTGATCGTCAAGAAGAGCATCACGTTGGATCTGAACGGCTACACGATGACGATCCCCGGTGAGCTGGAGCGTAGCTCGAACTGGGCTGCGTTCTACATCAACGAAGGTACGCTGACCGTGAAGGACAGCACCAAGAGCACCGGCGCGATTATCGGTGCTGACAAGACCGAGGAGAACCCCAAGTATCGCGGCGGCGTGTATCTGTTCCACCTGAACGGCGGCGATCTGGTCATTGAAAACGGTACTTTCTATGCTGGCTGCACGGTGGCCAACGTCCAGAAGGGCACAGCGACTGTCGACGGCGGCAGCTTCGCGGTGTATGTGGACGAGGGCGAGGATTCCCGCTATCTGCTGAACTGCATTGACGCCAACTACAAGAACGGCACCGCGCGCATCGTCGTCAACGGCGGTACGTTCGTGGGTTACGACCCGCGGAACAACGCGGCCGAGGGTGAGGGCACCAACTTCGTGGCTGTTGGCGTCGGCGTGGACGCGAACACCACGGACGGCACGTTCACGGCGCTGCCCAACATGGTCGCGCAGCGCATCGCGGCGGACAACAGCTCTGTCAAGGCATACGCTACTCTGCCCGAGGCTATCGAGGCCGCCCAGTCCGGCGAGACTGTCCAGCTGCTGAATGCCATTGAGACTTCCAGCACGATCAAGGCCAATATGGCCACGGGCGTGACCCTTGACCTGAAAGGCTTCCGCATCGACGGTTCAACGATTCCCGAGGATACGGCGGATGAAGGCGTGCTGAAGCTGACCATCGGCGACAAGGATACCACTGAGGGCGTGGTCAGGATCAACGGCAGCGCCAAAGTCATCAAGGGCAAGCTGCCGCTGGTGTTCGACAGCGTGAATCCTGAGGCTGAGATCGGGATCGTCCTTGACAAGAATATGAGACTGGAGACGACCATCATCGGCAGACCTGCCAACAAGGTACGCTTGCTCCAGGCTCCGATGTACCTGGACGATTATGAGGGCATGGGCCAGGATCATTACCAGATCGGCGGCGTCTTCTACACGAGCGGCGATACAGATCGCCGTGTCTATGAGTCGCTGCAGTACGTCATCGACAAGTTTGGCAGCGCTACTCTGCTGCACAGCTACGAGACCGGCAAGACCCTGACGATCCCGGCTGATAAGAATCAGGTCACGCTGCAGCTGAGCACGAGAAGCGAGTACATCTATACGGGTACGGACGACATGATCGAGGTGCCGGCCGGTGCGGTGCTCATTGTCAGTGGCAGTGCCGCACTGAAAGCTCTGAGTGCAAAGAGCGTGATCCATATGACGGGCAGCAGCGATACTTACGGGGCGACCATCGTATCTCTGGACGGCAACACGTTGACCGGCGGTAAATACGGCGTTTTCGCCGAGGACATGGGCTGGAATTCCGACGAGACCAGACAGGATAAGCTGAAGCTGCAGAATACCACGATCACGGCAAACGACATGGGCGTGTACTTCTCCAGCAACGGCGCCACGGGAAAGACCGAGGGCAATGGCTCTCTGTGGATCCAGGGCAGCACCATCCGGGCCAACACCGGCGTGCAGGTCAGCGCGGACAGCGAGCTGTACATTGACAGCAGCATCACCGCCACCGGCAATGGCGGGGGCGCTATCGGAAATGGCCCCATCCTTGACGGTGCGGCTGTGTCCATCATCAAGCGCGGCGAGACCGCGGTCGCTTCGCGGTCCATCAGCGGCGGCACGTTCATCAGCGCCGGCGACGTTAGTGCGGTGCAGACCTACGATGTGACAGATACCGGGAAGACCGACTGGACACCCGATACCGGCTTCATCACCGGCGGTCGCTTCAGCACAGACGTGGGCAAGTACTGCGCCATTGACTATCGGTGCAACGCCCCTGCCGGGAACGAGACGATGTACACCGTGACGAAGATGGAGAAGATCAGCATGACCAGAAAGCTGACACTTGCTCACGATCTGATCGTCACCTACACGGCGAAGGTGCCCGATGGCTATACGGCTCCTTACGCAGCGTTCAGCTTCGAGAACAGTAACAGCAACGCTTGGGAGGACACCCAGGTCGCCGGCACTGTTCTGAAGACCGAGGAAGGCTTTACGTATTACACCTTCGCATTCACCGGCATCAATCCCCAGCGCATGACCAATACGCTGAAAACAAAGATCTATGCCACAAACAGCAGCGGTCAGGTCGTGGCGCTCACAGGTGAGATGGAGGACAGCGTAGCCAAGTACTGCGCAACTGTGATCGAAAAATACAACACAGCGGGAACTTGGACTGAGCTGATCAGCAACCTGGTGGCCTATGGTACCGCGTCCCAGCAGTACATGGACTACAACCTGAGCAATCTGGTAAGCAGCTACACCGGCCTGGAGAATCTTACCACGACGGATTATAGTGGAAAGACCGGCGACATCGCATCGACCAGTGGAAAGAACTCTGTGGACGGAGGCGTCACGATCCGTAGTGTTTCCGTGGTATTGACCAGCTCCTTCGCGGTACGCCTGTACTTCACGCTGGACGCGGATACAGAGCTGAACACTGTCAAGTTCACGGCAGCGGTTGGCGGCAAGACGACTGAGTTTATCCAGTTCAATCAGGATGAATCCGGGCGCTACTACTTCGACTATGTTGGCCTGAACGCGCAGCAACTGGATAGCGAGATCACCTTCGCCTCCTTTGTGGGCGAGAATGCCGACGATACGGTTGGGTACAGCGTGAATACCTATCTGGCGCAGATGCTCAAGGAGCCGTATACCGGAAATGAGCCGCTGAACGGCCTGGTCAAGGCGCTGTTCAACTACGGCTGGACCTGCAAGAACTTTGGTAAGTAAAGGAGAAACGATATGAAGTATGTTGAGCCTGAGATGAAGGTGCTGGAGCTGGAAACGGAGATCATCTGCAGCAGCGGCGGTATCGAACTGCCGGACATTCCCTTCGAATAATCCCATCCCCATCTCAAACACCGCCGTGTCATAGGCTTCAGCAGACGGTTTGCCGCCCTGCGGCAGAAAGGAGCATCCGCATGAAACAGAAATGGATGGCGGCGCTGCTGATCCTGTGCCTGCTGGCCTCCCTGTGCGCCTGCGGCAAGAAAGCGCCCCAGGACGAGACGCCCTGCCAGCCGGACACGGCGCAGACCGGCAACGCGACCCCCAAAAAAACCACCGATGACACGGCCTGCACCCACGAGCAGCTGACGCCCAACGTGACCCAGCCCACCTGCACCCGGGACGGCTCCGTGGTCTACATCTGCGACAGCTGCGGCGCAGCGGTGCGGACGACGCCGCTGCCGGCCATGAGCCACAGCTACCGCTGGGAGGATGACGACAGCACCCATTGGCAGGTGTGCACCATCTGCGGTGACAAGACGGCTCCGGCGGACCACACGCTGCAAAACGGCGTCTGCACCGTCTGCGGCTATCAGGCCGGTCAGACCGGCGATCCGGCAGCACGATCTCGCCGGCACCGGAGGGCTGCTCCGGGTCAGGCTCCGACGGGTCGGGCTTTTCCGGGTCCACGGGGTCGGGGGCCGAGGGGTCCGCC
>OQVT01001942.1_pt1 | contig 13276 bp, 12 predicted proteins | sample 1691561 | NCBI WGS metagenome assembly OQVT01 (sample SAMN03418260, study PRJEB22391) | human gut metagenome | biome: human-gut; feature: organic feature; material: feces | host: Homo sapiens | place: Tanzania | collected 2013-01 | reverse complement strand
CCGGTCAGTCTTGTAAATGTTTCTTTGGAAGTAATCAGGGTAAGTTTTCCGTTTGTCAGCCCATCACCGGAAAACAAATCAAATTTTAAAAGTCCTGCAATCTCCAGTTCTTCATTTCCAACCTGAATTATATCACCGATTTTCCAAATGCTGTTTTTATCTGCCGTTGCAATCACATAATTACTGTTTCCATAGACTTTGGATAATTTGCTTCCTCTTTGCAAAATCCCGTCTTTCTTTAAAGCGGCTAAATCAAAATCATCATATGAAATCAGGTCAATAACATCTTCATAGGTTTCGCTGCTATTTATCCTTGCTGCAAGGTCAAAAGCACTTCTTCGTCCATACACATTTTGAATTCCGTCATATTTCTGAAGTTGCTCTATCAGCTTTTCATCCAGGGAGTTTTGTCCGTTCTCACTTATAATTTCAATATCTGCATCTGCTACTGATTGTGGCATCATATACCCCACCAGCTCGGTAAGAACAGAAAATGTCAGAAACAGAATGATTCCAAGTGCAAACGAACCCGTTAGCAACAGCAAATTCTTTCGGATGCTTTTTGCATGCTGAATTCCAAGTATGGTTTCCATATGGAATACGCCATGTTTTATCTTATCATATGAATACTGTCCGTTTTCCATTGTTCCGGAAACGGCTGCCGCCGGAGATACCTTTGCTGCACGTTTTGCCGGTGCATTAGCTGCAAGCAAAACCGTAACAACTCCCATTACCATTCCGCATATCACACCGGGAATACTGATGCGGCCAAGCGGAATATTGGAAAACTCTTCTCCGACTACAAAGCGTAACACCAGGCACCCCAGCCAGGTAAAAACAATTCCTGAGACAATGCCAATTGGAATTGCCACCCGGCACCAGTTCAATGCTTCCAGTTTTACAAAATGTCGCACCTGGCTTTTACTCATTCCGATGCATCGCATCATACCAAAAAATTTCGTTCTCTGGGCAACATTACTGTTAATGCTGCCGGCAATCATAAAAACTCCTGCAAGCAAAATCAGTACTACAAGCAATATCGCAACCGGTTGTAGTTGCTGCCATTGTTCGCTTCGAATCAAATCGGGAAGTGTAATCCGATGTTTTTCCTGCAGCCTGGTCATTTCCATGCGAATTCCCATTTCCACCATACTAAATAATGCGGTAACAAGAAAAACAGCAATGGCAATACACCCAATCGTCATTTGATTCTGTTGTTTATGTCTTTTTGCAGAAATAGGAATCAGACTCAGATAAGTTTTCATCCGCGGCACCTCCCTAAGTCTGTAAGAACTCCATCCACCACCTGCAATACCCGGTCTGCAGATTGTGCAATGCTCCTGCTATGTGTAATCATGAGAATGGTCTGCTCGTATTTTCTGGATGCTTCTTTTAGTAGGGAAATGACTTCTGCACTATTCTTTGAATCCAGATTTCCGGTCGGTTCATCAGCAAGAATCAGAGACGGTCGGCTAATCAATGCCCTGCCGATTGCAACTCTCTGCTGTTGTCCTCCCGAAAGCTGATGGGGCAGATGATTACGCCGTTCCTTCAATTTTAAAACCTCTAACAAGCCCTCCAGATATGCCTGATTTGGTTTTTGATGATCCAATAATATCGGAAAAAGAATGTTCTGCTCCACCGTAAGCTCCGGTATCAGGTTAAATGCCTGAAAAATAAATCCAATATTTCTGCGTCGGAAAACGGTCTGTGCGTTCTCCTTCATGTTCAAAATGTCTTTTCCATCAATGATAATATTCCCTGAAGTTGGTGTGTCCAGTGCTCCTATCATATTTAACAGCGTACTTTTTCCGGAACCGGACTCTCCTACAATGGCAACAAATTCACCCTTGGAAACCGAGAAACTGACATTCTTTAATGCATGTACTGCCGTCTCTCCACTCCCATAAATCTTCGAAACAGATTCGACTTCTAATAAATTCATAAATGCTGCACCTCTTTTCTTTTTCTGTAAGCGTAACACTCGTTCCTTACAGACAGATTACTGCAACCTTACAATTTTGTAGGAATTCCCACTACATCATGTCCTGTCGGTCTGCATCAATCCAAAAAGAGAGTAAAAAGGCCGTTCCTCTTCCCAATTCACTATCTACCTCAATCGTTCCGCCATGTGCTTCGATAATGGCTTTCGCAAGAGGAAGTCCCAGTCCGACTCCCTGGGTATCCTTTGAAAAGCGGCTCCGATAAAACCGCTTAAAAATATGATGAATGTCTTCCGGATGAATTCCGCTTCCGGTATCGGTTATTTTAATTTGGAAAAGAGCTGCCGAATCCGACCATTCCATTGTAATCGTGTCTCCCTCTTTCGTATGGTCAAATGCATTTTTCACCAGATTACTAACTGCCTCTGTCATCCAGTTTCTGTCACAAAAAAGATACTCACCTTTTCCACCATTTAATATCAGCTTCTTGTTCTCCATTTTTGCCCGATGTGCAAAATGCAGTTCTATATTCTTCATCATGTCTGCAACGTTCTCCTGTGTCTTTTCAAACATTACCGACCCTGCATCCAGCTTTGTCATTTTTAACAACTGCTGAATCAGCATTTCCATGCGGTCAAGCTCCTGTTCCGACAATGCTGCAAATTCTTTGATTTCCGAAAAATTCTTACATTCCGGATGCTCCTCGACTTCATTTTGTACCAATCCATTATAAATATTAAGTGCTGCAAGTGGTGTTTTTAACTGATGGGAAATGTCCGATATTGTGTCCTTTAAAAATTCTTTGCTTTGTATTTCATTATCTGCATGTGCATGCAATACCGACGCGAGCGTATTGATGGTATGAAACAGTCGATAAATTTCTCCTTCCTCTTCACATGCGATTCTGGCATCGGAATTTCCATCCAGGATTTCCTCCATCGTTGCCACGGCCTGTTCCATAAGATGATTCTGTTTCTTAAAATACAAAAAACATACCAATAATATGACAATAGCCATTGGCAGAAAAATCACCAATGGCACCCAGCATTTATGTTTATCGATTTGATATACCACGCATTCCATTCCCACAAAAAAACACACCATAACAAACAAAATGGCAAGGAAAAAATGTCGGATATCTTTATTATAAAATAGTTTCATACTACCCCTTCTCACATTTCTGTTACGTTCCACTTGTATCCCATACCACGTACCGTTACCAGTATTTGTGGGGTTCCCGGATCATCTTCAATTTTCATCCGCAGTCTTCTGATGTACACCGTAAGCGCACTGCTATCGATGTAATTTCCATTGCAATCCCACAACTTATCCAAAAGCTGCTCTTTGGATAGCACCATATTCGGATTCTGCATAAAGAAGCATAGCAGCTTATATTCTACTGCTGTCAGTTCCAATTCTTTTTCCTTTTTATAGGCAATTCCCTGCAACCGCAGCACTCTGATTCCATTTGACTTCAATTCAGTGTCATCTGTTGCAAAATCTTTACTTCTCCGAAGAAGTGCATGAATCTTTGAAAGCAGTACGCCAAGCTTAAATGGCTTCGTGATATAATCATCCGCTCCCATATCAAGCCCCATAATCACATTCATCTCTTCATCCGAAGCAGTCAGAAAAACGATTGGAACCTTAGACGTCTTCCGCACCTTCTGACAAAATTCAAAACCATTGCCATCCGGAAGCGAAACATCCAATACAAGCAAGTCATATTTTCCATCCGCCCAAAACTGGTCTGCCTCAGCAACCGTCCTTGCAATATCAACTTCAAATCCCTGCTTTTTAAATGCAAAGGACAAACCATTGACCAAACTAAGGTCATCCTCCAGAAGAAATAGTTTATTCACGTACGTTCCCCTTCTTTGTTTTGCTTTATACTTTGCTTCTTGCTTTGTTATTGATTTTCCTATCTGCGTCCGCCCAGAATTCTCTCTGCGTCCTCGCGGTTTTCTATATGCAAAAAATTGTGGTGAAAATATCCCACTCCTTCAAAAGAAGCAAGAAATATTTTCTATATAACAAAAGTGAAATGTTCATATATCCAAATTTTTTCAGCCAGTTTCTATATAGAAAAAATTGCTTTCAAAATATCCAAAACAGCTCATAAATTTTTCTATATGGAAAATATCGTAATCGAAATCTCCCAAGGTTTTCTATACAGGAAATAAATTGCCTTCCAATGTCCAAAAAAACTTCAAAATTGGGATGGAAATATGCAGTTTTTCTGCATATAGAAAATCAACCTACAAACGTTGGATATTTGTTCTTACTTTTTCCCTATATAGAAAATCCGACTAAACTCCACTCAAAATCTGTCCGAATATTGCCTACAAACAAATTTCTTCATTTAGTTTTGAAAAACGCTCTCCGTATAATATACCGACTGCATGGCGTCCTTTCCATAGAAGTCTGCACCAATCATATCTGCATATTCTTGCGTAAGGACTGCGCCGCCGACCATGATTTTGCACCACGGAACTGCTTTGTGGAGCTGCTTAATGGTTTCTTCCATACTTGTAACAGTGGTGGTCATCAGCGCACTTAAGCCGACAAGTGGTGCCTTTGTTTCTTCCACCGTTGCCACAACGGTTTCCGGTGGGACATCCTTTCCAAGGTCGATGACTTCATAACCGTAGTTTTCAAGAAGAACTTTTACAATATTCTTTCCAATATCATGAATATCGCCTTTTACTGTGGCAATGACTACCGTACCCTTCTTCTCCTGTACGTTTCCGCTGGCAGTTACATACTCTTTGATTGCCTGGAAGCCGGCTTTTGCTGCTTCCGCGCTCATGAGGAGCTGTGGCAAAAACATGGTTCCCTTTTCAAATCCCTGTCCAACGGTATCAAGTGCCGGAACAAGGTCTTCGTTAATGATTTCCATGGTTTCTTTTGTTCCAGGTGTGTTTCCATCTCCAAGGAGTTCTTTCGTTGCCCGGTATGCGGGCTCCTTCAATCCCTTGATGATACAATCCTTCAAGGTCAGCGAACCTCCGGACCTTCCTGCGCCGTTCTGCGAAATGCTCCCGCCGGGGGCTCCGGTTCCACCCTGCGCACCATTTCCTGCAGCACCGCCGGGCACTGCTCCACCGCCCGTTGTGCCGGTACTGCCGCCACCGGACGTGGTGGGGGCCGGTATCATTTCGGGAGCAACGGCATAGTTTTCGATGTAGTTCATGCACTGCTCATCATATCCCTGCAGAACGCAGAAGGTATCGTATGCCTGCCGCATGGCTCTTGCATTCGGATTGATAATTCCGGCAGAGAGTCCGGCATCCATTGCCATAGAGAAAAAGGCGGCATTCACCAGTTCCCGCTGTGGAAGACCGAAGGATATGTTGGAAACACCAAGTACGGTTCTTCCGCCCTGCTCTTTTATCTTTTTTACGACGGCAAGCGTTGTTTTGGCAGAATTCATATCTGTACTCATCGTCATGGTCAATGCATCAATCACAATATCCTTTTTGGAAATTCCATAGCTTTCGGCCGTACGGTAAATTTTTTCTGCAATCGCAAGTCTGCCCTCTGCGGTGGAAGGAATTCCATCCTCATCCAGCGTAAGACCGACTACAACTCCGCCATATTTTTGAACAAGCGGGAAGATTTCCCGCATTACTTCTTCTTTTCCATTTACAGAGTTAATCATTGGTTTTCCATTATAAATGCGCATTGCCTGTTCCATTGCCTGCACATTTGTCGTATCAATCTGTAATGGCAGTGGCAGGATGCTCTGCAATTCATATACAGTCTGCTTCATCATGGAAACTTCATCGATTTCAGGAAGTCCGACATTTACATCCAGAATATGAGCCCCGGAATCGGACTGCTTTACGCCCTCCTCCAGAATGTATTCCATATTGTTGTCGCGGAGTGCCTGTTTAAACTTGGATTTTCCGGTAGGATTTATTCTTTCGCCAATAATTACCGGCTTCTTTCCCAATTCCACTGCTTTCGAATAGGACGTTACTACTGTGATATCCTTTGCAACAAGAGGTAATGGTTTCTTCTTGCCACAACGGGAGGTTAATGCCTTAATATGCGCCGGCGTGGTTCCACAACAGCCTCCCGCAAAAAACGCCCCCATATCGATAATTTCTTCTACATCCTCTGCAAATTCTTCCGGAGTGACATCATATACGGTTTTTCCGTTCTCACTTCTTGGCAGACCGGCATTTGGAGTAATGACTAATGGAATGGATGCACACTGCGCCATTTTTTCAAAAATAGGTTTCATCTGCTTCGGTCCAAGTCCGCAATTCATTCCAATGGCATCAACACGAAGTCCCTCCAGCAATGCAACCACTACTTCCGGGGTTGCTCCGGTCAGCATTTTGTGGCTCTCGTCAAAAACAACCGTTGCAACAACAGGTAAATCAGAATTTTCTTTTGCTGCAAGAACTGCCGCTTTTAATTCATAAGTATCGCTCATGGTTTCGATTAAAATCAGGTCTGCTCCTGCTTTCACACCAGCTTTCACAACCTGCGCATAAACGGAAACTGCTTCTTCAAAATCCAATGTTCCCATCGGCTTTAAAAGCTTTCCGGTCGGTCCCATATCCAGTGCTACATATGCCTTGCGTCCACACTCCTGCACCGCCTTTTGGGCATTATGAACAGCCGCTGTAACGATTTCTTCCAGATTTTCATATTTAAAACGATTGGCACCAAACGTATTGGCAAGAATAATATCAGCACCTGCCTCAAGATATTCCTTATGAATGGCAATTAGTTCCTCCGGCTTTGACAGATTCCATGTTTCCGGTAATTCCCCCGGCTTAAGTCCACGTGCCTGAAGCAGTGAACCAAGTCCGCCGTCAAAAAATAAAATTCTTTTTCCCATTTCTTCCCGTATATCCATATGCTGTCCTCCTATCTGCGATAGCTGCATGTCGTGTTGCTGCACGCTTCGCATCCTTCCATTACGCAATGCCGGTTCTCCCCGCTTACACCAATGATTGCTGTCACTGATTTTTCCGGAATCATCACTCCCCCATCCGACAGATAAATTCCAACCGTCTTTGATGATTCAATAATTCTCAGAAAATCCTGTTGAAAATCAAGGGAAAAATCTCCATATCCCGGACTGAACCGTGGACGAAGAAATTTATTTTCATTTCTCATTTTATCTGCGATTTTCTGCTGACATAAATTACAATAGTCCTCCATAGCTGCTGCTCCGACTGCCTGTAAAATGGCGGCACGGCTTATGGAAAGCCTGCTATACTGATTCATCAGCAAATCGACACCATTTCCCAATGTCGCTGCAAAAAAAAGAAGTTCTTCGCATCCCTGCAGATTGTGGGATAACTGTCTGCTTTGAAAACGTACTCCTGCCGTCTCAATAACACCATCTTCCAAAAGTGTGCATTCAAACCTACGATACACATATCGTGGTGTCATAACCTCCTGTACCTTTTCCATACATTCTTTGATAAGAACCATTGTCTGCTCGTCCGGTGTCACTTTGCCATAACCCAGATACCTTATAATTTCTTTTTCGTTTATTTCCATCTCTGCTCCGTCTAGTTCAAGATTTCCGAAAGATTCTTCTGAATTCCTGCCGCCACTTCCGGCTTGTTCATCGAATAAACATGGACATGACGGATTCCATTCGCAATCAGATCAATAATCTGGTCGGTCGCATATGCGATTCCTGCCTGCTGCATTGCTGCCGGCCGGGTTCCGAAGAAATCTACAATACTGCGAAAACGTTCCGGTACGTTACATCCGGACAGACGCACGGCATTTTCCACCTGATTTGCTCTTGTAATCGGCATAATACCCGGAATAATCGGCACCAGAATTCCTGCTTCCCTTGCCCGATACAAAAAGTTGTAAAAAATGTTATTATCGAAAAACATCTGTGTTGTTAAAAACTCGCAGCCTGCATCCACTTTTTTCTTTAAATTCTGAATGTCCTCTTTTTTATTTGCAGCATCCGGATGACCTTCCGGATAGCATGCTCCTCCAACGCAGAAATCACTATGCTCCTTAATTCTTGAAACAAGCTCTGAAGCATAATGAAAATCCCGAAACGGGTCACCATCAAAATCCTTCGGTCTGTCCCCGCGCAATGCCAGAATATTTTCAATTCCGGCTTCTTTTAACTGTTCCAGCGTTCCGTCAATATCCTGCTTTGCTGCTCCGACACAAGTCAGATGCGCAATTGTTGTTACATTTTGTGATTTCTGTATTTTTTCTGCAATTTTGACGGTATTTTCACGGTTACTTCCACCGGCTCCATACGTTACACTCATATAATCCGGTTTAAGTGCTGCCACCCCGAGTGCAGCTTTTTCTACCGACTCATAATTAGATGTTGTCTTAGGTGGAAAAACTTCAAAAGAAATTGTAATTTTGTCTGTTTTAAAAATGGATGATACTTTCATAAAGTTTTCCTTTCTGCAAATTACTTGTGTCTAGTATTATATCTGCATGTGCTTCAATTTGAAATTCTTTAAAATATTGTTCCTCCAAGGGAATCCAAAGTTCTTTATAAAAAGAAAGTCTTTCACCCTCGCGAATTCTTAAACGGTTTTCCTGAACCTCTTTTTCGCAGGTTAAAAAAATAGTAATGTCATAATACGACCGAAGCATTGGATGGTGGGCATAACTTCCTTCCACAATCGTCAATGGCTTCCATTTAATTTCTTCTGTGCTTCCATAGGTTCCCATCCGGCAGCTGTATGGCTGGTAATTTACGGTCTGCTTTTCATAAGAAGGTTTCACAACCTCTCTCAGAAAACGCTCCATATCCATATTGGCACATGGATGTTCTTTCCAGTCTTCCCGACGCTGCTCCATTGGCAGATAATAATCATCCATATGAAATGTACGATGTTCAAAATGTTCTGCCATCTGTTCCGACAGTGTCGTCTTACCACTGCCACATCGCCCATCAATTCCAATCAGCAGGGAACCTTTTTGTTTTAATAATTTTTCAATCATTCCTCATCTACCACTTTTTCAAAAACCACATGATTTGCCGTTTTCATATTTACCGCGCCATATGCATCATCGGCATAAAATCCATAATAGAGTCTTTCCTGGTCAAAGTCACTCCAGTCTCCCTCCATATAAATATCATAATTCATGGTAAGACAGTAAAAATGTTCCAGATTAAGAACTTCGTCCTCATGGTTTCTCTCAAAATAGTCGTTCAATTCCTGTTTTGTGATTCCATATGCTGAAAGATCCTCTGTGACATATTTCACTGCCTGTTCCTTTTCATAAAACTGATAGGTTCCCTGCATGTAATAATCACTATGATCATCATCATATCGATACCAGATAAATGTACCGTCATCTCCAAAATAAATCACAGAATTATCATCATCCACACAATAGGTGTTATTACAAAATGGATCGTTTCTTTCTGTCGGATTCGAGGGTTCTTTCCCTTGTCCTCCAATCGCATAGCTAAATATAATCAGTGAAAAGGCCACTCCCAAAATAACTCCTAATGCTCCGGTTACAATTCCGGCAATTCCAAACCCTTTCTTTGCCTCTTTTCTGCTTAGTGAAATGATTCCCAAAATTATTGCCGCAATTCCCAATAGTTTTGTCCACAAATAAAAGTAACACAACGTAACAATTCCCAGAATCATGGATATTAATCCGAACACATAGCTTGTTTTTTTCATATTTTCTCCCTCATTTGATGAATTTCTTTCTTATAATTTATAAAAACTTTGCGAAATCTGTCAAACCATGTTATAACAGTAGACGGAATATATTGCAAAGGATTGTTGTTATGAATAATAAAGTATTTATGCAGGGAATGCGTGACGGATTACCGATTGGATTCGGTTATTTTGCCGTTTCCTTTTCCCTTGGAATTGTAGCCCGCATGGCTGGTCTGACTGCTTTTCAGGGATTCCTGTCCAGTCTTTTTACCAATGCTTCCGCAGGCGAATATGTTGTATTTATGTTGATTTCTGCCAATGCCTCTTACCTGGAGGTCGTATTGGTTACCTTAATTACCAATGCTCGCTATCTGTTGATGAGTTGTGCATTAAGCCAGCGTTTTTCACCAGAAACCGGATTAGGACACCGTTTACTGATTGGTTTTGATATTACCGATGAAATTTTCGGAATTACCATTGCCCGTCCCGGAACCATCAATCCGTTCTATACTTACGGAGCCATGGTGACTTCCATTCCTTTCTGGGCAACCGGAACGGTTCTTGGTGTCATCGCAGGTAATATTCTTCCGGAACGCGTTGTCAGTGCTTTAAGCGTTGCTTTATATGGTATGTTCCTGGCAATCATCATTCCTCCTGCAAAGGAAGAAATATCAAATGCAATTTCTCTGATTGCCGTAAAGAAAACCTTCTTACGAATCGTTCATGTATTATGGAAAGAACTGGCAGTTACCATCGCTGTTCTTGTCAGCTTTGTTGCAAGCTATCTGTTTCACAGACTTCCTTGCTTTGATGGAATCAGCAGCGGAAATAAAACGATTATTCTGACCGTAGTGATTTCTTCCCTCGCTGCCATTTTACATCCAATCAACCGACATAAGGAGGACCCTGATGATGAGTCATAATACTTATATTTATATCGCGATTATGGTACTTGTTACCTTTTTGATTCGAGTTCTGCCTCTTACGTTAATCCGCCGGCAGATTAAAAATGTATTTTTACAGTCATTCTTATATTACGTACCATATGTAACACTGGCCGTCATGACATTTCCCGCAATTATGGATGCCACACAGTCACCGGTTGCCGGCGCACTTGCTTTAATTGCCGGTATCATTGCAGCATTTTGCGGTGCGGGTCTTTTCCCGGTATCGATTATCTGTTGTGTAATCGTCTTTGTTACGGAATTATTTCTCTGTTAAAAGCAACTCGTCGAGGTGGATTTCTTTGAAGTCCACCTTTTCTTTTTCCCACATGCTCACGCAAAGCTGATAGGAATCCAACTGCTTTTCCCAGATTTCATGTGGTAAAAAAAGCTTTGCAATTCCTCCAAGACCTTCTCCGGTCAGTTTCAGATAGCTTTCTTTTCTGCACCAATATTGGAAAAACTGTTTTTCATATTCTTTTGCGGTTGCGCATTGTCTGAGACGTTCATTTTCTTTCTCTGTAAAAAACCGCGCCGCTACTTTTTCCTTAACCGGTACCAGTTGCTGAATATCCACTCCTACTTCTATCGTTCCAATCGCACACGCCACCATTTCTCCGGAATGTGAAAGATTAAAATGAATCTGTGGATAATCCACCAGATATGGTTTGCCGCCCTCTTTTTGTCTGATGCAAAGAGATGTTCCCGGTATCTTTCTGTCCAGCTCCTGTTCTACTGCATACTGTAATAAAAGTCCGGCTGCTAAAATGCGCACCTGGTCTTTTTCATTCCGGGTGCGCATAACCTTCTCCTGACGCTCCATATCCAGTCTGTCTACAAACTGTTTCCATATATTGCCCTTAAGAAAAGGGGTAATACTACTTACATATACCTGCATCATTTATTTGATAGGGTCCTTATAAAATTCTTTAAACTCGTTATAGCCGTCTTTTGTTAATTGCTCTTTTTGGAATTTCTTATTCTTGTTCATTCTTACCACAAGAACCTGTTTTCCATTCTTTCGCTCTTCCTGTGCCTTTGCAATTACCTCGCACAGCATCTCGGAAGGAAGTCCTTTTTCCAAAAGATAAGCAACCTTATCCGGTGCTCCGGGCACCTGAAAGCCATTTTCCATTAACAATAAGATGATTCTCTCGAATCCAATGGAAAATCCGCATGCCGGAACATCATTTCCTGTAAATTTTCCGACCATCTTATCATATCGGCCACCGCCACCACAGCTTCCGCCGAATTCCGGCATTGCAATTTCAAAAATCGTTCCGGTATAATAGGACATTCCACGAACGAGTGTCGGGTCAAATACAAGTTCAAAGTCTGCCGCCTTTGTTGCGGTAACGCTTTCCATTATTTCTGTAAGGCTTGTCTGTACCTCTGCTTCCAGATAATCTCCTAAAATTTCTGCCAGATAGGACAGACCATTTTCTGCCTGTTCCATTCCTTTAAAGAGCTGCAGGTATTTCTCTACGCTTTCAGCTGCAAAGCCATTTTCCAAGAGTTCCTGCTGGACACCCTCAAGACCAATTTTATCCATTTTATCCAAAGTAATGAATACACTGTCATAAGATTCTTCCGGGAATCCGCTATATGCTGCCATTGCCTTCAGAATTCTACGTTCATTAATTCGAATCTGGAAATTCTTAAATCCTAATTTTCCCAACGTGGTTGTCGTTGCAAGAATCAGTTCAATTTCTGCCAGGTTGGATGGCTCTCCGAGAATATCAATATCACATTGCATAAACTGGCGGTAACGTCCTCTCTGTGGACGGTCTGCACGCCATACATTTCCCATCTGCAATGCCTTAAACGGGCTTGGTAATTCATTGGCGTGATTGGAATAATACCGAACCAGTGGCACAGTCAAATCATAACGAAGACCGCCATCGACTAAATCCATCTCGGTCTGTGCTGTTTCCAGATTCAGCTTTTCTCCTCTTTTCAGAATTTTAAAAATCAGTTTTTCGTTTTCTCCACCCTGCTTATTACTCAGATTTGCAATATTTTCTACACAGGGTGTTTCAATGGAAGTAAATCCAAATTTTCCATATGTTTCCTTAATAACTCCTATTACATAATCCCTGATTGCCATTTCTTCAGGGAGAATATCCTTCATACCGGTTACGGGTTTTTTACTTAATGCCATTTTACTGATTCCTTTCCAAATTAAGTTATCCTGTATATTATTTAAGTTATCTCGTATATTTTACAAGAACCTGTTGCAATTTTACACTTTTTGGAGCTATAATGCAAGAAAATAAGTGATAAGTTAAAAGGAGGTTTCCCTATGTCTTTCGAGTACATTCAAAAATTACCTACACCAGATGAGATTCGGGAGCAGTTTCCATTTCCTGCCGAGCTTCTCGAACTTAAGAAGCAGCGCGACAAAGAGATAAAAGATGTCCTCACCGGACAGAGCAATAAATTTCTCGTAATTATCGGACCTTGTTCTGCAGATAATGAAGATTCCGTCTGTGACTATGTCAGCCGTCTTGCAAAGGTAAATGAAGACGTAAAAGATCGTCTTATTCTGATTCCAAGAATCTATACCAATAAGCCACGTACCACCGGCGAAGGTTACAAAGGTATTGTCCATCAGCCAAACCCGGAACAGAAACCGGATTTTCTTGCCGGATTAATTGCCATGCGTAAAATGCATATCCGCGCAGTTGCCGAGTCCGGTCTGACCTCAGCCGACGAAATGCTTTATCCGGAAAACTGGGGCTATGTATCT
>OQVT01001941.1_pt1 | contig 13276 bp, 9 predicted proteins | sample 1691561 | NCBI WGS metagenome assembly OQVT01 (sample SAMN03418260, study PRJEB22391) | human gut metagenome | biome: human-gut; feature: organic feature; material: feces | host: Homo sapiens | place: Tanzania | collected 2013-01 | reverse complement strand
GCCAGAATGTACTGGAGTATGGGACCAACGTGGAGCGCCTGCGCCGTGCCTACGAGCAGCAGAAGGCCCTTTACGAGGACAAACTTATTGCCAAAGAAGAATACCTCAAAGCCGAAGAGGACTACCAGCTGGCCCTGCAGAAGTACAACCTGATGACCGAGCGCTCCATGCAGGACAGCCTGTACCGCGGCACCCAGATTGACCGTATGGAAGAATCCCTTGAGAATATGCAACTGAATATGTCGATGATCCGTAAGCGCAAGAGCAACTTGATTGTGAAGGCGTCCATCGACGGCGAACTGGGACTTCTGGACGTAGTTCTGGGCCAATCCATCGCTGCCGGTACCAAGATTGGCCAAATCAATTCCGTAGGCCTCTATAAAGTGGAGGCTCAGATTGATGAGCATTACATTGACCGCGTGGTAGCAGGTCTTGAGGCTACTTTCGAGCGCCAGGGAGAGACCTATTCCACCGTCATTCGTAAGGTCTATCCGGAGGTCCGTGACGGCAAATTCAAGGCCGACTTCAAGTTCGATGGTGAGCAGCCGGACAACATCCGCAGCGGACAGACTTACTACCTGAACCTGCAGCTGGGCCAGCCGGAAGAGACCGTCATCATTCCCAGAGGCACCTTCTACCAGAAGACCGGCGGCAAATGGATATACGTTGTTAACAAAGAAGGCACCAAGGCCGTCAAAAGAGAGATACGCATCGGCCGCCAGAACCCGCAGTACTACGAAGTGCTCGAGGGTCTGGAACCCGGCGAGAGGGTGATTACCTCCGGTTATGATACGTACGGTGACTCTGACGTTTTAGTGTTTTAAATGAGGTTCCGGGTCAAGCCCGGAATGAGGAGAAAAATGAAAGTATTCAGAAAGGCAGGCGTTTCGACGCTGATCAACATCCTGGGAATGAGCGTCGCATTCGCGGCGGCCATGATCCTGATGGTGCAGGTGCGCTGGGACACGACCTATGACGCCAATTTCGAAGGCCATGAACAAGTGTTCCGGATGGAGAATAATTGGATTGATGACGGACTGTTCTCTTCCAATTTCTGCCGGCCGATGATTGAAAGAATCAGGTTGTCCAGCCCTAACATTGAGGCAGTTGGCATGATGATGGGATTGGGAAATCAGGTTTACTATCGGGAGGGAGACAAGGAATCAGCTGTCACCGTTCCAGCCATTCTGGTGGACAGTACCATGTTCTCAGTCTTTCCTTTCGAGTGGGTGGAAGGTTCGGCCAGGGAATTCACGGCTGCAGGCACTGCGGTCATAAACGAGGCCTTTGCCGAATTGTTCTTCGGCGATGAAAGCGCCATCGGCAAGATTCTTCAGACTGGGGACGGAACCACGGCTCGTATCGTGGGTGTTTTCAAGAATTCTCCGCGTAACTACAGCATGCACTACGGCATCTTCGAGAATCTTGGCGACAAATGGATAGACAAAACCGAAGAATGGTCTTTCCCTGCGTTCGTGAAGCTGAAGGACCCGTCTCAGGCAAAAGAGACTGCATCGGCTATGCTGGATAAAATTATAGCGTTTTTGGGGGATAATATCGATGCGGACGAAGTTGACAGTGTCCGCAAGGGATTCCGCATGAGCAATTTGCATGATGCACATTTCGAGAGGGATGTACGGGCTTCTGAAGCTGCGGCGAACAAGGCTGTCATGGTCACGCTGGCCATTATCGCTATCCTGCTGATTCTCATCGCTATCATCAATTTCATCAACTTTGCTTTCGCGGAGATTCCTTTCAGCATCAAGAGCATCAACACACGCAAGGTGCTGGGAGAAGGGCGCGGCTCTTTGAGCGGACGCCAGCTTCTGCATGCCGGATTGATTGCTTTGGTGGCTTTCGCCATTGCGACCCTCATCATGCATGTCATCGCCGGAACGTCATGGGCATCCTATGTTTCAGACAGCATTGCGCTGAAGGATAATGTTGGAATCTTGATCCTGATGCTGGGCATTGCACTTCTCTCTGCCGTGGTCGCCGGTATCGCCCCTGCGCTCTATTCCACGGCTCAGCCCGCCGCACTTGTACTGAAGGGTTCTTACGCGATGAGTATGAAGGGAAAGGCGCTGCGCAATATCTTGGTAGGTCTTCAATTCGTGCTGTCGTTCCTTTTCATCCTGATGGCGCTGTTCGTGGGCGTTCAGACCAAGTATATGATGAACAAGGACATGGGTTTTCCGCAGGAGAATATCCTGCAGATATGGTGTGGCTATTATGCCGGTGCCGCGCATGAGCCGCTGAAAGACAAGTTGCTGCAGAACCCGTCCATTACAGATGTGACTTTTTCTGACAATCTCATCGTCTCCGACCAGAAGATGGGCTGGGGACGTACAGGAGACGACGGAAAGCAGATATTTATGGAGGTACTACCGGTAACTGATGACTTTGTGCGCTTCTTCAACCTTCAGATTATTGATGGACGGGATTTCCAAGAGTCTGACAACCAAAGCGAGACAGGTGTTTTTATCGCCAATGAGACTTTCATCAACATGTTCCCGCAATACCATGTCGGCAGCCAGGTGGGCGGCCATGTAGACAATACGCCGATAGTGGGCATCATGAAGGACTTCAATTTTAAGTCCTTGCAGCATGCAATGGGCCCTCTTGTACTTCTCGTTTGGGGCAAGACTCAATGGAGAAATTTCAGCGTGATGTACGTCAAGACGGCTCCCGGTGCAAACTTCAAGGAAGTGTCGGACTATATCAAAGAGGCTGTATGTCATTTCGATCCAACAAGGAATCCTGATCAGGTAACAGTGCGTCATCTGGACAAATGGATTGAGGATATGTACCAGAGCGAGCAGTCGCTTGGAAAGCTCATCACCATCGCATCCTTCGTTGCCCTGCTCATCGCTATCATCGGCATCATCGGCCTGGTGTTCTTTGAAACGCAGTTCCTCCGCAAGGAGATTGCCGTGCGGAGAGTCAATGGCGCCACTATCAGCGGCATCTTGCAGATGATCAATAAGAAATATCTGGTAATGGCGAGTCTCAGTTTCCTGTTGGCAGCTCCAGTCGCTTATTGGCTGATGACCGCCTGGCGCAAGGGCTTTGCCTATCAGGCTCCTATCCCTGCATGGATCTTCCTCGTGGCGCTGCTCTCCGTTGCCGCCATTACCCTGGCCGTCGTTACGCTCCAGAGCTGGAGAGCGGCCAGTGCTAACCCCATTGAATCGTTAAAGAATGAATAAATAAATAATTAAATAACAACTCATTATGATTAAAGTTTCCAACCTTTCCAAGATCTTCCGGACGGAAGAGATCGAGACCACGGCACTCAATGGTGTATCGTTTGAAATCAAGGACGGCGAGTTCGTCGCCATCATGGGGCCGTCAGGTTGTGGCAAGTCCACGCTACTGAACATCCTCGGTCTGCTGGACAATCCCACCAGCGGTTCTTATGAGCTCCTCGGCACCGAGGTCAGCGGCCTCAAGGAGAAAGAGCGCACCAAGTTCCGTAAAGGCAACATCGGCTTCGTGTTCCAGAGCTTCAACCTGATTGATGAACTCAATGTTTATGAGAACATCGAGCTGCCGCTGCGGTATCTGAACATCAGCGCCAGCGAGCGCAAGCAGAAGGTCACGGAAATTATGAAGCGAATGGCCATCAGCCACCGTTCCAACCACTTCCCGCAGCAGCTTTCCGGCGGTCAGCAGCAGCGCGTGGCCATCGCCCGCGCCGTGGTGGCCGGCCCGAAGTTGATTCTCGCGGATGAACCTACCGGTAATCTCGACTCCAAGAACGGCAAGGAGGTGATGGACCTGCTCAAGGAACTCAATGCCGAAGGCACCACCATCGTGATGGTGACTCACTCCCAGAAAGATGCTGCTCAGGCGCAAAGGATAATTGACCTGTTTGATGGTCAGATAGTCTCAGATGTGAAGAATGAGCTTTAAGACACGGGAATGCCACTTGCAGATCCTTTTCATTAGTGTGTAGTTAGAAAACAAATCATACAAGGGGCAGACCCTTTGGGTTCTGCAAATATATATGAAGAAAAACTCAGATATTCTAATCAAAGTCCTCTCCCTGGGCATCGGGCTGGCCGTGGGCATCGTGCTCATTGCCAAGGTGTTCTTTGAGCTGAGTTACGACAGCTTTTACAAGGATATCGACCGGGTATACACCATTAATACCTGGTACTCCAATCAGGGGGATGAACACGATTATGACCAGGTGAGCGGCGCCGTATCAGTGGGCTTCATGGAGGAGGTCCCCGGTGTCGAGGCAGGTGCACGCACGACCTATGTGTTCAACGGTGATACCTACCTGGATGCTGGCGGCAATAAGCTAAAAGGAACTCTAGTCTGCGCCGATACCTGTTTCTTCAAGGTGTTCGACCGGCCGATACTTGCCGGTGATCCTTTGAAGGTATTGAGCAAGTGGGGCTGCGTGATGGTGAGCCGGAGCTTTGCGGAGAAGATGGGTGGCGTGCAGGAATGCATCGGTAAACAGATTGCGAATGCCGATATGGATGGCCTGAAGCTGACCGTCGAAGGCGTTTTCGAAGACTTCCCCAAGAACGGTTCCCTGGACTACGACATCCTGCTGTCCATGGACACCTATGGCAAGCAGAGCACGGATAACTGGCTGGGCAACGACCGCTACAAGGGTTATGTGAAACTGTTTTCAGGGGTGGACCCAAATTCGCTCACCGATGCCATCCGGAAGATGCAGGAGGCACACCAGCCACTGGCGCAGATAGAGGCCCATGGAACCAGTTTTAGGTATTTCCTAAAGCCCTTCAGCACGTTGCACACCTCTGATCCGGAGGTAAAGTCGCTGGTGATTCTGCTTTCCATCGTGGCGGCGCTGCTGATCCTGATTTCCCTCTTGAACTACATCCTGATTGTCATCTCTTCGATGGTGAAGCGTTCCAAGGAAGTGGGTGTGCGGAAGTGCTACGGCGCTGAGGGCAGGCACATTTACGGAATGCTGTCGAAGGAGGCTCTGCTGCACATTGTTCTTTCGCTGGCCATCGCCTCCGTTATCATCTTTGCCGGACGCGGGATTGTGGAGAACCTGCTGGGTGTGCCATTCCAAACATTGCTGGTGCCCCAGAGTATCATGGCCATCGCGGCGGTTCTGCTATTCGTGCTGGTCATTTCCATCGTTGTTCCTGCAGAACTATATCAGCGGATTCCAGTGTATGCAGCGCTGAAGAATTATACGGAGAATTCCCGTCGTTGGAAGCTCGGTCTGTTGGGCGTACAGGTGCTTATTAATGTGTTCATGGTGGTCATGATGCTCATCATAGGCCGGCAGTACCAGAAGGTGTCCAACGCCGATATCGGTTATGACTACAAAAACCTGTACTATTTTAACCTGTTCGATGGCGACCGCCAGGCGCTGGTACGCGCGGCCGAAACTCTTCGCGGCCTTCCTGAAGTGACCGGTGTCGCTGCCAGTTACAACCTTCCTTTCCAAGGCTCCAACGGTGACAATGTGTACTTGCCCGATGACGACCGGTCGCTCTTCAATATTGCAGACCAGTATGAGTGCTCCGGTGATTTCTATGACCTGATGGGCATCCGGTTCGTTGAAGGCCGGGCCCCGAGGGATTCCTCTGAAATTGTGGTTGACGAGAGGTTTGTTACCAAAATGGCGGAGTTCACGGACTGGTCCGACGGGGCCGTGGGTAAGCTGGTCTTCATCACCGGTCACGACCGATCAGGCGATACCGGAAGAAGATACTTCACCATTTCAGGTATCTACAAGCCCTATCTCATCGGAAATCTGACGGGAGTGGACAACCGGCCGAGTGCCCTTTTCTACGGCGAAATCGGTTCGATGACTTCATGGATGCCGCATACCCTATTCAAGGTGCATCCAAATGCGCTGGAGAAAGTGCGCGGCGCTTTGAACGAAGCGCTTCCTGATAAGGAAATTAACATTGTTTCTTATGCAGAAGAAATGCGTGCCGCCTATGCCGACAGCAAGAAGATGCGGAATACGATGGCGCTGGGAGCCGTGTTCTCCCTGCTGATTGCGCTGCTGGGATTGATTGGCTTCATCAAGGATGAAAGTCTCCGGAGGTCAAAGGAAATGGCTGTGCGTAAAATCAATGGCGCCACTACGAGGGACATCCTGAGCGTATTTGCCAAAGGCATTATGAAACTGTCCGCCGTGATGGCCGTTATCGCCTGCTTGGCAGCCTTCTTTGTGGCCCACAAGTGGCAGGAGCAGTTTGCCGAGAAGGTGTCGCTGAATCCGCTCTATTTCATTGGTGGAGCCGCCTTGGTGCTGCTGATTGTGCTGGGCGTGGTGGTGCTGAACTGTTTGAGAATTGCCCGGGCAAATCCGGTTGAGTCGCTAAAGAACGAGTAGTATGAAGAGTTATCTAAAATTCTTGTCCCGCAACAAGTTATACACCGCTATCGAGGCGGTGGGGCTGGCCGTGAGTCTGGCGTTTGTGATCCTGATAGGCAGCTACGTGGTGCAGCAGTATGAGGTGGCGCACGAGTCGCCTCAGTGGAAGCGCACATTTGTGCTGGGAACCAATGAGTTCCTGGGCCTCACCTATTGGGATAAGGAGGAGGTGATAATGAACATCCCGGAGGTTCAGGCGGCAACCCATGCCGCCATGCTGTGGCAACCGCTCATCCGCCAGGGTGACCAGTTGCTCCAGTGCGCCGGCATGGAGGCCGATGCCGACTTCTTCAAGGTGTTCCCGGAGTATCATCTGGTAGAAGGAAGTGCGGAAGATTTTGTCGGGAAGGAGGACATCCTCATCAGTGAATCTCTGGCGAGGAAACTTTCCGTGGATGGCGATAACCTCATTGGGAAAGTTATCAACGTGGACCAATCCAATCGCATCATTAAAGGGGTTTTTGCCGACTTTGACAGCACCTTCTTCATGCCCTACGACATCATTACGCACATTTCGGAAACTTGGGCCGCCGAGCAGGAGCGGAACTTCGGCAGCATCGGCAGCTACACCACATGGTTCCGCGTACGCGAAGATGCCGACCCCGCCGATGTGCGGAACAAAGTGAGTGCGCTGCTGCACAAGAATTATGACCCCATTTGGAGCGCGGAAAATGTGAACGCGTGGAAAGCGTACCGGATGGATGAAGCTTTCTTCACTACTAGCGACAGCAACGGGCTCACCCGTCAGGGCAACGCCCAAATGCTCAGGCTCTTGACGGTAGTTGTACTCCTGCTCCTCTTATCGGCCGTTTTCAACTATGTGAACCTGAGTCTGGCGCTTACGGACAAGCGGTCCAAGGAAATGGCCACGCGGAGGCTGCTAGGGGCCGACAAAACCGGCATCCTGTGGAAGTACATCGGCGAATCCGTTACCTTCACCGCCGTCTGCTTTGGCGCGGCGCTGCTATTGGCCGATTTTCTGGCGCCTATGATGAACAGCCTGGTTTCCACCGGCGATCCGGACGAACTGATGCTGGGCATGGGAGACACCAGAGTAAGGCTCTCCTTTATGATGACGCCGGGGTATATCCTCGCATACATTGCCGGCATTCTGCTGCTGGGCACCATTTGCGGCCTGCTTCCGGCCATCGTTGCCTCGCGCTACGAGCCCATCGACGTTATTAAAGGCACTCTCCGGCGCCGCAACAAGATGGTCCTGAGCAAGGTGTTTATCGTAGTGCAGAACGTCCTGTCGGTTTTCCTGATTGCCCTGGCGCTGGTAATGGAAGTGCAGATGCGCCATATGTTCACCCGGCCGATGCACGCCGCCACGGAGAATCTTTACTATATTGAGTACTCCGCCCAGAACTATGATATGATGAAGCTTTTCAAGGACAAGGTGGAGCAGCTGCCCTTTGTGACAAAGGCAGGCGTGGGACGCGGTATTCCGGGGCTCATCAACTTGACCATGGGCGTGAAGGTGGACGAGCAGCATCGCGTGGATATGCCCGTCATCATCTGCGATTCCACCTATTTCAAACTGCTGGGACTGGAGGTGGAGGAAGATTTCGGTCATCCGCTCACGCATTCGCTTTGGATGAGCCGCAGTGCCTTCAATGCAGCCGGGGTATCGGATACAACCACCGTATTCCCCCGGAGAATCAACATGAACGGCGCACAGCCAGAGTTCATCGGCGGTGTGGTGACGGATTTCCCCGCACGCCCGGCCTCCGAAAGCAGTCAGAACACCAATGGAGGTGTCATCGTAACGCGGGACGAGGAACTCCGGTATGCCAACTGCATGCTTATCGGCACCACGGGGGAGGACGACTCTTACGACAAAGTCATCCGGCAGGCATACCGGGAATATCGGCTGGAAACCTCCGGTGTGGAAGAACCCGCCTGGCTATATGGCTTTGTGCATGACATCAACAGGAAGATGCTGGCCCCTGTCAAGAGGACTCTCCGTTTGGTGGAACTCTTTGCGGTTCTGGCAGTGTTAATTTCCCTCCTGGGCCTGCTGGCTATGAGTACTTACTTCGCCGATGAGAACACCAAACAGATTGCCGTGAGGAAGGTTTTTGGCTCTGATGTAACGCACGAGACATGGAGGAACGTCCGTAGCTATATGGTTTTGACCGGCATTGCTTGCGCCATCGGTATCCCGCTGGCCGTCTGGGTCGCAAGGATGTATCTGGAGCGGTTTGCGTACCGTGTTGAGAACTACGGCTGGGTCTTTGTGGTGGCGGTCATCATTTCACTGGCCATCGCCTTTGGTACAGTGCTATGGCAAACGCTGAAGGCGGCGAAGACCAATCCGGCGATAGAGTTGAAAAAGGAGTAAAGAAACCATGATACTACGAAACTTAAAGAGCCTTATCCGCCGGTATCCTGTTGCAGTGGTCCTGAACTTCACGTGACTGGTGGCGGCGCTGCTTGCCTTCGCCCTGATATTCCTGCAGGCGGATTATGACCACATGGTTTTTGCATACAAAATTTGCATATATCCTAATTTTTTGTAATATTTGTATACTTTTAGATGAAGAATATGACAAGCTAAATATAGATTTTGATATCGTTAGAATCGACGAGGTCTCCGGGCCTAAAGCCCAGATATATTCTATAATATATGAAGGCGAGGACGAACAAATGCGCTTGTATTGCTTGAGATACGACAACACTTGCATTTTCGTTGGTTCAGGCGGCTATAAACCACCAAACGTGCGAGCTTATCAAGAGCACAAGCCTTTAGATGAGAAAGCCCAGGAAATGAAAAGGATTGCGGCCTGCATAAACAAAGCAATTAGAGACAAAGACCTTAAAATAATGGATGACGGGACATTAGATATATCAGAATTTATTGAGTTAAAAATATGACAACGAACAGAAAACCATCAGCAAGCCTTACTAAGATTATGCGCAACCTCGATGAAGACAAGCTTCGTCGCACGCGGGACCGTATGCTTATTGCAGCAAGGATTGCAGACGCCTTAAATGCGAAAGGGATTACGCAAAAGAAGTTTGCCAAGATGATTGGGAAAAGCGAATCCGAAATATCCGAATGGTTGTCCGGAAACAGAAACTTTACCATAGACACCCTTTCAGACATCAAGAATTGCCTTGGAATAGAATTGTTCAACACCTATTATATCCAGACATCTTTTGTATCTAAGGCTGATTCAAAAAGAAAAATGAATAAAAGTTGTACCTTAAAAGCATATGACAACAAAAACAACCGAACTATCAACATCTCAAATGTTTGGTTGACTCAACCCCAAAAAGAATATTCAATTGCGTTTTAAATGGAAATAAGATATAGACTTGAATCGATTACGGAAACTGAATTCAAAATCAATTACGACTTTGACTATTCAACAATAGTTCCCGATAAAGTTAAAGCCCAAATAGGCCACGATGTAAAACCCATAATGGAGGAAGATAGGGTTATTGTAAAAGCTGTGGCTACTTTAGTTTACGGAGATGAAGAAACCGAATTAGCGAAAAATTCCATCGCTCTAAGCTTTGGGCTAAATCCAATCAAGGATGTCATCGTCCCTAAGGAAGACGGATCCTTCTCCACTGTTGACCCACTTATTCTTGACACCTTTCTATTGGCCACAATCGGAGCCCTACGAGGAGTCTTGATGAAGAATCTAAAAGGGACACCACTTGAGCCGTACTATTTGCCATTAATCCCAATAGAGCCCTTCAAGGTAAAAACAAGAACAAAAAAATAGCAGATCCAAGATAGCGCGATTGACACCCATCCGGTGAAAAGCCTGTTTGGCCGGAGGAAAAGCATCTCAACGACGTTTCGTCCATCGAAAGGCGGATTTGACCGGATGAGAATTGATAATCGCAGAAGTTCAGGAACAAGCGAGCCGCTTCATCGAGCTCGGCGCAAAGACACCCCTCGGACGGGCCTTGTATTATGCATCAGCAAAATACGGAAAGGCGAAAATGGTTTCCCCTGACCCGTACTTTATCGATGTCTTACATATCAGTCGCATATACATTAAAATAGGTCGTGACATTTCACAACGTCACGACCCCGAATCAAATCATAACCAGTCTTTCGACTGATTCCACAAATAAAATATGCCTAACGGCATAAGCCTCGATTTATAGTTTTCCACAACAAACATCGAGACTATTAATCATTTTTACTTAAGATTCAATCTTAGAATCTTTATTAATTCGGATCCATTAAAAGCACAATCCTCTAATAATCAACGTCAATACCCCAAATTCTAGCTGGCGAAGAAACCTTGATATATAATATAGAGTTTGAACCATTTGGGACAAGCGAAGTTGTATTTTTTTCAACCAAAGATGTCTTAACCACATCTTTTTCGTCACCATTTCCTATAGTGTCCTCTGTTTTTAAATGTATCTCTCCAGAAAAAGAAGTATGCTTTGAGATATCTTCAATTCCGCCCTTAGAATTAGTTGTAGACGTGATAATTAGTCGTACTTCTCTAATTGGCTTTGGAGCAGCTATTTTAATATAAGAACCTACATCTTTCTTAATTTGAAACCAAGGTCGAGTCGCAGCATCTTTCATACCCCTTAACGCCCAAATAAAGCCATTATCGTTTGTGATAGTTTTTTCACTATCTGAATATGACACTTTCCCAAGTTTTACAAATTGATCTTTTGTTAAAGAGACCGTCTCTATTGTTGGAACATTCGCAATCCATTTGTCTTCTTTAGGAGAAAGGGAAGATTTATATAGTTTTCCTGCTACAAATTCACCGCTCACATTATTCGTAAGAGTGAGGGTGTGGCCTGTGGTTTCTACGACTAAGGACATAGAAGTGTACGATGTCGGAAGGATATTGAACCACAAACGGATATCTTTAGCGGTCAGAGCCTCGGTGAATGTGATGGTGATTTCTTTCAAATCAGGTTCAGCTGAAAAACCGGAAGGCCCAAGAAGCGCATATGAACTGGCGATATTACCACCTTCTACAGATAATTTAGCAGATACCACTTCCTCCTCAAGAGAACTAGTCAGATGGAAATAAACTATTCCTGTCTGACGGTCCATCTGGAAGACGATGTCGTTTCCTTTATCATCCTTTCCAGCGGCGCCATTATCAACATTAACTTTAGAGGCAACCATTATGTCGTAATCGCTATTATAGAGATTACCCTTCTGTTTTCTTTCAGAACCGAAAGGAACTTCAGTATCTTCATAATTAGGATAACAAGCCTGATATTCCCACTTACCGGTATATGATGGCAAGTTAGCTAAAAATGTAGTCCCATTCCAAGTTCCCGTAGCTGTTGTTTGTGTTGTATTACCATTCTTGTAACTGACGCAAATAGCATCCTTATCTTTCTTCCACGCCGAAGCAAACATAGTTTCAGCTTCGTTTGGAGTAAGCGTAGCCTTCGTAGCGCCTTCGATGGCGGCCTCGGCACCGAAATGTACCGTTACGAACTTTCCGTCTGCGTTTCCGTTATCCGGAACCAACTTTTCACCAGTACAAGCGCTCAACCCCAAGGCAGCTACTGCCATCAGGGCAAATGTTCTCATTAATTTTCTCATAAGGCACATTCTTTAAAAACCCCATCTATTTGAAAGATCTTCTACACTACCGTCATCTTCGGAGAAACCTTGCAAGCCAGTAGTATTTACACCACTCTGGCAAAGTACTCCCTCCATAGAAACGGAAAGGATTTCAAGACTCGGAGCCTCGTAACGCTCCGACACTTTGGTTAATGTTTTCTTGTACATAACTGTAAGAATAATTTGTTAGACATATTTTATTTGTGATTTGACGATGATTTGAAATGGCCTTACGAAATGCCGAATACGAAAAATCGCCGGCGAGAACGCATTTCGCCAGCGAGATATATCTCCCCTATATCGGGATATATATTACTTCTATTTAATAGATTATAATCGTTAAGGTCTCTACCCCCCCCCTTAGAAATTTAGAAGGGAAGCAAGAAATAAGTGAGCTATGTGGTAAATAACGATTCATCTTGCACAAAGTCTCACAAATTTATAAATAATCTTTATAATTTCAAACTCGGACAGGTATCCATATCCTTCCTGATTCAGCCATTCATTGTAGTTCAGCACTGCCTCCCCGTATCGGGTAAAGGCCTCATCGGAAATCAGGTGGTTGTTAATCATAAATCGCTCATTGTACACCATGACGTGCGGCGAAGTATGTACACCCACCGTATATCCCGCTTCCTGCAAGATGGAAGAAAGGTACGTGGCCACGGATCCCTTTCCGTTGGTCCCGGCCACGTGAAAAATATTCAATTTCTCTTCCGGATTTCCCAGAAGGCTGAGGAGTCTTCTCATCCGGTCCAATCCCATCGGACCTTTTCGCGCAGTGCTGTCGTGAATAGCATCAATAACCTTTTGACTATTCGTTGTCACTTTTCGCTCCCATAGATTCCAAACGGGCAACTACGGTTGCCAGCATTTCTTTATATTTTTCCTGTTTTTCCTTCTCCTGGTTTACGACCGCTTCCGGTGCCTTCTCCACGAAGCCCTTGTTGGACAATTTCTTCTCCACACGGGTTACTTCGCCTTCCAGGCGCTTCTTCTCTTTCTGAAGTCTTTCCAGCTCCGCCTCGAAGTCCACCAGGTCTTCCAGCGGAATCAGGATTTCCGCACCGTCGATAACCGCGGACATTACATCCTTCGGTGCATCCCCGTCGGTGCCTTCCACAGTGATTTCCACCACGTTGGCAATCTTACGGATGATGTCTCCGGTTCCTTCAATGGTATCCGCCAGGGAATCCGTCCGGACAATCATGTTCAGTTTCCGGCTCGGTGCCGCATCCGCTTCTACGCGGATGTTACGAACCGCCTTGATGGCTGCGATTGCCGTTTCGATGCGAGCCGTCGCTTCCGGATAT